>Ga0307471_100000223_pt1 | contig 28894 bp, 28 predicted proteins | sample atmos_gasesAM3C__2_FD_204566 | JGI IMG/M metagenome (GOLD analysis project Ga0307471, IMG submission 204566) | Hardwood forest soil microbial communities from Morgan-Monroe State Forest, Indiana, United States - atmos_gasesAM3C_515 | ecosystem: Environmental > Terrestrial > Soil > Temperate... | reverse complement strand
CCGTCACCGAATCCGGCTTTGACCAAATCCCTCTCGCGCGTCGTGCAAAAGCCTTTACGGCCAACGAGCAGGGCTGGGGCATGGTCATCAAGCTCGTCGAGAAATACCTTGCGCAGGCAGCCTAGTCCGATGGCGGCCAGGGAGTTGCTCAACTCCGTGCCGCTCTTCGCCGCCTTGGGGGACGAAATCCGTTTACGGCTGGTCGTTCGCCTTTGTGAGCAAGGAGCCGCCTCCATCAGCAAGCTCACTGCGGGAACCGGCGTCACGCGTCAAGCGGTCACCAAGCATCTGCGCGTGATGCAAAGCTCCGGTCTTGTGCGCAGCACGCGCCGCGGGCGCGAGCGCATCTGGCAATTAAATCAGCAGCGGCTTCAAGACACCCGCCGCCACCTCGAACTTATTTCGAAGCAGTGGGACGACGCGCTCGCTCGTCTGCAGAAGTTTGTTGAAGACTGAGCGTTTGAGCGCCCGCATGAACCTGTTGACGAAGGCAGGTGCATAACCGCTGTAGGGGCGGGGTTTGTTTACATTGAACCGTATTTGTGGCGCTACGCGCTTTTCTTTGCCGCCTGCGGCACCGAAAAGCCCTTGGGCAGCAGCGCGGTCGACAAATCCACGCCGGATAAATCCGCGCCGGTCAAGTCCGTTTCTCTTAGAATGGCAACGCCCATGTCCGCTCCCGAAAATCGCGCGCCGGTCACAGTGGCTCCTCTTAAGTTTACGTTGCGTAAGCGCGCCCGTTCGAAACAGGCGTTCGAAAGGTCACACCGGAAAAATTCCACGCCGCTCGCTTGCGCTCCGGTGAAGTCCGCTCCCGGGAGAATCGCTTCCGTCATGTCCGTGTTTCGTAAATCCGCGTTTCGAAGGCGGGCTCCGGTCAAGTCCGCTCCCGGAAGCCGGGCGGTTCGGAGATCGCTTCCTTCGAGGCGGGCGTTGCGGAGAATCGCGCCGGAAAAATTTAAGCCGGATAAATCGGCGTTCGAAAGATCCGCGCCGGTCAGGTCCGCGCGCACGCCGCCGTCTTTTCCGCGAAAAAACAGCTCGTGCGCTTCCAAAATTTCTGTGAGTTTTTTTCCGTTGTGCCTGATGCTTTTCGGTTTTCTCAGTCCCATAAAATAACCAGTCCAATCATCAATATCTGCACTCTTCTTCAATTTTACTGGAACTCGGCTTCTGTTGCAGTGTCCGCGACCCGTTCCGGAGGAAGAGCACGCATCCTCCGCTATTTGAGGCTGGCAGATTGCCTCTTGCCTTTTTCCGTCAGCGCGTAGAAGTCCCCGCCGCAAGCATCCAGCATGCCCGCGCGCGTCAATTCATCGATGGCATCGAGCACGCGTTCTCGTTCGGACGCTTCGTTGCCCGCTGCTTCGAACAGCACGTGCAGGTCAAGACGATCCATGCCCATCTCTCCAAATAATCGCAGAACGCGCAATGAAAGCGGCTTCATCGTAGACCTAGCGTGGTCGCTTCAAAACGTGCGGGTGTCGCTTCGTCATTTTACTTGAACTTTGATGTGTCAGGCACTGCGGCGGTCTGGGCTAACGAAGAACGTCAAACTTCGGCCAACTTTAAGCCCGAGAGGCCGCCGTAGGCGGCGGTGCGGCTTGCGCCCGCAGCGAATTGACTATCGCCTGGGTGACGTCTTTTCCGCCGCGCGAATTGTTGTAAACCGACTGGATCGTATAAATCGGTCCCCAGGGAATGCCCCACCAGCCCGCCACCAGCGAGAGCAGCGTGAACGGCAAGCCCTTCGTCACGGCGCTTTCGCCCTGCCGTAAGAAGTAAATGTCGGAAGGCCTACGGAAAGTAAGGACGACAATCGAAATGCAGTACTGGAAGAGAACGAACTTCCCTCCGCGCTGAATCTCGAAGTCCAGCTCTCCGTTCTTCATTCCCTCGATGCCGCGAATTTTACTGGCCATGGCCGCCCTTTCTACGGGAGCTTGGGCTGAGAAAGCCCGGGCTGCATTCCTTGCTGCAGTTGCGCGAGTTCTCGCGCTGCCACGTAACCCTGCAACATCATGTAAAGCGCATACGCGTGCACCGCAGCATCGAGCCACAGGCTGAAGTACAGAAGCAGCACTCCATCCAGCGCGTAAGCGATCATTCCCGCCAGGAATGCTCCTTGCGAGCCGGCTTTCGCCCATTTCCAGCATAGGATCAGCATCAAGAGGAAAACGCCGTCGACAGCGACGGTGATGAACATTCCATTCTGGCCAGCGCCCTTGCCCACGGCATCCATGACTTGCGTAATGCCCAGCCCAAAAATGAAGCGGATCTTGGCATCCACGATTTGCAGCACCGAATTAATGCCGGAAAGGATCGCAATCGTGAGGAACCAACTGGCGCCGCGCCGCATGCGCAAAACGACAGGAACGCGCGGGTCCTGCGCCGCCGGTTGTGCCGATGCACCTGGAGGAGCGCCACTGGGACCGAGTGACATGTTCTTCTCCTTCGAGGGAAGTGGACGTTCGCTAAAAATCATCTTGCCATGCAAAGGAGAACCGCCGGCGCATCAATACGAAGTGCTGTGCCCAACCAGCAAGCTTCCCCTGCCGGGTAAGACTCCGAAAACAACGGCACATTTATGAACCTTCTTGAAGACTGCAAAACAAGGGCCTATATTTCTTGCATGTTCCCACTCCGCTCACTTTCGGTCGTTCTCGTCTCAGTGGTGTGCATTCCTTGCGCGTTCGGACAGTTGCCAAAAAGATTGGAGAAATGCCTGCCCTATCCCACATTGGCACAAGAAATCCGAGCGATGCAGCCACCGCCGGCTCGAGTCAGGGTGCATGTGATACGCGTCGAATTCGATTCGAATGACAGGATCCCGTCTGATGCCCAAGAAGAGATTTCGGCGCAGCTGCAAGGCCGCGTGCTCGCGTCTGCTTTGGACAGTGCCTACTTGAATGATCTGGAGAACGAAATCGCAGATGTCGGCGTTAGGGGAGCGCTCCGAGATCGCGGCTATTTCAAAGCGACTGCGACAGCAAGACTAACGCCCCTGTGGAGGGAAGGTACAGAGATCAGCGTTGTCGTGGTCATCAGCGCCACGCCCGGACGTCAATACCGGACGGGAGACATCCGAATCGAGTCCACAGATAGCAGGCGTCAACTTGCCATATCGCGCGAAATCTTGCGAGGTCTTATTCCTCTTCAAAGAGGTGAACCGTTCAGTACCGCTCGCGTCCGAACTGGTTTCCAGAACCTTACGCTCGCCTATACACGACAGGGTTACGTGGATGCGACTCCCGAGCCGGAGACTCAGGTTGACGAGGAGCGCGGGACCGTTGACTTGGAGATTAAAATCGATCAACAAATGAAATACCGAGTGGGAAGCATTGAATTTCTGGGCGTAGATGCCGTCGCACGAGACAAATTGCAGGAATCGCTCCCGAAACCTGGAGAGGTTTTTGACAGCAGTAAGCTAAACGAATTCTTCAAGGTGAACCGGGCGATCTTGCCCTCCGACGCATCAAGGGACGATGTAAATGTCGAGCGTGATAACAAAACCAGGACAGTAAAGATTGTGTTTGATTTCCGCGTGTGTCCGCAGCACTCAAATTGACCCACAAACAGATTCTGCAAACCTAATTCCCGTGAAAAACTCGCGAAAGACTCGTAAACTTTGAGTAGAGATGTCTAGGCACGGTTCATCGAGGACAAGTCAAGGAAGCATTCCGTCGCGGATGCTGAGCGTCGCGCTTTTTCTATTCTTGTTCGCGGCTGGCAATCTTGCACGAGCCCAGGAGCGCGAAGACGAAATCGTCGCGAACCTTGCGGGCGGACGCGTCATCGTGCACGTCGCGAAGGACGTCATCATTTTTGCCGCCATCGATCAGCCCGTCGAACCGAGCTCCATTCCTCCTCGTGTCGCCGGCGTCGACGCCACGCACATCGCGGTGTTGTTGGGTGCTTCCGAATGGCGCATCCCCGCCGATCCCAAGCCCATCCGCCTGGACCGCAATTTCCAGCGCGTCGGCGCCCAGGAACGCCGCGAAGATTACGGGCTGGAGAACGCGGAGCCGGACCTCGAGCTCATTGGCACGACTTTCCTCGAGAGGCTTCGTCCTCTGGTTGGCCAATTGCACCACAAACTCGATTTCTCTCCCAACGATCCCGTCTTCGAATTGGTGATCATTGGCTATGCGCCCGGAGACTACGGTCCCGAAGTGTGGGTGGTGGAATACCACATGGAGCAGCAAGAGGTCGCCACGCGCGGCGAGGAGTACTGGCAGACGCGCCTCCTGCGTCCGCACTTCACGCAGCTTTACCCGCCGGAAAAACATGCTCCGCGCACTTTGGTCGAGAGCCGTTATCCCGCCGGCTTGAAAGGGCCCACGCTGGAAGAAATGATCAAGAGCAATGACCCGCGCATTTCTTCGGTGCTGCAGAATGGGCGCTTCGAAAAAGTACTGGAAAATCTGCGCGGTGGCAGCGCCCAGAAAGCAGCGCCGGCGGATTCGGTAGAATTCATGCGCGCCGCGGTGCCCTTACTCGCAGGCAATTCTTCCTATGTTATCGGAACGCTGGAGGAGCAGCGCGGCTTGAATTGGGTCGTCCCGCCTTCCGAGCCCGTCGAAAAAGCCGAAGAGGATAAGAATCGCCCGCCCGACGCCCCCACCCTCCGCCGCCCCATCAAGCCTTAACGCTCGCCAGCCACGCTGTGGCGCAGCCCCGATGCGGATAAAGCTCCCACAGTCGGGCGGTCTTGGGCACATGTATCCACTTGTCAGATAAGCGTGCTTTTCCGCCAAGCGTGGGTTATTTCCGAATTGCCCGTCACTCGCCGGCAATCCTGAGCTTAGCTCTAGCAACCGGCTACCTTGTCCGGCATCGATTCGTTATTCAGTAAATGCCTGCAGTCTGAGAAGAATTATTTAGGGGCGATTAGATCCGTTTTCGGGTGCTCCGGCAAGACTAGCGGCGGGAGCGGTTGGCGGTCGAAGTCAAAGTCGTTGACCAAATCACCGAGTTGCGGAGCAGCTTCACGAACGCTTGGACGCGGGTCGGGGCGGCCGTCAGTCTTTGGATCGAGTCGCATTCCGCCCAGGAAATCGTCCTCAATGAATTTCAGATAGGCGTCAAAGCTCAGAGTTTGCTTGTCGATGAATCCGCTCTTGGCATAAGGCGAAATCACTAATCCGGGCACCCGAAGGCCGTAACCATTCTCGTCCACTCTTGGCGGCACAACATGATCGTAAAAGCCGCCCCAATCATCCCAGGCCAAAAAGATGGCAGAGTCCTTCCAGTTCGGACCCTTCATCACTGCAGTTATGAGACCGGTCCCAAACGTTTGACCGGCACTTACCAGCGCCGGCGGATGCTCGCTGACCTCGTGCGAGGGAACGATCCATAGGACCGCAGGCAGTGTTCCCTTGCGCGCTTGCTCGTAAAAATTCTCGATTGGCTGGACCCGGTCCAGCTCGCCGTCGTCCTTGACGGTATCGAAATACGGCAGCGGATTCCAAATGCCCGGTGTTCTGGCGTTTTGTTTTACCGGCGGGCAGTTAACCTGGGAATCGTCTTCGCAGTCCGGCTCGCTTCCTTTCACCACATAATATCCCCAGCTCACGTGGCGTTTGTGGAGAAGGTACGTGAGGTCGGTCCAGGCGTAGATCGGCCGAGTGCCAACAGGGCCGTTCCTGGCGCCTCCAAATCTGGGTGCTGTTCGCGCGGGGAAATCGGGTGGCATGCCAGGCGCTTCAAGCTCATTAGTGCAGCTTGCGGGGTTGTTATGCTCAGTGCAGTACGCGGACCAGGCAGAGACTTGGAATAAGTGTTCGGGCAAGCTCCAGGAAGCGTTGGACTCGAACATGTGATCCTGAAGCACGAACGTGTGCGCGTAGGCCCAGTAGTTGGGGATCTCCCGCTCGTCGTGGTAGCCCATCACGTCGGGTGCTAACGCGTTCGTGCAAACGGGACTAGCCGCCGGCCCACACCCTTTGTATGGACCCTCTGCCTGTGCGACGAAGCCGTCCATCTTGCCGCCGTCAATATCCGCGATACTGTGTTGTGAGCCGTGGGGTCCGCCGCCGTTGGCGTCCTGAGAATCGTGATACGGCTTGATACATCCTCCGCTTTTCGGGTCAGGATTGCACACCGTCGGCACACCACCTTCCATAGCCAATCCCTCCGCCCCAGGATAGGTTCCGAAATAGCTGTCGAAGGAGCGGTTCTCCTGCATAATGATGATGATGTGCTTGATTTTGTGTATGCCGTTTCCCTGCGTTTTTTTGCTGTTACCAAAAGCTGCATAAATTGAAAATGCCAAAAGCAAGAGCAGGCTTGCGGAAAACAATTGCAATTTAGCGTACCGAGCAACCCTAACGCGAAGCTGGTTCGATTGCAGGCGAGATGATCGCAGTGCCAAAGTCATTTGTGCACCTCCCATTACGCGACTTTGCGAAGTCGCCGAGTTGCATAACGTGGCGACGACAAGTGTAACTCTGATTCACACTGCCGTGACTGCAAACTAAGTGGGATTCTTCCACGTATCGCGAATTCTACTCCCGGTGGCCGCTGACTTACTGATCTCTAACCTCCGAGAAAATAGTTCCCAGGTTGTCGCCAACACGGATGCTATTCCTCGAAGTGAGCTCCAGCTCGTTTCTCTCGCGCAAATAGATCAGAGAAGCCTTTCAATCAGGTCGGCGGGGCGGATGATTCCGCCTTCCAGAACGCGGCACAACATGCCGCTGCGGCCCCAGAGTTCCTTGCGCAGGCCAGGCCGGATCCGCTCCATCTGATTGCACGGCGTGCACACCATAGTGACTTCCAAGCGCGCGTCACCAATGCGAAGCTGCTGCCCAATCGACAGGCTGTTCACGTTCAAACCATCGGTGGTGATGTTTTCGCGCAAAATTCCAGGCGTCAGCTCCATGGCTTCGAGGGTCTCGCGGTCCAGCAGCAAGATTTGGCGACCACTTCCTGCCCGTCCATGCGCGCATCCCTCCAAGCCAAAGTCACCCAGGATTCGCCCTTCGCGAAGCTCTTCCATCGGCACGTGTTTCTTCGGCGCACGGAACAGCTTGTGAACGGTCGCCATACTCTCAGTTTCCAGTGGCCTTCCGGGAGTTCAGATGTCGCCCAATGTCTCTGCGGTAGTGGATGCCTTCGAAATGAATCCTGTCGGCGGCAGCATAAGCGGACCCTAAAGCCGCACCCAGAGTTGGTCCGACCGCAGTCACTCCCAACACACGGCCGCCGCTCGTCAAGATTTCGTCGCCCAAGCGCTTTGTTCCCGCGTGCAGGACTTTTACACCGGTAATTTGCTCCGCACCGGTTAGTCTCTCGATGTACTTCCCCGTTGCGAATCGCCCAGGATAACCGCCGGATGCAAGAACCACACAGGCACTGGCGCCGGGCTTCCAACGCAACTTGGAGGCATCGAGCCGGCTCGCCGCCACGTCTTGCAGCACCTCAGCCAGATCGAAATCCATGCGGGCCGCAATCGCCTGCGTCTCGGGATCGCCCAGCCGGCAATTGAATTCCAGAACCTTGGGACCGAAGGCGGTGAGCATTAGGCCAATGTAAAGGAATCCTTGATAAAGGATGCCGTCGGCTGCCAGGCCTTTCAAGGTCGGCTCGACAATGTCCGAGACGATGGTCTTTCGAAGCGGCTCCGGCAGCAACTCGTCGGTCGAGTAGGCGCCCATTCCTCCTGTGTTCGGCCCCTGATTACCGTCAAAAACGCGTTTGTGGTCGCGCGTCGGAACCAACGGCGCGTAGCTCCTGCCGTCCGTCACCACGATGAACGACAGCTCGTCGCCCTCCAGACCTTCCTCCAAAAGGATGCGCTTCCCGCCCACGCCCAGTTCATTCTTCTCCATCACGCGCTCGATGAAGTCGCGCGCCTCGTCGAAATCCTGCGCGACCAGAACGCCCTTCCCCGCACACAACCCATCCGCCTTGATCACCACGGGCCATTTGGCGGTTTTCAGCACGTCGTAAGCCTCTATTGCCGATTCGAAGGCGCCGTACATTTTTGGTGTTGGAATGTTGTGCCGCTGCAGGAATTCCTTCGAGAAGACCTTGCTGCCTTCAAGCTGTGCCGCTTGTTTCGACGGTCCGACAATCGCCCAATGACGCTTGCGGAACGCGTCGCCGATCCCGTTCACCAAGGGCAGCTCCGGCCCGACCACGGTCAGGTCCGGAAGATTCTCTTCCGCAAACGCAACCAGGCCGGCCACGTCGCCTGCATCAATGGCAACGCACTCGGCATCCGCGGTGATCCCGCCGTTCCCGGGAGCACACCAGATCTTCTCGACGCGCGGACTCTGTGTCAGCTTCCACACCAGCGCGTGCTCGCGCCCGCCTCCGCCAATCACCAGAACTTTCATTCGTAATTCCTCGCCCACAACTCTTTCGAACGCCACAACTCTCTCGAACGATAGACGCGACCTTTCGGCGTGTCAACCTTACGCGCTCCTCCGTCCGACGGCGGTATTTCTCTGTTGCGCGACTTTCTTCCGTTTTCTTTAGCGCTCGCAACGTGACTAACCGATTGGGAAACCTGTCCTTCAGACCAGTTTTCCCTCCTGCTATATCACCGCTACGCTGGGACAAATTCCCTAACGCATTGGGGCGAATCACAACGACGCGGAGGTTTGCCGGCGATGATTCTGATTCCCTTGAAACACGAAAACATGGAAGGCCGCCGCTGGCCCATTATTACGTTCACCCTGATCGGCCTGAACATCCTGGCATTTCTTGGCACGCATTGGACCATGGAACGACAGGCTCCCGAGCTCGCACAGGTTCGCCTTCATCTTCTCCTGCTTGCGGCCGAGCATCCCGATCTGAAAATGCCCGAGGATGCGCAACAGTTCGTGGCGGACTTTCAAAAAGCCAATCCTGCCACCTGGAAGGAGGCGGCTTCTCCCTATCGGCAACTGGTCGACTCAGCCGATGCGCGCTACCGGATGTCGGATGACACGGAAAAATTGCAGGAAGAGATGGATTCGCTGGCACAACAGTTTCACGACCTCAAGGAACAGTCCGTCCTGTTGAACTACGGGTTCGTGCCGGCGCACAAGAGAGCCATCGCTTACCTGACCTCTATGTTCATGCATGCCGGCTGGATTCACCTGATCGGGAACATGTGGTTTCTATGGCTGGCCGGTTTCGTTCTGGAAGAAAAATGGGGCCGCGCCATCTATCCGGCGTTTTACCTCTTGGGAGGCATCGTTGCGTCGCAAATTCACGCGCTCGCCTACCCAAACAGTATCGTCCCTTGCCTTGGAGCTTCCGGCGCCATTGCTGCACTGATGGGAGCGTTTCTCGTGCGCTTTCCAAAACTCAAGATCGATATGTGGGGCACCGCTCTTTTTATGCGTTTCCGCTTCAAAGCGCCTGCCTATTCGCTGCTTCCGCTGTGGCTGCTAACGGAAATTTTCTACGGAACTATGGTCGGCCAGATGTCCGGCGTGGCGCATTGGGCGCACATCGGCGGTTTTATCTTCGGGATGCTTGGCGCCCTTGCCATCCAGCATACGGGGCTCGAACATAAGGCCAACGCCGCGATCGAAGAGAAGGTTGGCTGGACCGCAGATCCCGCCATCGTCCAGGGAACCGAGTGCCTGGAGCAAGGCAGATGGGATGAGGGCATTGCCGTCCTTCGGAATTACTTGCAGGCGAAGCCGGATGCCGCCGATGCGCTTTCCCTATTGCGGCAGCTTTACTGGCGCAAAGATGATGTTCCCGCTTATCTCGAGGCCAGCATCAAGCTGTGCCAACTGCACTTGAAAGGGCAGGACAAGGAAGCCGCCGTGCAGGACTACCAGGATTATCTAAATGCCGGCGGGAACCGCATGCCCGCGGTCGCATGGCTCGAGCTTTGCCGCATCTTCGAAGGTCAGCAGAATTATGATCGCGCGCTCAGCGAGTACGACCAGCTCGCGCAAACCTATCCGAAGGAGCGGCAATCGATTCTTGCGCTGCTATCGGCGGGACGCATTTCGCTGAAGTTAATGAACCGGCCCAGCGACGCTTTGCGTTTTTACAACGCGGCGAAAGCCTCGCCTGTTCCGCACCTGGATTGGGAGACAAATATTCAAGCGGGAATCCAAGGGCTCAAAAGGCGCTGGGAATTTCGTATCAACCAGCTGAGAGCCCGTCAGGCGCGTTGCGGCAGTAAGACGGCCCTGCTAAGCGCAGGTTGATTTGAAAGGGCGTGGAACTTGGCCCGCGGTCTAGTTAACTATAAGTAATATATTTAATTCTGTATCAGCCGTTGCCAGCGGCGCGAATGGGAATGGTTACGGAAGCGGAAGCAGCGTCCGACGACGCGAGCATGTGGCAGCGCCCGTCGAAAATTCCTCCGGGGTCAATCACCATGCACGGCGAGTGAACTTCTCCGGTGACCACGCCCTTGGCTTGAATCTCGACGCGGCCCTTCGCAAAAATCACGCCGTCGAAGCGCCCGGAAATCACCACGCGGTTTCCTTCAATTTGTCCTTCGACTTTTGCGCCGTCGCCGAGCACCACGGTCTGCTCGGAAATAATGTTGCCCTTGACATTGCCATCGATGCGGAACGTTCCCTTGACCGTGAGCGTTCCTTCGAGGGTCACGCCCTGGTCAATAAATCCCGTCCACTCTTCACTGTTTGTCGCGCCATTTTTATCGGCGGCGGGCCACTTCCACGCCATATCGAGTTCCCCCAAATCCTTTAGACACTACTACTTTAATGGGGCCCGGAAACAAGTCAACGCAGCAGAAGAATCCGGTTGTCGAAGTTAAGACTGCACGAAGGGACAGTTGCTGCGCAGAGGATTTTCCCCGGCGCGAAAAATTATTTCATCAGGCGATCGTAAAGACCCATCAGCTGGGCATCGTCGTAAAATTCGAGCACGAGTTGACCGGGCCGCATTTTCGTTTTCAGGCGCAAAATAATTCTGGTTCCGAGATGACGCTGCAGCTCCTCAAGGGCACTCTTTATGTTCGGATCCAGGTGCGGCGGCGCGGGAGGTTGCGGATGCTTCCCCTGCGAGCGACGAGCCGCGAGCTTTTCGATCTGGCGGACGGTCAACGCTCCGCGCGAGGCGCGATGCGCGTAACGCATGCGCAACTGTTGTTCGGGCACGGCAAGCAATGCGCGGCCGTGGCCTGCAGTGAGCTTGCCTTCTTCGATCCATTCCTGAATCTGCTTTTCGAGCTTGAGCAGACGAATTGCGTTCGCGACTGTGGCGCGGTCTTTTCCGGTGCGCTCTGCGACCGCTTCCTGGGTCAGGTGAAACTCATCCATCAGGCGCTCGAACGCGCGCGCGGCTTCCATGGCGTTCAGGTCTTCGCGCTGGATGTTTTCAACGAGCGTCATCTCGAGCGCGAGTTCGTCGGGAACCTGCTTGATGATCGCGGAAACTTTGTTCAGCCCTGCGCGTTGCGCTGCGCGCCAGCGGCGTTCACCGGCAATCAGCTGAAACCTGGAACCGATCGGCCGCACAACCAGGGGCTGAATGATGCCGCTGGCTTTAATAGAGCGAGCCAGTTCGTCGAGAGCTTGCTCATGGAACTTCGTGCGCGGTTGATACGGGCTGGGCTCAATCAGGTCAATGTCAATCTCCTGCGGACCGCCCTGCATAGGTTGGCGTGCAGGCATAGCTGCGGCGGCGCTCCCAGCTGGGGTTGGTTGCGGCTGCGGCGGTGCGGGCGCTGGCTCGGGCTTCTTGCCTTCAAGCTCCCGAATGAGCGCTCCGAGCCCCCGTCCCAGTGCGTTTCTCGCCATTATGGATCACCTCCTTGGCCAGATGCGTGTAGCCCTCGGCCCCTTTGCTGTGCGCGTCATAAAGAATAATGGGCTTACCGAAACTCGGCGCTTCGGCCAGCCGGACGTTGCGCGGAATGATGCTCTTGAAGATTTGCGGCCCGAAGAACGTGCGCAAGTCGCCGGCCACCTGGCGCGATAGTGTCGTCCGGTCGTCGTACATCGTCAGGAGAATGCCTTCGATCTCGAGGTTAGGATTCAGCGTGCGCCGGATGCGCATGAGTGTGTCCAGTAGTTCTGATACACCTTCCAGTGCGAGATACTCGCACTGGATCGGAACCAAGACGGAGCCGGCAGCCACGAGGGCATTCAGTGTGAGCAAATCGAGGGCGGGCGGACAGTCCAGTATAATGAAGTTGTATTTCTCCTCCAAAACCTTGAGCGCGCCGCGGAGCCGGTATTCGCGCTCCTCGGCTGCCACAAGCTCGACGGCCGCCCCAGCCAGATTCTTGTCGGCTGGGATAACGTCCAGCCCTTCCACTTGAGATTTTTGGATAATTCTATCGAACGGCTCGCTAAGAATCAGGGAATGGTAGAGAGTGCGGCGGGAGGGATCTTTGGCAAAACCGATGGCGGCGGTGGTGTTCGCCTGGGAGTCGCAATCGACGAGGAGCGTGGGCTGGCCTGCGGTGGCGAGGCACGCCGAGAGATTCACCGCCGTGGTTGTCTTTCCTACTCCGCCCTTTTGGTTGGCAATCGCGATAATTCGGGCCACGGAACCCCCGCCAGCGAAAATCTAGCAAAGCTGAGTAGGGGATGCAAGATGTTTCACGTGGAACAATGCGGGGGGCGGTGGAAAACTTGAGGGGCCGTGTCCAGAGGCCATCGACCGGGAGAGGCCGTAGGTCGCGCAAATGTCGAGTGTCTTTGTTCCACGTGGAACACAACAATGCGAGTGATGGCCCGTCGCGCCATTCTTGGTGACCTGTGCCAACCGGAGATCGAGCCAAGATTCGTCCCTTCGCTCGGAATGACACTTTAACCGGATGACTCCCGTCATATGCGAAATGTTCCATGTGGAACAGGTGCGGCCCAGGCCTCCATTGGCGTGACGTCACAAGAGAGGAGAGACTGTGGTAATGGTAGTTGCCGGGGTGGCGCTTTGAACGCGAGGGGAAGTCCGGCTTTGTTTCACGTGGAACATGTCCGGTTGCGCCGACATCGCATGCGACGTCGCAAGAACACGAACAGAGGACTATCCGGGGTCTTAAATGCCGCGGCAAAAGTGCGGAGTTATTTCACGTGGAACATCCAGAGCGCGGTTCATAGCGTGAGGCTGCGGTTGCCAGACTTGGTCACGCAGGTGAATCAGTGGAGACGTTCCACGTGGAACATCGGCATCCAACGACACCGGGGGACGCTTAGCCAAAGCCGAGGCCGTCAAGCGCGGCTTGATTTGCAACTAACCTCCCAATGTTTCACGTGGAACAAAGACAGATGAGTTGGCGGCGGATGCCGAGGATTCATGAGCCGAGAGCGCGATATCCTTGTCAGAACCCATGCCGGGATGTTCCACGTGGAACACTCACGAGAGTGATGCGGGACCTTGGAGAGGGGACTTCGATGCTTGGGGCTTTTTTGTTCCCACGAGGATGAGGCGGCGGAGAGAGTTGGGGACGGGAATTGGCTCTAGCCAGTCCCAGGATAGATTCTTGCGAATTTCCGCGAGATCGTTCGCGCTAATCCAAAGAATGACCTGTTTGGCCCCCAAATGATCCGAATGCGCCCACGGCAGAAACTTGGCGTATTCCCCCAAGGCACGCGAGCAGACGTAATCGAGGGGAGCAATCTCTTCCCCGAGCTCCTCGTACCGCCGGACCAGGACCTGTGCGTCACGAAGCCCCAATTCGCGGATCACTTCGGCCAGAAACGTGGCTTTTTTGAGATTCGACTCAATCAAAAAGACTTGCAGCCCAGGACGCATTATTTTGAGCGGAAGGCCCGGAAACCCGGCTCCAGTACCCGCGTCGGCGAGCCGACCACGCTCGAGCGGCACGGAAAAACCGGCAAACATGCACTCGCAGAAGTGGCGATAGAGGATCTCCAAGGGATCGCGGATGGCGGTAAGATTAATCTTTTCATTCCAGGCCAGAAGGATCTGGATATATTGTTGAATCTGAAGGACTTGATCGTCATAGGCAGGCAGTTGAAATTCCTCCAAGGCGCGACGAATCACCGCCATGGAGGGGAGGGCTGGGCTTATTGTCGTCATCGCAATCTTGCTGTCCGCGCGCGGAGTTTTATATAACTCCTTTGTTTACAATATGTTACAGTGGCCTTGTTCATTCAAGGACTCAAAGCGGAGTGCCTGCAGCGCCTCGCTTCAGGTAATGCCTCCCGGCTACCCCGGCCACAATGTCTACCGCGCTGTGCCAGAAGACCGCCGGCACCAGACTATTGTACGCGAAACGGCTGGCCCCCAGAGCCAAACCTACGATGAACGTCATCACAATGCCACCCCGCCCCTGGTAGCTGTGAGCCAGGCCGAAGAGAATCGAAGAGACGAAGACGACCAGCCAGGCGCTTAGTCCGGCTTGCGTCAGAGCGGCCATGGCAAATCCGCGATAGAGAAATTCTTCGCAAAGCCCCGCGGTGATGGCCAAAGCAAAGTAGGGAGGAAGCTCCACGGCAGATTGCGGAAGGATGCGCTCGGCGATGGCTTGCAGCGGGCCGCGCGACTCGATGGGGATCCGCCCGACGCGGCGCAGGTTGAGCCACTGCAAAGTGGCAACCACGGCGGCGCCAACGATGCCCGCAATCAGTAAGTGGTTTCGGTCGTGGAAGATCAAGCCCAGCTGTTGCGCAGTGTAGCCGCGCGCCCAAACGCGCCAGCCGACAACAGCTGCGGCCAGCCATTGGAACGCGATGGTCGAGGCGTACAACACCAGACGCTCTATCAAGCTGACATGCGGCATGGCCAGCAATTTCTTCATGCGGGCGCGTCCGCGCCAAGGGAGGAGCACTCCAAGCGCAACAAAGATCAGCCAGAAGTCCCAAGGCATTCGCAGATAAGAACACTTTCTGCCAGGTTCGCGCAAGTTGCCAAATTAGAGAGACCGGTAGGTTCACCTTGGTCTTGCCGCGAATTGTTTCTGCGTTGATTGGGACGGGTTATAATCGGCCCGCTTATGACTCTGGCGACGGGAACAAAGCTGGGACCCTACGAGATCCAATCCTTACTCGGTGCTGGGGGCATGGGTGAGGTGTACCGCGCACGGGACGAGAGACTGACGCGAGAGGTGGCCCTGAAGGTGTTGCCGGCAGCGGTGTGTGGCGACGCGGAGCGATTGCGGCGATTTGAGCGGGAGGCGCGGGCCGCTGCAGCGCTCAATCATCCCAATGTCGTGGTCATATACGATATCGGGACGCATGCCAACACGACTTACCTCGCGGCGGAATTACTGGAAGGGAAGACCTTGCGCGGCGAGCTCGCGGGCGGAGCACTGCCGCTCCGCAGGGCCATTGGCTGGGGGATTCAAATCGCCATGGGGCTCGCTGCAGCGCACGAGAAAGGGATTATTCATCGGGACCTCAAGCCTGAGAACGTGTTCATTACGAAAGATGGGCGGGCCAAGATTTTGGATTTTGGCATCGCGAAGCTCGTGGAAAAAGCAGCCTTGGGAAACGTGCGAGCGGATGAGGGCAAGTCAGCGACCCTGACGGTCGAAACGACGCCGGGTATGTTGCTCGGCACAGTTGGCTATATGAGTCCCGAGCAGGTGAGGGGCGAGGAGGTCGATTGCCGCAGCGACATTTTCAGCCTTGGCGCGATTCTCTATGAAATGCTGTCGGGCGCGCGCGCGTTTGCGGGCAAGAGCGCGGTGGAAGCGCTCAACGCCATCCTGAAACAAGAACCGGAGGAGTTGACAAGAAGGAATCCTGAAATCTCGCCGGCTCTCTGGCGCCTCGTGGAGCGCACTCTCGCAAAGGATGTCGGGGAGAGGTTTTACTCCTCACGGGACGTGGCATTTGTGCTGGAAGCAGTCACGCGAGATGCGCATGCAGTACCTCAGGCAGTCCGGCCTAGTGAATCAAGAACCGGTGGGATAGTGCGTGAGTTTGCTTTGACGGAGCGCGTTTGCAGGCAACTGGACCGAAGCTCGCTAGATCCCCGGATCATCGGCGGTCACATGCTGTATGCGGATAACGGTCGCGAGTCGGACGTGCTCCTGTGTTACCTGCACGGAATCGGGCTTGATGCCAGTGATTTTACAAGTCACCTTGAGGGAGCGACATGCCGTGCGGTTGCGCCCACGCTATTTGGGTGTGAAAGACACTCGAGCCGCCGAATACGACTGCACGTCGCTGATCACCTAACCATCCTCCGGGAGTGGTTGCGGCATATCGTTGAGCACGAAAACATAAAGGCCATTATCCTCGTTGGATTTTCGGCAGGGGGGGACCTGTGGTTGGAGTTTGCGTCTCGTGGAAAGGACTCGGCTTTGCCAGTTGGCGGCTTGGTGGCTTTGGATCCCAATGTCAGTTTTGAAACATGTTGGGTCACGCGGATTTTGGCGCAACTGTGCACTGATACCCCCGCACAAGTTATTGAAAAGCTGCAGACTTTAAGTACTGGAACAAGAACGTTGAACGAATGGCTCAATGTTCACAAGTATCTTGTGCGAGTCTTGCAGAAGTTCGAGGGAAATTTGGAGGTTTTGGCGCAATTTGCGGCGGAGATTGCGCAACCGTTTGAAGGTGCGGGTTTGGAGGAGTTTGCAAGACGTTTCCGAGGCGCTACGTCGGCGATACCTTACGTTCGGTGCGTGTTTTCAGGGGCCGGAGTTTCCAACCCAGAATTGGAAGGCATCGGCTCAGTAAAGCTTGCTAACCTGGATAGTAGTTTCCTTGGTGATGCGTACTCCGAGGATTCGATGATCGTGGAATACGATGCGGACCATTTCGAACTTCTGGACCCACAACGGCTCAAGAAATATATCGACCCGATTCTCCAAGGGTAGGCACGCAATTCTCCACGATAGCAGCACGCCGAGCGCGAGAAAGATCAGCCAGAAGTCCCAAGGCATCCGCAGATAAGACCATTTTCTGCGTAGGTTGTGCAAGCAAGCAAAACTCCAAGAGAAGCCGTTTCCAAGGGTGCGACTTGACAGGCTTAGGCTAAGACCTTTGAATTAGAAGTATGTGACGTTCGGTCAAATTATCGACCGGCAAACACGGAGCGTGGGCGAATCCGCGCTGGTGGAACCTACTGGTTGTCCTTCCGTGGGCAATCGGCGCATTGCTCGGAGTTCACGAGTGGAAAATAGACCGGGAAATAGCGGCGCGGGAACAGATTGTGTATGGAGTCATCGTTGCCCACGAGCCAGCAAATCACAACAACTATAGATACACGTTTACTGTAGACGGAAGGACATTTACTGGAGTGGCGATCCCTAAAAAGGATGAGCTTGAGGTGGGTCAGAAGGTGCTCGTTTACTATGACTCCGTCGACCCAAAGAATAATGCTCTTACTGATTTTGGAGATTTGAGCTTAAACGCTTTAGGTCCCGTGCCGCTGATGTTGTTTGGGATGGGGGCTGTCGCTTTCTATATCGGGAGTCGCCGACGTCGGAACCAGCGTGCCATGCCACCTAGCTCTCATTAGAGGTCAGAAAGGCACACCTGGAAGCCTGGCTTTTGCCCTCACGCGAAACTCATCTACATATGGAACCATTGCACGCGAGCACAAAGGCTGCGGTCGCGCTACAATCGAGGCGCATTACAGCGAGGTGCGGCTTGAGCCATACCGTGAAACTGACGGCGATGGTCAAGGCAGCGGGTTGAGCGGCGAAGCTGAGTCCCAGTTTGCTGGACTCCGTTTTGCGCGGCTTGCCGCGGCAGACTGATCCCAACGTGCTCGTTGGATTTGAAACCAACGACGACGCGGGGGTGTATAAACTCGGCGCGGAAATGGCGCTAGTGCAAACGGTGGATTTCTTCACGCCGATTGTGGATGATCCGCACACGTTCGGCGCAATCGCGGCGGCGAATTCGTTGAGCGATGTTTATGCGATGGGCGGCAAGCCGATTTCGGCGCTGTCCATTGTGGGATTTCCTGACAAAGGCGAGCCGAAGATTCTCGAGGAGATTCTGCGCGGCGGGCTTTCGAAAATGGCGGAAGCGAAGTGCACCGTGATCGGCGGCCACTCGATTCGCAACGACGACATTCAGTTCGGCTATGCGGTGACAGGATTGATTCATCCGCAGCGCGTTTGGCGCAACGTGGGTGCGCAGACCGGCGATGTTTTGCTGTTGACGAAAGCGCTTGGAACGGGCGTGCTCTCAACGGCGCTGAAGAAAGATGCGCTTGCTCCGGCGGATCTGGAGGCAGCCACTGCTTCCATGTCGGAGTTAAACCGAGCGGCGTCCGAGGCGCTTCTGGAATTGCAGGAGAGGGCGCGTTCCGCACGGCCAATTCACGCGGTTACGGATGTGACGGGCTTCGGTCTGCTGGGGCACGCGCGGGAAATGGCGCTGGGCAGCCGCGAGCGAGGAATCGAGCCAGTGTCGCTACAAATCGATCATACGGCGATTCGTTATTTGCCCGGCGCGGAGCAAGCGGCGCGCGAGGGCTTTCTCCCGGGCGGGCTGAAGAATAACCGCGAGTTTCTTGGCGACTGTGTGGGGTTTGCCGAGAGCGTTCCGCAGGAGTTTCGCGATTTGCTCATGGATCCGCAGACTTCGGGCGGATTGCTGGTCGCCGTCGCGGCGGAGTTCGGCAACGATGCGCTTGCGGCGCTCGACAAGCACGGCGTTGCGGCGCGGCGCATTGGCGTGGCGATTCCGAAAGGCAAGCCGCTGATTTCCGTGCAATGAGTTTGGATTCCAAACATCAAAAGCAGATCCCTCCGCCTCAGGCCGCGGAACACCGCGACCTGAGGGTCGGGATGACAGTGTGGCTGGTGCCGCGCAAGATGGCGACCTAGGAGTTGGGATTACGGTTGGGTGAGAAATGGACACCATAACGCACGGAATTGCAGGAGCGCTTATCGGCAAGGCGGTTTTTCAGGGCGAGGACATGTTCGCCTCGAAGCCCATGAACCGCGCGCGAATTCTCACCTGGTCGCTGATGCTGGGAGCGATTTTTCCGGACTCGGATGTTCTTCGCGATATTTTTTCGCATGACAAATTGCTGATTGTAACCTGGCATCGCAGCATCACGCATTCGCTGATTCTGCTTCCGCTGTGGGCGCTGCTGCTCGCGTGGATCACGCGCGCGTTCTGTAATTGGCGCAAGTGGGAGGCGCCGTCGTTCGCCGCGCTCGCTGGCATCTATGCGGTTGGCATCCTCAGTCACATTCTGCTCGATCTGGTCACCACGTTCGGGACGATGATCTGGTCGCCGCTGGACTGGTCGCGCCCGGCGTGGGACATGATCTTCATTGTGGATTTCACGTTGAGCGGCGTTTTGCTTGTGCCGCAGTTGCTCGCGTGGATTTATTCGCAACGCGAAAAGATGTGGACGCGGGCGCTTCGAACGTGGCTGGTGTTTTTGTTGGCGCCTCTGGTCATTTCTCGCATCGCGGAAGGTGCTGGCGCAGCGATTTCAGTGCCAACAATCCTTGGCGCGATGGTGGTCATTACCGTGATTCTTCTGCTGCCGGCGCTGCGTGGATTGGGATTGCAGGTGAAGTACGCGTCGTGGAATCGTGCGGGTTTTGCCGCGACATTGATCTACATTGCGATGACGTTTTTCTCGCATCGTGCGGCGCTCGCGCGCATCGAGAAGTTCGCGGCACTGGACAATTTGCAAGTGGAGTCGATTGGCGCACTCCCGCTTCCGCCCTCGCTGTGGCACTGGGACGGGCTGGTGCGAACGCAGCGCGGCGTCTACGAATTGCGGATGGACTTGAGCGACAAATTCGCGGGCAAGACCGAGTTGCTCGCGCAGGAGCATCGGTATTTTCCCGATGCGCCGCCAAATTCATATATTGAAGCAGCCCGGCGCTTGCCGGAAGTGCAAAAAGTGTTGTGGTTCGCGCGCTTTCCGGTAACGCGTTTTCACAAGGAAGGCGAAGAGTCCGTCGTGGAAGTCTCGGACTTGCGTTTTGCCCGCATGGTCGGCAGCCGACCGTCAGCGTTTACCTATCGGGTTCGATTTGACGCTACGGGGAACGTGGTCTCACAAGGTTGGGCTGCGCAGTAGTTGGCAGAACGGCAGAAGAGAATTCAACTCAGAGATCACAGAGCACACAGAGTTCGCAGAGCAGAAGTATAGAGCAGATTCCTCGCCTTCCACTGGAATGACACGTTTTGGCTTTGCCGATTAACGTGAAGGTTTGGAATCAGCCGGATGGATGACGACCTGGCGCTCTTCGCCCATGCCGACGCTTTGTGTGCGCACGCCGGCGATGTCTTTCACGGCGAGGTGCACGATGCGGCGCTCGCGCGAAGACATGGGATTCAAGCGAAAGGGCTGCTTGGTCTCCTGCACGCGTTCCGCGGCCACGCGCGCGGTCATTTTTAGTTCCTCGAAACGCAGCGCGCGATAGCCGCCGCTATCAATGCGAATTTTTTCGTGGTACGAGGGTTCCAGGCGCAGCGCTTTGAAGGCGAGGTGCTCGAACGCCTTCAAAACTTCGGCGCCGCGTTCGAGGAGGATTTCCTTGTCGCGACCGTCGAGGTCAGCGAGGACTTCGGCATCGCCTTCCGCCGAGGAGCCGTCCTCGGGAGCCGCGCGCACGTGCACTTTCAGTTCCAGTCCGGAAGCGCGCACGATGTTTTCGAGAAATTGTCGCAGCGCGTCAGCGGTGGCTTGCCGGTCGAGCTTTCCATCGCGAATAAGTTCAGAAGGCATAGGGTGTTCGGATGCGGCCCGTCTCCTTTCAAAGCTCAGGGCAAGCAGAAGGCGGAACGCACAGACTTCGAGAAACTGCTCTTGGCCGATGCTACGACTTTTTGCCGTTCTTGCTGCGCGCGGGCTTGCCTGCGGCAGGGAGCGGATGCTTCCGGTTCAAATACCACTGCTGGACAACTCCCACCACGCTGCTGGTGAGAATATACACCGCCAGGCCGCTCGGATACGGAATAACCATGAACATGGCGGCCATGCCGATGGGCATGATTTTAATCATGGCCTGCTGCTGCGGGTCGGTGGCGGTCATGGGCGTCATTTTCGAAACGAGATACATGGACAAGCCCATGAGCAGCGGCAAAATGTAATACGGATCTTTTGCGGATAAGTCCGTAATCCAGCCGAACCAGGGAGCGTGGCGCAGCTCGATGGTGCCCTGGAGTGCGCGGTACAGCCCGAACCAAATCGGAAACTGCAAAAGCTGCGGGATGCAGCCGCCCACGGGATTGATGCCCTCGCGGCTGTAGATGGCCATCACTTCCTTGTTCATCTCCGCTTTGCGCGGGTCGCGCATGGAATATTTTTTGTATTTTTCCTGGATGGCTTTGATTTCGGGCGCCACTCGCTGCATTTTCAGCGTGGTTTTGTAGCCGGAGATGCGCAGCGGGAAAAGCAGCATGTTCAAGATGAGTGTAAGGACGACGATCGACCATCCCCAATTCGGGATGTAACTGTGCAGCCACTTCAAGCCGTGGAACAGAGGCTCGGCAACAAACTCCAGCCAGCCAAAGTTGATTAACCCGTGCAGCGGCGGGTTCATTTTCTTTAGATCGTCGTAATCTTTCGGGCCAACGTAAACGCGCACCGCCATCGGGCTCGCCGACGAAGACACAGCCACGTCGGGCACGGGCTCCGGAGTGTCTTGGTCATTTACCTTAACGTTGTGCCAGGCCTTCCAGTAGCGCGTTTCGAGCGTTCCAGGCGCGGCGCCGTTTGGCGGAAGGAACGCCATGGCAAAATAGCGGTCTTCGATGCCCGCGTAATCCACTCCCGCTTGCCAGTGCCAGGAGACCGCACTCCACTTGTCGATGCCCTCGAGTTTCTTGTGCGGATAATTCGTGATCTTCCCGCCCTCCGTGCTGTAGTACGTGGTGACTGTTTCGATCGGCGCAGGATTCTGCACTGTCAAATCGCCGAATCCGCCGAGCCACGCCAGTCCTGCTTTGATGGGGCTGCCGTTGAGCTTAACGGAGGTTTCCGCGCGCACGACGTAGCTGTGATCGAAATGGAAGCGCTTGGTGACTTCGAGGTGGCCGTCGCTCCAGGTGAATTCCATGTCGGCTGGGGCGCTTAAAGTACTCGCGGAAGTGGAGGCTTGATAGAGTCCGCCGTTGGCGGCATTTTGCAATTGTTCGTCGTCCAGAATCACGCCGAAGGGCCAGCCGCCGGTTTGCTGGGAAGCTTGCTGATGCACCAGGTCCAGCACGCATCCCCGCTCGGAGCCGTACTGTTGCGGCTCGGAGCCATCTTTGCATTTTGGCTTTTCGCCCTTTTCTTCCTTGGGCTTTTGATCATCAAAATACTTTTTGAGCTTCCAGCTCTTGACGACTGCGCCCTGATTCGAAAACTCCACGCGGTAAAGATTGTTTTCGATGGTGATGGTGCGTTCTTGAGAATCACTTCGGCGCGGAACGTTCGCAGGTGTTGGCGCGGCTGCGGCTACGGTAGGAGCTTGCGAAGCCGGCGTTGCTGAGGAGGAAACAGAGGCGGGGCCCGAAGTGGCAGGAGCCGTTTGCGCGGGACGGTTTGCTTGCGGCGGCTGAATTGACGGCTTCGGCCCAAAATATTTCGCCCACGCAAGGATCACCACCATGGAAAGCAGCGACGCAACAAGAATCCGCAGCTCCGGCGTGAACCTGTCCTTTTGTCCCGGGACGTTCAAGAATGCACCTCATGGGGAATCTCTGTAGGATGACTCGCCGTTGCAGTAGCCGCGACTTGTGCTGTCTGCGGCGCTTCTTCGCGCCAGCTTTCCGGAACTGGGTCGTAGCCAAACCTGCGCGAGAGAGGATGGCAGCGCAGCAGCCGCTTCAAGCCCAGCCAGACGCCGCGCGGCACGCCGAAGCGCTCAATCGCCTGGTAGGCATATTGCGAGCAGGTGGGATCAAACCGGCAGTTTCCCGCGAACAGGAAAGACAAATACGTTTTGTAAAAACGCAGCGCCAGTAGCGCAATGCGCACGGGCAGGCCTCGTGGAACAGACGTGAGTCTGTTCTCTTCTCTTTGCAAACGAATCATCTTTCTGCTTTCACTTCCCTGCCTGCGCGCCACTTTGCAGCAGCTGAAGCAAATCCCAGGTCAGCGCGGCAAACGGCGCTTTGGCCACGGCGCTTTTCGGGTGAATCACGATGTCCCATCCCGCGGGAATCCCTCCCCGGTGGCAGCGCACGATTTCGCGCAAACGCCGCCGGATGCGATTGCGCACCACCGCGCCGCCCAGCGCCTTCTTGATGCTGAAGCCAAAGCGGCTTTGCGGCAATTCATTGGCGCGAAAGAACACTGTGAAGTGGGAACTCGAGCGGCGCTTTCCGGCGCGGTAGACCGCATCAAATTCTCCGCGTCTCACCAGCCGCGCCTCGCGCGGAAACGTCAACCGCTCTTTGCCCGCGTTGCCGGGCATCGGCAGGCTCTCTCGGCTAATCGGGGGTGAGCCGATGGCGTCCCTTCTTGCGGCGCGCTGCCAGCACTCTGCGGCCGCCCTTCGTCTTCATGCGCGCGCGGAACCCATGCGTCTTGGCACGGCGGCGGCGGCGCGGTTGATACGTGCGCTTTGGCAAAGCAATCCCCCTTTGTACTACGCAACCGCGTGGTAGTCCGTTTCACGCGATGCGAACAGCCCCACAGCCACTTTGGCGGCCGATTTGGAATTTCTTAGTGTATTAGAACCAGAGCAAAATCGCTAGGCCACGCGCAGGGTCAAGAAAACGTCAGTGAGGTTTGGTGACTTCCTCTGAATCGTCGAAGCGCAGAGATTCAATGGTTCTCACCAGTTGGTCTCGCCCTTCCACACTGAAACTGGTGAACGCAAAGGATACTCCATAGCCCTTTAGCACTGTTGCGATCATGGTCTGGTAGATCGTTTTCGAAGGCATTTTGGTTGTAATATCCATGCGGTACATGCTTTTGTCGCCGTAAGTTACCTCCTTCGGTTCCTCGTCGAACTCGGGCATCGTTTTCATCAGCTTTAGGACTCGCGCAACGTTCAGCAAATACTCTCGACCGCTCTTTATCCCCGGGGCGAATCGAACGTCTTCCGCCATTATCTGGACCAGTTGATTCTCTACCCCTGGTGTGCCAAGCGGATACTGAAAGAGTGTCAATAATTGGTGCGTCTTTTCATCAGATCGAGCAGCGACGATCTTGCCGCTGGTCGTATTCTGGTCAACGAGGGACTTACCTACGGCCATAATCTCTTTTTGAGTCTCCTCTCCGTGGGGCGTCCAGCCTGGAGGAGCCTGATACCGGATCCCAAGGAAACGGTTCACGTAAACATCCTGGGAAAAAGTACCGCCATCAATACCAGCGGAATCGTTCTGCGGTTTGCTCTCCTCCTTTGAAGTGTTGCTAGGAGCAGCCGGATTGGCCGCGGGCATGGCAAAGACCGCATCGTCTACCGGAACATTCGCCTTCACTTCCTGAACATGGATGACCAGGTTGATCGACGGAGACGTAATACGAATTTGATAAGGAACGTTTATCCCGCCAACCGTTCGGTAATCTTCAAAGTACTCACTCGATTTTTCAATGTTTCCGCTCGCATTCGGGCCCTCCGAATCTTCCGCGATTCGCACCCCCATCTCTGCATCAAAATAAAACGTTACGGTCTTTCCTCCCGGCTCATGAACGAGTGCTGTATATGCATCGCGGTCTCCCACCTTTGCCCGGCCAATCACCTTCATGTCCGGATAAATCTCCTTCATTCGCACATCGGTGTCGAAGATGCTCTCGATCTTGGCCTGTTCCAGTTCCGCTCCTTGCAGTTGCTTGAGTCCGCTCTGCGGATCCGACTTCCAGCCGATCCGCCCGTCGAATGCTTGTTTTTGCGTAAACTGGCCATCCGCGATGGAAAAAATCTCCAGGATTTTGTTTGGCGCCTTTGCCGTGATTTCGATTTTCGCGGACACGCCTGCAGCTGGGATCTCCGCCGTTCCCGTCATAATCAGCGTGAAGAGCTTGGCCCACGCTTCTTTCCCCCCGCTGCCTTTGGCACATTTGGCTGCGATTTCTTCTGCGGTCGGCAAAGCCTCGGCTTTGGCCGGCGCGTTTTTTGGTGCGTTTGTGGACTGAGAAAAACAAGGAACCGAGTACGCCGACAAAAAAAAGGCAATCGTGGCAAGGGTTTGCATCGTGCGTCTCATCGAGGACCTCCGTCACTTCACTTCAGGGAATGGGCCGGGAGGCATGAGCTGCATTTGCGACTCCAAGCAGTGTCCCTTGCTGCGTTTCGTTCGTCAACTGCGCCTGTGGCCCTTCTAATCGCAATTCACAGGCGGAGAAGCTCCTTGAAGGATGTCATGATACGCGATGGCTATGGCGCGCGGAATCCGTCGGAGTCGAGGACTTCGCGGACTTTGGCGGCTACGCTTCCCTGCGAGAACGGCTTCTGGAGAAAAGCGAACGAATCGTCCAAACCGTGGTCGCGGATTAACGCATCATCGGTGTAGCCCGACATGTAGAGCACCTTAATGCCGGGACGCAACGCGCCCACACGGTGGGCAATCTCGCGGCCGCTTGCTCCGGGAAGGATCATGTCTGTCAAGAGCAAATGGATATTTCCGGAATGCCTTTGGCAGACAGCCTCCGCGTCGCTCGGATGTTGCGCCGTCAAGACCGTGTATCCCTTCGAGGAGAGCATCATGGAGACAAGTTCGCGGACGCCGGCATCATCTTCCACCACGAGAATAGTCTCGGAACCTTGCTTGAGAGTGGTCTGTGGTTTCTTGGGCGCAGGCGCCTCTGAAACCCCTTGCGCCTGAGGCAAGTAAATGTTGAAAGTTGTGCCGGCTCCCAACTTGCTGTTCACCCAGATGCTGCCTCCGCTCTGTTTCACCACGCCGTAGACCATCGCCAGGCCGAGTCCGGTTCCCTGCCCGGGCCCCTTCGTAGTGAAGAAGGGTTCAAAGATCCGGGCCTGCGTCGCGCTGTCCATCCCTGTTCCTGTGTCGGACACCGTCAATAACACTTGCGGTCCTGCCGACGCGCCAACGTGCTCGCGCACGAAGTCCTCGTCCAGGACGGCATTGGTGGTTTCCAGTGTGAGCTTTCCGCCTTTAGGCATGGCGTCGCGCGCATTCACGCTCAGATTCATGAGGATTTGCTCGAGCTGGCCGGGGTCGGCTTTCACCGGTTTCAGGTCCTCCGACAAAGTCGTGGTGGTCTCGATGTGTTCTCCGATGATGCGCTGCAGCATTTTGAGCAAATTGCGGATGATGTCGTTGAGATTCAACACCCGTACTTGAAACACTTGCTGTCTGCTGAACGCCAGCATCTGCCGCGTAAGAGCGGCGCCGCGCTCCGCCGCCTGGTGGATTTGCTCTGCCGCGCGCTGGTGCTTGGAATCGCCGGCCAGATCTTCCACCAGCGAATTGCTGTAACTCAAAATCACCGTCAATAGATTGTTGAAGTCGTGCGCAATACCTCCGGACAATGTCCCGATGGACTCCATCTTCTGCGCCTGCCGGAATTGGTTTTCCAATTTGCGCCGCTCCGTCAGGTCGCGGATCGCTGCCGAGCCCCACAACCCTTCTTCTGTTTCCAGCAGGCTCAAGTTGATTTCGACGGGGAATTCGCTGCCATCCTTGCGCAATCCGTAGAGTTCCAAGGTTGCTCCCGCCGAGGGCCTTTGTGGCCCCTTGAAAAAGCTGCTTCGATAGTCCAAACACTTCTCCCGGAGTCTTTCGACGACCAGAATATCCATGGGCTGCCCAAGCAACTCTTCGCGCTTATAACCAAAGGTTTTCTCCGCTTGCGCGTTGACAACGACAATACGGCCGTCCCGATTGACCGCAACCAGGGGATCCGGGGCCGACTCCAGCAGGCCGCGAAATTTCTCCTCCGTCAACTTCAGCGCTTCAGCGCTGCGCTTTTGCTGAGCGAGCAATTCATTTTGTGCGCGCTGCCCCAGGAAGAGCCGGAGACTCGAACACGCGAATGACACCAGGACAGCGCCCACGGCGAGTTTTAGTTGCTGCTCGATGGCCCGGGTGGCCATCCCCAAGACCAGGAGCGGGAATGCAATATGTGCAAATTGCGCCAGCAACAACGGTTCCGACGCGCCCTCTTTGATTGCGGGTTCTGGTTCGACACGGGCCTTCCAACTCGCCGCCAGCCACACCATCAATGTCCTGGGAATCGACCAGAGCAGCTCGTACCATGTACCGAAGGGCACGTGCCACCACACCTCGGCGTAGTCATAGAAGACTTCACACACCACAAAAATCATCAGGAATATCGCCATTCGTCCGAAGAGCGACCTTACCAGCTTGGAATGCGTCAGTGTGGCTCGCAGGACAAACGCCCCGGCGATCAGCAGTCCGCGCCCAGCCGTGACTTTCACGTACAGGGCGTCGATGGATGACCTCGAATGCGGCAACAGCAGTGGCAGATAGAGAAAAAAGAAATAAGCGGATAACGAGACGATTCCGATTTGCAAAAAGTCCAGCCACCTCTGCCAGCGGTACACACGCGACTCGACGCTATCGTCGCCCAGGAATAAGGCCAGCGCCATCGGCGCGACGTGAAACAAAAACAGGATGTCACCCGGCCAATATTGTTCGAAGGAGGCGTGCAGGACGCTGTCGTAATACGTGGCCATGGCCTGCCCGAGGGCGTACAGGGCGAAGGCCACACCCATGAGCCGCCAGAATCGCCGCGCATAACCTGCCGCGCGCCGCGCCGCCTCGAAGCAGGCCGCCGCGGCAAGTGCCACCAGCACAAACTCGATCACGTTGCTGGCGATCGTCAGATGAAGAGCGAGCGCGACGATGTGACAGACCAGTGCCGTGGCCGAAAGAAGAAAAATCTTGCGAGAGGCCGGCATGCTTTCTTCTGACCCCATCAGGAGCGAAGCACGAATTTAAATGCAAACTTGGACGGAATGACTCCCTATAGTTTAGCCCTCCCGATTTGCCCATTGAAGAATTTCAGGCTGCCGCTTTTCGTTTCTTATACTCATCGAACGCGCCAAGGAATCGGTTGATCGTAAATTCCCCCCGCAAAGCAAGCATCGCGGATTCTACGCGCTCTGTCTGCTCGCGACAAAGCGGAATCGCAACGCAAAGCTGGCCATTTTCGTCGCGTTCTTCAATCCTCGAGCTGTTTTTTTTGGCTTCGAGTTGGCTTCGAAAAGCGGGACAGAGGCTATTTGGGCACGGAGGGCAAGACTTTATGGCTATGCGTGCTCGAGGGGCGGTAACGGAAATGGCGGTAGTCGCAGCTCATGCAGCGGTACGGCTTCACATGAAAAACGGAGTGGAGGAAATGCTCGAAAACACCTTTCCCATGGGACCTGGCGAGTTGAGAGCTTCCACAACTGGGGCAAGCAAAGCGAGTGGAACGCGAAAGAATAAACTTCATGGTGATTCACCTACCTCTGCCGGGGGCTAATAGACTAGCGCAAATAGAATGCGGAGTCACCAGCCACTCTTTTTTGGCGGTGACGCGTTTTCACAAAGTGAGTCACTACCTCTTTTTTGCCAGGGTTTCCTGTTTCAAGCCAAGCCTGTGCCGAATCGGCCGGGTCAGGTTGAGCAAGGAAAACCAGGCGCCATAAAGCCAGCTGCGCAGATAGCGCGCCGGAAGGACCAGCCAGCGGGCATGATTCGCGCGCAAGCGGCCCGATTGCAGGACGTAAACGGCACTCTGCAGCGTGCGGAACTTGCGGCCATTTTCCAGGAGACGGTAGTTCTCCTGCGCTTCTTCGCCTTGCCACACGCCGCTTTCGCCGTGGGGGTGGTAGGAGTAATCGTGGTTCTGATGAACGGCGCAAACATCGCGGGAAAGGTCCACGACGGCGGCGTGAGCCGAAAGAGCGAACCAGATGAGCCAGTTGTCCCAGCCGGGACGGCCGATAACGAATTCAGGAGCTTTCCGATAGTAAAGACCTTTCGAGAAAACGAAGTAGTCGATCCATTGCGCGGGACGCTGGCGGTTGGTCTGGAGTGCGAGGTGGCGAACCGCGTCATCCCAGCCTGCGCGCTGAAAATCCAGGGGCGCCTGAATATCCACGTCCCAGCGGCGGCCGGCGAGGAGGAAGTTCTTCTGGATGCCCGAAACG
>Ga0307471_100000222_pt1 | contig 28906 bp, 19 predicted proteins | sample atmos_gasesAM3C__2_FD_204566 | JGI IMG/M metagenome (GOLD analysis project Ga0307471, IMG submission 204566) | Hardwood forest soil microbial communities from Morgan-Monroe State Forest, Indiana, United States - atmos_gasesAM3C_515 | ecosystem: Environmental > Terrestrial > Soil > Temperate... | reverse complement strand
CCGGGCGAGCTTGTGGAGGGCCTCGAGAGCGTCTTGTGGACCGAGGTTTCGCTCATGATGGCTCGTTCGAAATTTGTTAGCCGTCGTCCGGGCAAAATTTGCTTCGCTATATTCGTCTTCGCTAAAGAATATGGAAAACGTATTCACCGGCGAGAGACGCTCGTTCATGAACGCGACAACACTGCTGCTGTCTGTGCCGCCGCTCAGGTACGCGCCAGCGCGTGCCGGCGAGCAACCCTCGATGTGCACTTGAACGGCTGACCGCAGTCCATCCTGCACCTGTTTCGCCCACTCGACTTCGCTGTATTTACAGTCCTCTTGATAGTTCAAGTCCCAGTAACGCTCCAGGCGAATCTGGCCTTTTTCAAAAAGAAGCAGCGTGCCCGGGGCGAGCTTTTCGACCCCTTCATAAACGGTCAGCGGATGTGGGATTACGGAGAAAAGCAGATATTGGATCACTGCCGAGGGCTGAATTTCCAATGGGGTGGTGTGTACGGCGCGGATCGCACCCAAACGCGAAGCAAACAAAACCCGATTTTGCTCCTTGCACCAGTGGAGGCTCTTCACGCCGAGACGGTCAATGGCAAGAAGCAGCCGTTGCGCTTTCTCATCCCAGATCGCGAGCGCAAAGACACCATGCAGCCGCTGAAGAAAACCTGGTCCCTCAAGTTCATAGAGTCGAGCCAGGCAAATAGCCGCCGGCCATTCGCTCGAGGGATACCCGCGCTTAGCGAGTACCGCCTTCAGTTCCGGGAGATTATAGAGGTCAGCATCAATGGCGATGCGCACGCCGTCGATAGAGGCTACTTCCTGCATGGCCCAAAGGGGCGCGACACCCACCGCCGCGGAATTGCCTGCGGCCGTCTCAGTGGGCGATTCTCCCGGCAAAACGAGTGCCGAAAGCATAGGCTCCAGGAAACGCGAAACAAACGCCCGGCCAGGCTCACAGATGCCGCATATGCCGCTCATCTGGCCCTCCTAGGCCGCGAAAGTTTCCTGCCACTTTCGGAACATGAGGATGGACCACAGATGCGCTGAGCGGTCGTAGTGCCGGCTTTGATGTTGCTCCCAGATTTTCTTCAGGAATTTCCGATCGAATATCCCGACATCGGCAGCGAAGAGAGATTCGTAGGAGAGATCCTTCAATTCATTTCGAAACCAGCGGTCGAGGGGAACAGCAAAACCTTGTTTCTTTCGGTAAAGGATATCCTTGGGCAAGACCGGCTCCATCGCCTTCTTGAGGATATATTTCCCCGTCGTCCCGCGAAGCTTCATTGACGAAGGCATGGAAGCGGCGAGCTCCATCAGGTGATGGTCAAGGAGAGGGGCCCTGACCTCCAACGATACGGCCATGCTGGCGCGATCTACTTTTGCCAGGATGTCGTCCGGCAGATAGGTCTTGATGTCCAAGTACTGAATACGGGAAAGCAGATCTTCGGTATCAGCACGGTCGTAATGGTGCTCAAAAACCCCGAGGGAATCGTACCCGCCAAGGGAGCGGCGGAACTCCGGAGAAAACAGACGGGACTTATCGTCCGGCCGGAAAATGGAAACGGAATTGAAATAGCCTTCCAAAGGTGTCCGCGACAGGCTCTGGAGCGTCGCCTTGGCTCGAAAGACGCGCGGCGCCGCAGCCAGCGGGGGATACCATTTGCCCAGCGGTCCAAAGAAACGCTGCCGCATCCAGGACGGGACGTACCGGCGAAGCCGGTTTTCGTAATGATCGAAAATGTAGCGGCGATAGCCGGCGAAGTTTTCATCCCCTCCATCTCCGCCAAGCGCCACAGTCACGTTTTGGCGCGCTACCTTTGAAACGTAGTACGTCGGAACGGCGGAGGAGTCGGCAAAGGGCTCATCGAAATGCCAGGCGAGCTTGTCGACGATTTCCACGGCCGAGGGATGAACGAGAGATTCATGATGATCCGTGTGGAATTGCCCAGCGACTTGTCTGGCAAACTCACTCTCGTTGTATTCCTTTTCCTCGAAACCTATCGAGCAGGTGGTCACGGGACGCTGCATGATTCCGCTCATGGCCGCGACGATGGAAGAAGAATCGATTCCACCGCTCAGGAAGGCGCCCAGGGGGACATCGCTCATGAGCCTGACGCCGGTCGCTTCGCAGATTCCGTGGCGGACCGCCTCGCACCACTCGGCCTCGCTCCGATCTTCCACCTTATTGAACGAAAGATCCCAGTAACAGACCTCGCGCACGCCGGAACTTGAGGCTACCAGGTAATGCCCCGGAAGAACCTTGCGCGCGGAGCGATAGATCGTCTTAGGAGCAGGAATATAGCCGAATGAAAAATAATCGCAAATGGCCTGCGAATCTATGTCGCGGGGCAAATCATTCGCCGCCAGGAGGGCCTTTAACTCGGAAGCGAACAGGATTCGTCGCTCGTCAGCGGCGTAAAAAAGTGGCTTTTTCCCGACGCGGTCGCGCGCCAGAAGGAGCTTCCGTTCTCGCGAATCCCACAGCGCAATGGCAAACATTCCGCGCAGCCGGGCAAAGCATGCCTCTCCGTACTCTTCATAGAGATGAACAATGCTCTCGGTGTCCGAGTGGGTTGCGAAGCGGTGGCCTCTCTGTTCAAGATCCCGGCGAAGTTCCTGGTAATTGTAGATCTCGCCGTTCAGCATGACCCATAAGGAGCCATCTTCATTTGAAATGGGCTGGTGACCACCGGCAAGATCGATGATGCTGAGTCTGCGGAATCCCAAGCCGATTCCAGGGCCGGTGTAGATGCCTTCGTCATCGGGACCGCGGTGAATGATCGTCTCATTCATCCGGTGCACCAGGTCGTTGCAGACCGGTGTTCGGCTTTCATAATCGAAGATTCCCGTGATGCCACACATAAGGCTCCTGTCAATCCCTGGCCTACAGACCGCTTTTGCGGGCCAAGTCCAGATACAAGGTGGTGTAGCGCTCCATCATTCGATCGATGCTAAAACAAGTTACAGCCCGCTGCCGCGCCGCGGAACCCAATTGGGCGCGAAGATCAGGCCGAAGCACGACTTGCTCCAGGCAATGGGTCAAGGCCAGTGCATCTTTCGGCGGAAACAATAATCCGCTGATCCCGTCCTCAATAATTTCAGGATTACCGCCGATGTTGGAGGCGATGCAGGCCACTCCGGAGGCCGCCGCTTCCAGCAACGTATTCGACATGCCTTCGCTGATAGAAGGGAGGACGAACACATCCAAGCTCCGAAGCAGTTCGGCGACTTCGAAAGAAGGACCTAAGAACCGGACGCGGTTCGCAAGCGATGCCGAGGACTCAGCAAAGGCGCGAAGATTGTCTAACTCGGGTCCGCCTCCGACCAAGAGAATCTGCAGATTATGGCCGCGCTCGATCAAGTTTTTCGCAGCTTCGAGCAAAGTCCTCTGATCCTTGATCGGAACAAGGCGACCGATTGTTCCAACGACGATGGGTTGGGAAGAGCCGAACAACTCCGCTCGAATTGCCTGGCGCTTGTCAGCGTCCGGAGCAAACCGCTTGGTGTCTACTCCGTTGGGGATGACGCTTATTCGGCGTGCAGAAGACCAGCTCTGCTGGCGATGATAGTCCCGCAGTTCCCGGCTGACAGTGAACACTGTGTCGCAAAGCGAATACAGAGTCCGGCGCAGCAATCTTCGCCGCCATGGCAAGCCGGAGAGCATGTCGATTTCGTAGCCATGCTCGCTATGAAGGATGACGGGCACGCGAGCCAGCCATGCCGCGGGGATCGCTTCAATGGCGCCCCAATTCCGAGAATGAATAATGTGAGGGCGGTAGGCCCTCAATACTTTGAGGAGGCCGGGGACATGAAATTGAAAGCCAACCTTGTTTTGACCGGGGACGAATACTTTGCTGGTCACGCCAGCCGAATCCGCCAACCGAGCGTCGCAATTGCGAATGGCGCAAATCCGCTGCTCAAGAAGATCCGGGCTAAGGCCTGCCATGATCTTCAGAACGCCTTGCTCGGTGCCGCCGAGTCCCAACGAATCAATCACGTGCAAGACCTTTAGAGGGCGGACTTGCGGAGCTGCGGTGGAATCCAAGGAACGCGCGGCTCGTCCCGACAGAGGCTCTTGCAGATATTCTGCCCCGTCGGATGCGGCGCGGTTCTCGCTCTCATTTTGAACAATCTGCGTCAACTCATGCTCCAAAACGCTCGATTCCCGCCGCACGGAGACAATTCACCTTATTACTCGAGTCGCGCCCCGAGCGCGGCTGTGAAGACGGTCCGCAACCAGCGGATGCTCCGGCTACCAATTTAGGGAAACCACCGGACTACTCGCGGCCCCAGCCAATTGGCCAGACGCAGCGGTATTTTTTTCCAGAGATTTGTTGCCAGCTCGAACTTTGGATTCACCGGAGAAAAATTCGGGAGCTCTTTGCGCTTTACCAGATGGATTTGATAATCAAGCGGCTCGACAATCATGTTCCATTGTGACTTGAAGTTGAACGACCCGGTTCCACGCTTGCTGCGGCCAAAGTCAAAGTGGAGCACTCCGTCCAGGGCGGCGTTCTTCATCAATTCCCAGTACATAAAGTTATTCGCCGACAGGCCATAAGCTTCGTCGCTCGCGCCCGCGTAATACGGCAGTACGGTGTCGCAGTACGCGAAGGAGAAAACCCCGGTCACGGGTTTTGCGCCCGAATAAACCATCAACAAATCAGTGCTGCCGCCAAACTCGCGAATCAAGTTCTTGAAGAGCGTAAGCGGAATTGCCGGCGTGCCGTGCCGCAACAGGTTGAGTGAGAAAAGCTGATAAAAAGCATCGAGTTGATCAAGGCCTCGTTGCGCGCGCAGCCCGGATTTTGCCGATTTTCGAATCATATACCGGGTATCACGCGGGAGCCGCTTCAGATTGGCCTCCGGGTCCGGTGATAGATCCGAGGTGAACGTACTGTATAGAGTATTAGGCGCGAACTGAGGGAGTGATTCGTGCTTGCGGAAGCGAAGCTCCAGATACTGCACTGACTGAGAATGAGCCAGTTCCTTAAGATGATCAGTCAGGAAGCGCTCGGATTCCGCATCGGCCGCGCAAATGCCGCCGTAGACGGCAAAAGGCGTGGATAACAGGCACCGCCCCATGATCCAGTTTGAAATGACAAAGAGCGGAGCAACGGCAGTGATTTGGCCGGCCCTTTCGGCGTACAGGTAGCATGGCTCGAAGCCAAACGTAGCTTCAATGCTGCGCTTCCAGCTTGTCAGGTGGAACGGCGATCCGCCGGGATGTTCCAGCACGAAGCGGTCCCAGCGTTCAAAACTCTCTTGCGTGAGGTAACAGATACGCAGGGACGCAGCGAGGGCAGGAAGGGTTACTGCCGGGTGATCAGAGATTTCCTTGAGGGTACTCGCCATCTTTATCTCTCTGCGGCGCTTCCGAATTACTCTCCAAGCGCGGCTTAACGGTTACGTCATAGCTTTCAAAGAGCCACGTTTCGTCCGCCTCAAGATACGTCGCGAGAACTCTCTTCTGGGACTCGGAAGGCCGGCGGTAACCCCGAATGATTTTGCTCAGATTCGCCTCGTTAATGCCGACAATCCTAGAAAGCTCGTTTTGCTGAAGGCCTTTCTTGAAAATCGCAAGTTTTAGATTCGGATACATGCCAAACCTTCCCTCGATACTGACCCGTTCATCTGGCCCTCTCCAGGCTAGGAGAAGACCGACGTGATCTTGGCAATCATCAGTCCAAGAGCCGCAGAGCCAAGCATGGTGCCGAGGACGGCACCGGCGGCGTGCAATTGTTTGCGGCGCTTTTCCTGCGCCGAAATCAACTGTGGGATTCCGGCCAGAACCGGCTTGCCGGTGATGCGCGTCGCTTCCGTCTCGCTGCGAACCGTTTCGTCGCTCATCTCCAGAAGGACCGCAAGCCCAATACCTCCGAGGAACCCGCCAAACAGGCCCGCAAGGCAGATCAACTGCCGATTGGGAGAGAAAGGTTTGCTGGGAGGTAGCGCGGAATCCAAAATCACGAAACGTTCGGCCTTCTGGTGGCTTTCCAACGCGTTGGCCATCTGCGCGGAAAGCTTTTTATCCAGGAGGCTGGTGTAGTGGGCGCGAAGCGTATCGTAGTCCCTCATCAAGCCGGCGATTCGCTGCTCGAACACTGGAATCTGCTCCAGCTTCGAGGCATGAAAATCGATCTGTTGCTGCAATTGGGCCTGAAGCTTGGTCTGATCCTCAATTTCCTGGCTCAGCTTGCTCAGCTGGGATTCGAGCACGGGATTCTTGCGTGCGTCGGCGGTAAGAGTCTCCGCTGATACTTGGGGCTGCGGCCGGGCCTTCGATTCATCAGCGGCGTCCTTCTTTTTCAAATCCGCCAAGTCCTTCCGTGTTCGCCGTACGTCCGGATGATCCGGCCCGTACCTTGCTTGAAGTTCCGCCAAACGCGTCTCCAGTTTTTGGATTTCCGATTGCCGAGGTGAAGCGCCGGTGCCCTGCGATCCGGAATCCAAATTAACGGTGGGATGAGCCGCCATCATTAGAGATTGCGTGTAAAGTTTTTCTTGCTGAGCGCGGTTTACGCGGTCCTGACTGGCCTGCAATTGTGCCCGGAGGTTTCCCAATACTTCCAGGTGGTATTGCTTGGAATCGGGCAGGTCCATGACGTTGCGTGTCTTGATTTCCTGGACCTCTTTCTCCTTTTTCTCGAGTTCTTCCTTCGTGCCCTGTAACTCGGAGTCCAGAAATTCCGCCGTGCCCTCGGATTGTGCTTCTCTCGCTCGCAGATTCTCCTCAATAAACATGGAAGCCAGGGCATTTGCCATGCGCGCCGCTTCGTCCGCCTTCGGGCTTGTATATGCAATCCGGAAGGCGCCTACGCGCGATCCGCCGGTGTTGGCGAGATCGACGGAAATCGAGTTTTGCATCCTTTTGATGATTTCTTCCTTGCTGCTATGCTCACGCGCCTGTGCGTAGAGACTTGTCGTTTCGACGAGCTTTTGCAGCCTGCTGGGGGAAAGGACCTGCTCCTGGATGGTAGACAAGCGATCCGAAATGCTGCCAACGACGGTGGAATTCACGTAGCTGCTCGGAACCTGCTGCGGATCCACCAGGATTACTGTCTCAGCGCGATACAGGTTGGGGAGACGATAGGCGGCGACGAGGGTGGCAATGAAAATCCCTAGAACGGGCAAAATAATCGCCCATTTTCTTCGCTTCGCTGCCTCGAGGTACTCACGAAACTGGAGGACTCCTGAGCCTTCCAAGCTCAGCTCATCGCTAGTCTGTTTTTCAGTAACCAAGGCTGTCTCCAAACGGATGGAAAGATGAAATAAATTGTCCGACCAAAAAGTATGTGCAATCCGATAACCAAATGAGTGCAATGCAAGATGTCTAATGGATCCATAAGTCTTTTATGTTCAATAGCTTAGCGCGGCACATCGCCCTTCCCCCGGAAGCCGCGCCCCACTGTCGGCGGGAGATGGAATCTCCTTTCCACATCTCTCCAAGACTTCCATTGGTCAACTATGGGTGACAAGGCGAGCAGGGGATGGATATGGAAAGTGCATCCCGAAGAGCAAAACTAAAGCCTCAGTCTATTGAGGCGACCGTGCGGTCCAGCGGATGCCGCCGGAGAAATACTCTCGAGTACCGACTAGCAGAGAGGGAACATTGCCTTCCTGCATCTTGCGCCCGTAAGTGAAGTAGGTGGTCCACTGCGGCGTCAGGTTGTAGCCGATCTCGGTCGCGACATACTTGCCCGAAATATCGATTACCTGGGAAGAAAGGGAGTCCTCATAGCCGCCTTGAGCCTGCCAATACCACCGCTCCTTGCCCAGGCGATATGTGCCATCAACGCGTTGCGCGACGCCTTGAGATGAAAGCTCAGAGAAGAGCGGAAAACCTCGAAAGTAGGCTACTGAAGCGCTGGAGTGTCCAAATCTCCTTGAAATTTGCGCCGATCCCGAAAAAGAAAAGTCTTGTCCAGAGGCAAACCCCTGAGACAGCAGACCGCCAGAGAAACTTAAGGTCGTGGAAGCTCCAATGCCCTGCGTGTATCCAAATGCTCCTTCTTGATAGGTCACACCGCTACCATGGTCATAGACGATTCGAGGATAGTAGAGAACAGAGATAGACCGCGAGGGAGCGAGCTGCTTTTCCCATCTGACTTTCGCCCCGTATTGATGGATGGAGTAGTCCTGAGCAGCGACGATTTGACCTCCCACACGACCGTAAGAATAAAAAGGACTGACGGAAATAGAGGACGTGGGGCTAAGAGCGTAAGCAACCGAAACGGAGGAATTCGAATTCAGCCAGCTACCGCCCCCATCCAAAAATGAGCTGGGAACGTTCGTTCCAACCACGGTATTCACATCAAGAAAATAGTCGCCATATAGATGCCGGACGCTGTAGTAGCTGAAGGAAGACGCAATACCCAAAGTCCATCGCGGGCTCAATTGATTGACCCAACTCAGGTTCGTGTACTGGTCCGCAAAGTCGCTGCTGACGTTGCCGTTGACGATAGTGACTCGGGGCGAGTACTCGACTGCCAATCGGCTTTTTTTCAAAGGCTGATCATAAACAATTGCCGTTCGGAACACACTGGCATTAAAACTATCCTGATTGTAAATGCCCTGGGTGCCGGAAGTAGCATTGGAGATTTGATCGTAACTCTGAAAGAATTCCAGCGTACGAATGTACAAATGGCCCCATCGTAATGAGCTATCCGAAGGAAGCAGCGGGTTGGTTTTTCCGGCAAAATGGACTTGCATTTCTGGAGGCACGGGCACGGTGGATTTGGGGCTGTTGTCGGAAGGCTGCTGTGCGGGTGTCGATCCATTGGAAGAGCTCTGCGCGGCCGGATCTTGCGCCGGCGGAGGATCTTGCGCCCATAGCGAAGACGCAGAGAACAGGATCAGAGTAACCAAACAAATTCTTGAGGTGTAATTACGACCGCTCATTGCCAACCTTCCTTTTTTCAGCTGTCTAAGGCACAACCACGACGTCGCCAGGATGGAGTTCCATGGACTCCTTTGGGTTTTTTCCTTTGAGCGCATCGTTGTAATTAAACGGAATCTGAACTTTTTTGTGATCTATTTCGCGAAGAATGTAGATTGAGCCTTTTTTGGCGAACGGTCCGAGGCCGCCCGCCTCGGCAAGCAGTTCCAAGACCGTCTTGCTGCCAACCAGTGGGTAAGCGCCAATACGCGCAACCTGACCGAAGACGAACACTTTTCGACTCTTGATTCCACGAACGATGACGGTAACTTGCGGCTCATTAACATAGGGCTTCAGCTTTTCAGTTAAAAGAGCCTGCAGCTCAGATGTTTGCAATCCAACAACGGAAATATCGTTCAGAAGCGGCATCGTGATCTTTCCATCAGGTCGCACGACCACGGTGGTCGAAAGGTCTGGCTCTTTCCAGACGGAGATTTGAAGGTCGTCTTCCACTCCAATTCGGTAGACGGTCGGATCTTGCGGGTCGGCGGATTCGTCTTTTTTGGGTGAGGCTGCGGGAGACGTGCGGAACTCATCCGCTTTCTTTCCTTCTTTCGGCGGCGCGCTGGGCGCTTGCGAGTGGTCTCCAACTGGGGGGCTAGAAAGTGCCGTGGCGCCTGCCGCCTTGGCCGCGTCGGTGGTTATGCCGCAGATGGACAATTGTCCTGCGAGGACAAGCAACCAAGTTGTGCCGACTGATTTCAAGAGACCTCCCGACTATCTCGTGTGGTTCCCTCTGACAGTGAGCAATTGATGGGCCATGGTGCTGCTGGAGAGTCCACGTATGTTATTGATAAAACATAACTTAACGTATCAACCGAACGGTCGGACTGTCCGAACCGACTCCCCGTCCTGAAAGCGATTTCACCAAGACGGAAAACGTTTTCATAGACCTAGGCGGAAACCGACTGCAAAGAGCCTTATTTACACCTGGAAGCTCTAGTTCAACGGTCATCCGCGTGCATGATGCTCTCCGACTCTCTACGTGTGCTCGGCTGCACAAGAAATGGACCGAATGGCCTGGGAATTCAGTCCGGCAAAGGACTCCTTCGCGAACATCGCGGAGGAATGGGATGCAATCAACCGATCCTGCCACAATCACGTTCTACTGGATTCGCGCTTTGTGTCGGCGTCGTTGCGTTGGCTGGCAACGGCAGAAATCCTGCTTGGCGTGCAGAAGAATTCCCCGTCCGGGGGAGCCGCGCTGCTGACCAAGACCGGAATGGGGCGATGGCAAACCTATCAGCCCGCGCAGACTCCGCTTGGATTTATCATCGTTCAGCCCAACGGCGATCCGCAGGGAACTCTCATGGGTTTGCTACACGCCCTTCCGGGCCTGGCGCTCCAATTAGGCATTTTGCAGCAGGATCCCGATTTCTCGTCGTTGTTGAAAATTCCAAGCAGTGATCAAATCGAGCTTCTGGAGTATATCCGCACCCCGCGGCTGCAACTGGCAGCCACATTTGAAGAGTATTGGAATGGGCGAAGCAAGAATCTGAAACATAATCTCTCACGGCAGCGTAAGCGCCTGGCGGAACAGGGACGGCCCATCGAGCTGGTTTCACTGCGGACCGCGGAGGCAATCGCGGAGGGAATTCGCGAATACGGACGGCTGGAATCGCAGGGTTGGAAAGGGCAGGCAGGGACTGCCGTTGAAGAAAACAACGGGCAGGGCCGGTTCTATCGCGAGGTGTTTGAGAATTTTTGCGTCACCGGCGAAGCGGTCATTTACCAGCTGCTTCTGGACGGAAAAGTCGTCGCAAGCGATCTGTGCTTGAAGCGAAATAACATGCTCGTGGTTCTGAAAACCGCCTACGACGAATCGATTGAGCATGTCTCCGCAGCCTTGTTGATGCGCCAAGACATTGTCCGCCAGCTTTATGAGGAGGGCATGGTCCAGGACGTGGAATTCTACGGCCGCGCTCTCGACTGGCACCTGAAATGGACCGATCAGGTGAGAACGATGTACCACCTGAATTGCTTCCGCAATCGCTGGATCGCGAGTTTTCGCAACCGGATGAAGAAACGCTCCGCATGAACGGGACGGAAACTCAGTTGCGAATTCCCCAGGATCCGTTCCTTTCCAAGGAATTCCTGCGAATGCAGGGGCCAGGCGCGTCCAGCAATAACGGGAACAGGGTTCCCGAGAGATACTATTTGTTTTGGGCGCGTAACGCGATCTATCACAGCCTCGCGGCCGCATCAGTCCGGGCCGGCGATGAAGTGTTGGTACCCGCGTATGTCTGCAAAGTTGTTCCCGAGGCGGTTACAGCTTACGGAGCACGGGCCGTATTCTATCGCGTCGGAAGAGATTGCCAGCCGGATTTCCGAGACCTTGAAAAGAAGAGTGGCGAACGAACGCGAGCACTGCTCACGGTTCACTATTTCGGTTTCGCACAACCGATCGCACTACTGAGCGAGTTCTGCACTCATCGCCGCCTGTTTCTCATTGAAGACTGCGCTCATGTCTTGCAATCGAAAGCGGGTGGCCGGCCTCTTGGCAGTTATGGAGACGCCAGTGTTTTCAGTTTACGGAAGTTTTTTCCTTTATACGACGGCGGCAAATTAGTTCTGAATCAAAAGACGGCCATCCTGGATATCGAATGGTCCCACGAGAGCCCGCTCCTCACGCTCAAGATTGCCAAGGACATTGTGGACCAGTTTGCCGCTCGCTCCCTAGGCTCGCTCGCTCAAATCCCCTACGATTTTGTGCGGTCTATCAAGAAGCCGTTCGTCAGACTGGCCAAGTCGTCTGCCAGCCCGGGAATCCTGAAGGTGGAGAAGACGGACGCAACCTTTAACCGCGACCTGGTGAACCAGCCGATGTCGCGCGTGTCCAGAATGATTTTCAATCTTTCCGACGCACCTGCCATCGCGGCCAGGAGGAAGTCCAACTATCTGTTCTTGCAGAAAGAACTGGCGGGAATTGACACGCTGGAGTTCCTGATGAGAGAGCTTCCGGCGGATGTCTGCCCCTGGGTGCTCCCTCTTTTCTTCAAGCAAAGAACTGACGCATGTGCAGTTCTTCGGGCCAAGGGAATCCCGGCAACCACCTGGGACGGCGTGCGGCCCGCGGATTTGCAGAATGCGCTTTTTCCTGACGCGGATTTTCTTTACAAGAATCTTGTGTTCCTCCCCGTACACCAGAGCTTGACCGAGCAGGACTTGCAGCAGATTGTGCGCGCTGTGAAAGAGGTTGCGTCTTACCCCGGCAGCGGGTTGTGAGACAGGGTAGGACATTCGGGAGTAAGGGAGGGAATCGCCAAGCGCCGAGACGCTAAGACAAAGTTCGTTTTGGAAGCCGCTCGCAACCTATGAATATGAGATTCGTTTGCGATCCCAGATTTTCCTGGGGAATTATCGAAAGGGACCAAGAGCAATGACTAAGGTTACCGTGGTTATCCCGTATTTCCAGCGAAAAGAGGGCATCTTAAAAGCAGCTGTCCTGTCAGTGCTGCGCCAAGAAACCAGTGCCACCGTTCAGATCATTGTCGTTGATGATGGATCACCGATTCCGGCCCGACGGGAACTTCAAGACGTACACCCGGAGAGGTCCGATGCCCTGGTAATCGTCGAGAAGAAGAATGGCGGAGCCGGAGCCGCTCGCAACACAGGTTTGGACCGTGTGAGCTCCGACACGGACTACGTTGCATTCCTGGATTCTGACGACGTATGGTCGGAATCACACCTGGAACATGCTATTTGGGCCTTGGACAATGGTTATGATTTCTATTTTTCCGACTTCTATCAGCTGGGCCAGGATGTCACTGCTTTTATCCGCGGCGGTCGCATGCGCATCGAGGACCATCCGCGAATTCATCCGTCGGAGCCGATTTATTCATTTTCCGGGAATATGGTGGATCAGATCCTGACGGGGAACATCCTCGGGACTTCCGTGATTGTCTACAATTTCAGAAAGTTTCCTGATTTGCGTTATCCCGAAGATTTCCGCCACACGGGAGAAGAGTACATTTTCTGGATTCACCTTGCTTCCCGGAGCGAGAGAATCGCATTTTCATCGGATCCGGCGTGCCGATACGGTCAGGGAGTCAACACCTTTGCCGATTCCGGCTGGGGAACGGACAAGTATTTAACGGTTCTGCATGACCTTATCAAATACAAAAAATACCTGCTTAAGATGCTGCCATTGACCCGCGCTCAGCAGAGCATTGTCTCGATGACGTTGCGAAACCATCGAATGGATTATGGAAGAGGCCTTATGCATAACCTGATTCACAACCGGAAAGTTAGTCCACGCGTCCTTTGGAAACAACTCAAGCTTGATCCGCAAACGTTCCTCGTGCTGCCTCTGATCCCCGCGATGTCGATCGGCGGCAAGTTCCGTCGCGCCACCTAATCTAATGAAAATACGAACTGGGCGCCAGCAGTTCTGATTGGCGCCCAACTCAAAGCTTCATTCCGCGTTTATCTCCTGGCTATTTCGGATCCGCGATCTGTTGTGTGGAAATGACCAATTCGTCGTACCAGGTATACGCGATTGGATACGAAACTGTGGCGTCTTTGCTCGTATTGTAAGGGAGCAGCCAGACCTTGCCGAATTTCTGGTTTGCGGTGGCGCTGCCGGCCGACAAATTGTAGGGAAAAAAGTCGATGACTAGTTGCGACGGCTGGCCTTCTCGCGCTATCCAGAGTTGGATGCGGCTGTTGGTGAATTCGTCGTTTACCCGTGGCCCCGTGTGCACGTGCACCTGAAAGGTCATCCATTCATTCGGAAAGTACCCGAAGCAGTTGCCGACGGGCGGAAAATAACTTGTGCTCTTCTGGGAATACAGGCAGAAAGGCGACGGCATTGCGTTCTGCAATTTAAAGTCAAAGGACCCGAACGATTCCTCGAGGGGGCTGTACGGCCCATGCGAGGTCGATCCCGTGCAAGAGTCATACATTTGTGCAAATCCGCGTTGGAAATCATTCAACGTCACTAGCTCGAGGTCGGTGCAAGAAGTGGAGCATGCTGCGGAGGTCATTCCCGAGGTGCAGCCCGGAATGTCACCGGTGCCCATAATCGATTGTTTCCATCCTTCGCCACCTGAATAGGCGGAGGTCAGGAATTCCGGCGAAAACCGCTGCCGCCACTGAATGTAAAAGTCGGAGTTTTCTCCAAATTGCTGCGATAGGTCGGTGGAGAAATTGGCGAAGTAAGAACCCGAGCTGTTCGCGGGAGACAGTGAGGGGATCGTGAACTTCAGCGAGCTGTTCCCAGACGCTTTGACGGTGGTATCGAGAACGGGCGTCGCCGTACCCGTAAGGATGCCTACGTTGTCGCCCCAAGTTCCCTGGATGTCGGTGGCTTGGTCAAATCCGACGCAACGGAGAACGCCGGGCGCGCTGCATCGGGTCTGAAAGTCCGCAGAACCCGTCGGAGTGGAATTATTCGATACAGTGACTGTCACTGGGACAGAAGTAGCGGTGTTCGCTACCTTGTCGGTCGCCACGGCCGCAAGCACATGCGTGCCGTTGGAGGCCGTGGTCGAGTCCCAGCTCATGGAATAAGGGCTAGCGGTAACCGGGCTTCCAAGATTCGCTGAATCAAGAAGAAACTGCACGTTGGCGATGCCCGCACTCGACGAAGCCGAAGCGCTCAACGTGACGGATCCGGACGCTGTGGAACCGTTGGCAGGAGATACCATCGACACTATGGGCGGCGTGTTCGTGGTGCCGTCACTGGTCACAAAGCTGAAGTCTCCGCTGCTGACCAGCGTTCCGGAGCCATCCCTGGATTTCACTTGAAAATGGTAGAGCGTCCCCGCAGTCAGACCGGACAATGTCGCCGAGTGGCTCGTCACCATGGTCGAATTCAATGTCGTGGTTTGACCGTAGCTCGTGGTGGTCCCGTAGGCTACCTGGGAATCAGCAGCCGCAGAGGTCGTCCAGCTAATCACTGCGGATGTCGTCGTGATGCCGGTAGTTGAAACGGAAGTGATGGTGGTTGATCCACCCCCGCCCCCACCCTGTGGAGGCGCTCCGTCGGTGTGTTTGTAGAGCCAAACGCTACCCCCTCCACCCGCCGAACTGCTCACTTGCACAAACATCACTACACCGTAATCAGAGATCGGAATCGCAACAGTTTCCGTGACGCCACCTTCTGGTCCAGGAAGGATGGGGGCAGGAATGCCCGTAGCGCTCCACGCGTTCGCTTGTGGGTCATATTGATAAGCGGTGCCTGTCCCGACCCAGGCGAGATACCCTCCGCCTACTGGATCTACTGTGAAAATGCTTCCAGAACCCTGTTGCGGAATGCCGATTTCGGCCGGAGCGGTGGCGATCGTAGTGAAATTTCCGTTCTTGTCAAACTTGTAGAAGGTTGTGCCGTCTCCGCCCATAATGATGCATTGGCATAACGCGCTGTAGTGCGAGACGTTGTGGTAGGAACTCAACCCGGTGAGTTGCGGCGTCATGCCGCCACCCTTGGTGCTTGCGCGTTCCACCCAAGCTCCGGCGCAATTGCCCCCGGTAATGTTTAATTCCCAAACTCCCCAGTCGCCGTCGAGCATGACAAGGCTGTGACGATCCGGGAAGTATTCGAGAGCGCCCGCCACCTGATATGCACCGCCCGGATTGTATTGCGAGCACTGGCTCCAGGATTGGCCGGACTGGCTGAATTTCATCACTTTGCCGCTGAAATATTGCCGATGGTAGAAGTCACCAGTTGAGGTATCCACGGTGTTGTGATTGTAGCCGTGGCCGATGGCTGTTCCGAAAGCGTTGTCAAAGGTCGGAGATGGATCCGTCAGCGTGGACCAAGTACTCGTGGAATCCGTGAATTTAGCGAAGGCGTTTGCACTCCCGGGGTTGCTGGTGTGTGCGCCTCCCAGTATCATCGCCGTCTTGTTGATTGGATTCCAAGAACCGCGATCCATGTATTCCAGGGCACTGCCTCCAGCGGGCGGGCGAAGAATGTTTCCACTGTTGAATCCCAAAGTGCCCGTGAGCTGCGCCCAAGAACCCGGCTTCATGGAAGCCGCCAGGCTTGACAAGGAGGTGCCGGTCTGAATCGGCGGAGTGGCCGCTGTCGTGAAGGTAAAATCAGCGGAAGTAGCCAGACTCCCTGATGAGTTCTTGGACTTCACTCGGAAATGGTAAGTCGTCGAAGCGGTCAGCCCTGAGAGGGGCTCGGAGTGGCTGGTCACCAGCGATGCATCCAGTGGGCTACTCAGCCCATAACTTGCGGTCGTTCCGTAATCCACTTGGGAATCCGCCGCAATATTGGTCGTCCAGGTGATCGTCGCAGAATTCGATTGAACCTGAGCCGCAGCGACCGCCGAAATCGTTGGCGCAGGTGCAGCGGTGTTGTTTACAGTGACGGTCACGCCCGCGCTGGTCGTGGTGTTGCCCGCGGCATCCTTCGCAACTGCTTTCAGCGTATGCGAACCGTTCGCAGTTGCTGTTGTGGTCCAGGAAACTGAGTACGGCGAAGCCGTGTCCAGACTTCCCAAATTGGCGCCGTCGAGTTGGAACTGCACACTTGCTACTCCCACGTTATCGCTGGCACTTGCTGTGACTGAAATCGTTCCGCTGACTGTCGCTCCGCCGGCAGGACTGCTGATGGAAACCGTCGGTGGCGTCGTATCCGGTGTGCCATTGCTGACCTTTACAGTTACTCCGGCGCTCGTTGCGGTATTCCCGGATAGGTCGGTAGCGACTGCCGAAATGATGTGGTTAGCATTAGAAAGAGCAACCGTGTTTAAGGAATAGGTGTAGGGCGCGGCAGTGATCGCTGCGCCGGTGTTCGCATTGTCCACCCTAAACTGCACACTGGCGACGCCCACATTATCCGTCGCGCTGGCCGTCACATTCACGGCCCCCGAAAGCGTTGCGTTAGCTACAGGAGCGGTAATCGAAACCGTCGGAGGCGTCGTATCGCCTGCGGTGGCCGTGGTAAAATCTCCGCTCATCGCGCTCGTGTTGCTGGCGTCCGTCGACTTGACTCGGTAGTGGTACATGGTCGCGGATTTCAAATTCGTGAGCGCAAGCTGATGGTTTGTGACCATCGAGCTGTCCACTGGAGTGGTGGATCCGTAAGAAACGCTCGTACCGTACTCTACTGAGGAATTGGCGGCGAGGTTGGTGGACCACTGCACTTGAAAGCCAGACGTAGTCGGAGCGCTTGATTGTACATTCGTGATGGTCAAGCTCTGCGGCGTTTGGGGCTTCGTGTTATTCGCGGTCACCAAACCCGAGCAGCCGGATATACTTAGGCCCCAGGCAGTGATTAGCAGGAGAACGCACAAGGACAGAACTCGGCGACGAATACTATTTCTCGATCGAACTGCAGTCAACATTAATTTTCCCCTCAGCGGCGATAGTCATTTCGTCCAGAGTTGCGTTACACGTTCCCCCACGCATGCACAGCCTACGTGGCTGAAGACCTTGGGTGTAACTGGACAGTGGGAGCAAAAAGGGGCAGTGTTGCGGTCGGCATATCTACTGTCCTGGAGGACAGTGAGTTCAATTCACACGCGAATGAATAATGTAAGTCCTTTGGAATGAGCGAGGTCCGCCGGGGCCTGACTACTACGTCCCGCGGCGTAAAAAATCGTCTGGTGGCAGAGAGACTCCGGTCCGCGGAGCAAAAGTTGGCTTTGTGGAATTAGAACTTTGCTTTAGAGAAAAATCATCGGCCCGTTGACGTAGGAGCGAAATAGTCTCAGTCGTTTTCCAGTTTAGCCGGTGGGCCAGGCGACTGATGATTGCAATCCCTTGTTGCGCGCGTCTCGCACTGTATTATTTGGGATCCGGGATTCTCGCTCGAGAGACGATCAGCTCGTCGTACCATATGTAGCCTGTTGGATGTCCCTGTTTTTCACTTTTTCCCGTGTGGTACGGCAAGAGCCAAATTTTGCCGAATCGCTGATTTTCCGTTGCTGCCCCACCGCTAAGACTGTAGGGGCCCCAATCTATTACCAGTTCCGATCGCTGACCTTCCCGCGCGATCCACAGCTGTACATGACTGTTCGCGAATTCGTCATTGACCCGTGGCCCGGTTCGGACGCCCACCTGAAAGGTCATCCATTCGTCAGGGAAATATCCAATACAGTTACCGCTTGGAGGAAAAAATTTGACAGGTTTCGATTGGCCTTGCGAGTAGAGGCAATAGGGGGTGGGGCGGGCGTTTTGTAGTTTGAAATCGTTTTGCCCGTAGCGCTGTTGGAATCCCGCATAGGCTCCGTGGGAAGTGGAGCCGGTGCAGGAGTCGTACATCTGTGCGAAGCCACGCTGATAGTTATTTTGCACCACCAACTCGAGGGCAGTACACGAAGCATAGGGATGACCAGGCTGATCGCCTGTTCCGATAATGGTTTGCTTCCAGCCTTCTCCCTCTTCGTACTGAGTATTTAGAAAATCTGGAGAAAAGCGCTGCCGCCATTGGACGTAAAACTCAGAGTTCTCCCCGAATTGCACGGAGAGATCCGGCGAAAAATTCGTGAAATACGATCCGGAGGCGTTTGGACCAGAATTGGACGGGATGGTGAACCGGAGAGAAGCGTTTCCGGAGGCTTTTACCGCTGAATCGACGCTCGGACTGGCGGCGCCAGCCATTGTGCCCGAGTTATCTCCGTAATTTCCGTTGATTTCACTCTGAGAATCAAATCCAATGCACCGAATGACGCTCGGGGAGGAGCAGCGAGCTGAGAAGTCAGCGGCGCGTGCGGTATCTGCAACATATTGCAAGCTGGTGCCCGGCGGATTCGAAGCGGCTTCTTTCTGCTCGATTGCGGAAACCGTGTATTTCCAGAGGGAGGAGGAGAGAATATTTTCCGCGTGACCTTCATTGCGGACGATCGTGAAACCAAGAACCAGAACGGAGAGTCCTATCAAACACTTTCCATTCAACCGACGCGACCACGACTTGTTCCCCATGGAGAAACCTGCCAGGGTCACTGCATCACGCATCTTCGATGCGGCGTAACATCTTGAAAAGAAAAACAATCACTGAGTAACTATAGACCCACAGGCTTGCCAAGAGAACGTTTCGAAACCTGCGCAGCGTTTGCACAATATTTCCTTTAATGAGCCACGGTGGCGGACTACTTGGCCCCGCGACCGGTGAACAGTACTTTTATCGTTTCAAAGATGATGGCCAAATCCAGGAGCGTGGACATGTGCTTGATATAAAACAAGTCGTACTCCAGCTTGGTCTTGGATTCTTCGACGCTTGCCCCGTATTGATATTTGACTTGAGCCCACCCCGTGATTCCGGGGCGAACTGAATGTCGTTGCGCGTACAGGGGAATCTCGCGTTCAAGCATTTCACAAAACATGGGCCGCTCAGGCCGCGGCCCTACCAAGCTCATTTCTCCGCGAAGCACATTGATAAATTGCGGTAGCTCGTCAAATCGCAGCTTGCGGATGATCCGTCCGACGCGCGTAATTCGATGATCGCCATCCGCCGCCCAGGCCGGGCCATGTTCCTCGGCATTTAGATTCATCGAGCGAAACTTCAGCATTTGGAACGGGCGGCCTTTCATGCCCGTCCTTTCCTGCCGGAACAGGATTGGCGCTCCGGTTTCGAGCCAGATGGCGATAGCAATAATCAACATCACCGGCAGAGCTATCACTAGTCCTAGCAACGCCGCCAGGAAATCTCCGCAGCGCTTGGTCGCGAGCAGCAAACGAGGCTTTCGAAATCCGTCGGAAAGGATCAACCAGCTTGGCGATAGGTGCTGTAGATGGATTCGGCCTGAGATCTCCTCCCAGACGCTGTGGGCATCTTCGACGCCGATACCGGCAAACTTAAGGTCCAAAAGCTGGCGCACCGGAGTATTTCCCCGCCGTTCCGCCAACGAAAGAACGACCCGTTCTGCTCGCAGGTTGGTCGCAATTTCATGGACGTCTGCGACGGCACCAATAATGCCGGGGTTAACGAGCGACTTCCCGATGTTTTCACCCGTCTCATCCAGAAAACCGACAACCTTAAGTTTTAACTCCGGGCGGCGTATGATTTCTCTTACCAGGGCAATCCCCGCGGGACCCGTGCCCACAACCAGAACGCGCCTTGGTTCGCTTAACTGGAAACCCTTGTGTTCCAGCAGCATCCGCCAACCAAGCAAAAGCAACACGATAATCGGGGACGCCAGAACAGCGATGCCCCTTCCCAGGCTATGGTCCGGATCCGTGAAATACACGACAGCAAGCGCGAGGCAGGCCATACCGAGAGCCTGTAGCAACCGCACCACGAGTTCCGCGAATCGCCGTACTGCCTCCGGATTGTAGAGATCCTGGTAATAGAGGGCCAGTTCGCAGACAACGATGGGAAGCGTGAGGCGAAAAGCAGCTCCGGGGACCAGCAAATACCCCACGATCGCATGCCAGTGGATGAATCGAATCCCAATTGCCAACACTAAGGCGATGAAAATAAAACAGATGTCCGCGAGGATCCAAAGGAGCGTTTGAGTATTGAGTTTCTGTCCGCCTAGTTTAAGCATTGTGAGTGTGCTTTTGGTTCCTGTGTCGCATTACTGCGCTAGCGGGAGAGCGGCCTCTCGCCGAGTGCTGCCTTGCAGAAGCTAAGTGGTAGGCGGAGCAGGAGTCGAACCTACGACCTCCTTCGTGTAGCGAAGGTGCTCTACCAACTGAGCTATCCGCCTATATTCCTCTCGGAGGCAGAATACGCAACTGGGGCGCCAAAGGCCTGGTCACGGCCGAAAGTCAAGACTTGCCAATAAACCGTGTATATTCATATAGTTAGATTCTAGTTCAATGGGGACTGGCTACCGCCGCTGTGGGATGGGTTGCACGATAGGGAAAATGATTGCTCATCTTAGATAGGGGTTTCTAATCCATATGTAATGGCACTGGCGTGCAAAATGTCTCGGCAATTGCAGAAATATTTTTCCAAACCGCTCGGTAGCTGGAACCAGCTTACAGACTTGGGTTTGACATCTCAATTGTAAGTCACTTATTTTGTGTATCTTACGCAATTGGACTCAACCTGAAAGCCCCCCTCGGCCTCCAGCCTTGGCAGTCTGCTTGCACCATCCCGGATTGACGGCAGAGGTGTGGTGTCTGCCAAGTTGTCCGGCAACCTACGGCACTATGAAAGTCATCATTCGGCGCGCGAATTTGCAAGATGATCGGCTGGGCCTCATTGCATTCTTTCACGAATTCTTGACGCCTAATTCCGACGAGCGCCGGTTCGATTGGCTCTATCAAGAGTGTCCGCATGGGGTCGCTAGCGTTTGGGTAGCAATAAACCGGGAAGACTCGCAGTTGGTGGGCGCCGCCGCCGCTTTTCCGAGGCGGATCTACTATGCTGGAAAGGAAGTCCAGGGCTACGTGCTCGGAGATTTTTGCATTCATCCTAGGTTCCGCAGCTTGGGTCCCGCGCTGCAATTGCAGCGGGCCTGCCTTGAAGAAATCGCTGCAAAGCCAGACACAATTTGCTTTGATTTTCCGAGCGACTCCATGGTCGCGATATATCGCAGGCTTGGGGCCACGCCGCAAGAACGCCTGCTGCGCCTTGCCAAACCTCTGCGCGCGAATCGAGTCATCGCAAGCAAGATCAAATCACGCCGAGTCGCCGGAGGGCTGGCCACGGTAGCCAACGTTGCGCTCAAGAGTCGTGATGCATTTAGGGGAAGCAATCCCGCGGAGCAAATCTTCCCGCACCGGGGTCCGCTTGGAGAGGAATTCTCAAAGCTCGCTGAACAAGCTCGCCATGAGGACGAAATCTGTGTTGCGCAAACGGCCGGGTACTTGAATTGGCGGTACTGCACCCACCCCTTCGCACAGTTCGAGATTCTGACCGCTCGCAGGGTGGGTCAGCTTCTTGGCTGCTTAATCTATACCAAAGAAGGAGATGATGCCCGCATCGTAAGTTTGCTCAGCTCCGGTGGACCAGATCTCACTCGTAATCTTGTCTTGCAAGGCGTGAAATACTTGCGGGAGCAGGGCGTGATCACCGTCCACGCGTCGATTCTCGCTTCGCATTCGTACGTTCGCCTATTTCGTGGTCTGGGCTTCCTCCCTCGTGAATCTTGCCCGGTGGTCATCTGCCCTTCCGACAGCCCATCGGAAGGTGACAATGGGAAACTACGGCAGTGGTTTTTGATGGATGGTGATCGAGATGGTTGAGGAGAATGGATGAGCGCAACACCAGTGATCAGCGACAGCATACGGACTTTTGTTCTTTCCAAGTTTCCCCTGGCTCGCAAACGCGAGCTTCAGGATGGCGACCTGCTGCTCGAGAGCGGGATCCTGGACTCCATGGGAGTTCTGGAAATTGTGCACTTTATCGAGCAGGAATTTGGGATTCTGGTTGGAGATGATGAGTTGGTGCCCGAGAATTTTCAGAGCATCCAGCAACTGACCGAGTTTGTAAACAAAAAGCTCGGTAAAGCATAGCAATCGCAGTCTTGTAGAAGAGGCCTCGGGTTGGGAATTCGAGCAAACGGAAAAGGAGCTATGGACTTTCTCATTCATCACATGCTGATTTCGAGCGCGCGAGTCGACCCTCAAAAGGAGGCGTTGGTCCACGGCGAGCAGCGGCTGAGCTATCAGGACTTGGTTCGACAAACATCCGGATTAGCCGCGGGTCTCAAGGCCGCTGGGCTATCCCGTGGCGATCGCCTGGGCATCTATGTGGAAGCATCGGTTTCCCAAGTAGTTTCGATTTTCGCCACGTCGCAGGCAGGTGGCGTCTTCGTTCCCATCAATTCGCTCTTGTTCCCCGATCAAGTGGCGCACATCGCCAAAGATTGCGCGATGGCCGGACTAATCACCACGCCAGCCAAACTCGCCGCTCTAGCCGAGATACTCCCCTCGATCCCGTCGCTGAAATTTGTCGTGCTGACTACAGGCGCAGACGCTCCAGACATCTCCCTGCCCGTGTTGCGCTTCGACGAGTTGTGCCAGACGGAACCCCCGGCCAAAGCTCAAGACGTTTGCATTGACAAAGATCTGGCGGCCATCCTCTACACTTCGGGCTCTACTGGAAAACCGAAGGGAGTCATGCTGAGCCACGCAAATGTCATCGCGGGCAGCTCCATCGTCTCAACGTATCTCGAGATTAGCCGCAGCGAACGTATCCTTGCCGTGCTTCCCTTCAGCTTCGACGCGGGATTGAATCAGTTGATGACCGCGCTGCAGCAAGGCGGCACTCTGATTTTGATCAACTTTGTCTTCGCTCGAGAAATCGTGCAAACGCTCATCAAAGAACGCGTTTCCGGTTTGGCCGGAGTGCCCACCTTATGGAGCCTGTTGGCGCAGCCCAATTCGACCCTCCAGCGCCAAGCTCTGCCCAATCTGCGTTACATCACCAACACGGGCGGAGCCATGCCGCAGGCAGTGCTCAAAACGCTGCGGCAAGCTTTGCCCACCACAAGAATTTTCTTGATGTACGGCCTCACGGAGGCATTTCGCTCCACGTACCTGCCTCCGGAAGAGTTGGACCGGCGCCCCACCTCCATGGGCAAGGCCATCCCCAATTCGGAAATTCTTGTCGTCAACGAACAGGGACAACTATGCAGGCCCGGAGAAGTGGGCGAGCTTGTCCATCGCGGGCCAACCGTTAGCTTGGGCTACTGGGCGCGCCCGGAAGACACCAATCGTTGTTTGCGGCCGAACCCCCTGTTGCCCCCGGAAATGGGGGACTGCGAAAAAGTTTGCTACTCTGGCGATTTGGTTAAGATGGATGAAGACGGCTTTCTTTATTTTATCGGCCGACGGGACACCATGATCAAGTCGTCGGGTTTCCGGATTAGTCCCACCGAAGTTGAAGAAGCCCTATTCTCCAGCGGAAAGATCCGCGGCGTGGCCGTGATCGGCGTTCCCGACGAAGCGCTGGGACAATCCATCAAGGCCTTTGTGGTTCCAAAAGATGGGACGCCGTTGGCTGCGGAAGAACTGGCCGCCCATTGCGGCGAAAAGCTTCCCCGTTACATGGTCCCGAAAATTATTGAAGTCCTGGGCGAGTTGCCAAAGACGAGTAGCGGAAAGGTGGACTACCCGGCGCTGCGGCGCCGCGAAGGCCTGGCCTGATGAGTGATGTGAACGACTTAATTCGCGCGTACTTTCCCCACTCTGGCTCCGAGTTGTGTCTGGGTGCGGGAATGAGCATCTCGTCGCTGGCCGCGAAATACGGAACACCATTTTTCGTCTATGACCGCGGTGTACTCGACAAGAAATTTAGCCGCCTTCGCACCGCTCTGCCGGACAGATTTGCCATCAGTTACTCGGCGAAAGCCAATCCCAACGGAACTCTCTTGCGCTTTTTCCTCGATAAAGGATGCGGCCTGGAAATTGCCTCGGCAGGAGAATTTCTTCAGGCGCGAAAGGCGGATTGTCCGCCAGAGCGAGTCGTCTTCGCCGGACCTGGGAAGACCGAGACTGAACTCGAATACGTTCTCTCCCGAGGCATCGGCGAGATCCACGCGGAATCACTCCTGGAAATTGAGCGGATCGCTCGCATCGCCCTTCAGTTGCAAGTGTCCGCCAACATCGCGATTCGCGTAAACCCGACCGAAGATGCGCAAGGCGGCGCCATGCGCATGGGTGGCAAGCCGGCCCCCTTCGGCATCGACGAGGAATGCCTCGACTCCGCCATCACTAAGGTTCTGTCCGAGCCGGCGCTGAATTTCTGCGGCATTCATCTTTTCACCGGAACACAAATCCTGAGCAGCGATATGCTCTTAACCCAATATCGAAAGGGCGTTGAAATTGCCCGGCGCGCGGCACAGCTCGCGGGAATGCCGCTGCGCACCTTGGATTTCGGCGGAGGCTTGGGAGTGCCGTATTTTGCTCATGAAAATGAACTGGACATGACCCATCTTCGTGAAGGGCTGACTATTCTCATGGCGGAGGTCGAGCAGGACGAATTCCTTTCCAAAACGAGATTCATGGTTGAACCGGGCCGCTATCTCGTGGCAGAAGCGGGCGTTTATGTTGTCCGCGTCATCGACATCAAAATCTCTCGAGGCAAAAAATTTCTGATTGTGGATGGTGGAATGAACCACCATCTGGCTGCTTCCGGCAATCTCGGCCAAACCATCAAACGAAACTATCCTCTGGCGGTACTAAACAAACTCGAAGCACAAAGCTTGGAAGAGGTGGACGTTGCCGGTCCGCTTTGCACTCCCCTCGATGTTCTGGGACGTTCGATACGGCTGCCGCAGGCTGAAGTCGGAGACCTGGTGGGAGTCTTCCAATCAGGCGCTTACGCTCGTGCGGCCAGCCCACTCGGTTTCCTCAGCCACCCGGCTCCTCCCGAAATCTGGGTTGATGCCGGGACTGACACCATGATTCGGCGCCGGGGCAGTTACGACGATTTTCTCTCCGATCAGTGTTCGGTTTTGAACGAGACATCGTATCGATGAAGACCGCGCTCATCGTCGCCTTCCATTTCCCGCCCTACGGTGCGGGCAGCGGTATCTTGAGGATTCTTAAGTTCTGCCGCTATCTTCCTGAATCCGATTGGCAGCCGGTGCTTCTAACGGCAAGCACCCGCGCTTATGAACGAACGGATCCGACGCTACTGAAGGAAGTACCGCCGTCTCTGCCAGTCGTCCGCGCCTTCGCTCTCGACACACAACGCCATCTTTCACTGCGCGGCCGCTATTCCCGGCTTATGGCTCTTCCCGATCGCTGGTCTTCCTGGCTGCCTGCCGCAGTCGTGAAAGGGGCGTATCTCGTACGCAAGAAACAGGTCGACGTCATCGTCACCACCTATCCGATTGCTACCGCCGTCCTGATCGGCTTTATTTTGCATAAGCTGACCTCCAAACCGTGGGTCGTCGATTTTCGAGACTCCATGACGGAAGACGATTATCCGCGTGATGCGCTGACGCGCCGGGTCTCCCGCTGGGTCGAGAAGAAAGCGATACAACATGCTTCGCGATTGATCTTCACAGCTCGCTCGACCATCGAAATGTACCGCAAGAGGTATCCGTCTCTGTCGGCGGAAAAATGCCTCCTTATTCCCAACGGCTATGACGAGGAAGATTTTCAGTTGCTCCCAGCTCCCGCTAAGCAGCAACCGGGCTCCAAGCGCTGCCTACAATTGCTCCACCTGGGTGTGATTTATCCGTCGGAGCGCGACCCTCGCCCTTTCTTTCGCGCTTTATCGCGACTAAAGAAAGACGGCCGAGTTAACTCGGGAGAGTTGCAAATTAATTTGCGAGCTTCGGGGAGCGAAGCCCTATATACGGAGATTCTTCGCGACCTGGACATCGCTGACCTGGTTCACCTGCTTCCGGCGATTCCCTATCCTCAGGCACTCGCGGAAGCTGCGGCCAGCGACGCGTTACTGCTCTTCCAAGCGGCGAACTGCGATCATCAGATTCCCGCGAAAGCTTATGAGTATCTCCGCCTGGGCAAACCAATTCTGGCTCTTACGTCGCAGACGGGGGATACGGCCGCGCTCCTAAAAGAAACGGGCGGCGCCACCATTGTGGACCTGCCGGACGAGCAGCAGATTTATGGCGCGATCCCTGAATTACTTCGCGCTTTGCGCGACGGCGGCCACTCTATCGCCGATCCGAGCGTGGTTCGGCGCTACGCGCGCCGCAATCAAGCATCGGCCTTGGCGCAGTCACTCTCTGCGATTTCTCAGTCGGAGGGGACAACTTGGCATCGTGAGCCGGAGTCTGTTGCGGGGTCGAAGAGCATTTGAAACGAATAGCGGAATCGTGGCTAGCGGTTGGCCCGGCTGCCTTGTGACGGATCAATGAAGTCGAATCTTTCGAGGAGACGACCTAAACATCGATGTGTGGTATCTACGGCATTCTTGACCTGAAAGACGGAGCCGCCCCAGGCGCGCAGTTGCTGAGCCGCATGGGCAAGCTCGTCGAGCATCGCGGCCCGGACGATGAAGGTGCGTACTTCGGCCGCGGAGTAGCCTTGGGGATGCGCCGCCTGAGCATCATTGACCTTTCCGGAGGCCATCAACCCATCTCCAACGAAGATGAATCCATCTGGGTTGTTTGCAACGGTGAGATCTACAACTTCCAGGAGCTGCGTTCACGGTTGATCGCGCAAGGCCATCTTTTCCAGACCAAAAGCGACACGGAAGTGCTAGTCCATCTTTACGAACAAGAGGGTTTGGATTTCGTCAAGAAGCTTCGCGGCATGTTTGCAATCGCCTTGTGGGACGCCCCGCGCGGCCGGCTCGTTCTGGCCCGTGACCCCGTTGGCAAGAAGCCCTTGTACATTCGGCGAACGGCAGAGTCCCTGATATTCGCGTCCGAAGTAAAATCCATCCTTGAGGTTCCCGGCGTTCCTCGGCGGCTGAATCGCGCTGCATTGCCGCAATACTTCGGCCTTGGTTACGTCACCGCTCCGGATACGCTTTTTGAGGGCATCGAGAAAGTGTTGCCCGGCCACATCCTGGTTTCTGAAAAAGGAAACTTCCGGCAGGAAGAGTTTTGGGACCCTCGCTTCGATCACATCGAATCTCGCTCCGAGACCGAATGGGCGGAACGCGTTCGGGAAAAGCTCCTAGAAGCAGTGCGCGTGCGCCTGGTCAGTGACGTCCCCCTCGGAGCTTTCCTGAGTGGCGGCATTGACTCCAGCGCGGTTGTGGCCGCCATGGCCCGCCTAACCGACCGGCCCGTGAAGACTTACTCCATCGGCTTTGCCGGCGACGACAGTTTCTATAACGAACTTCCTTTTGCACGCGTCATCGCTCAGAAGTACGGCACCGACCATCACGAAATCGTTGTTCGCCCAGATGTCTCTGACCTTCTCCCAAAACTGATTTGGCATATGGATGAGCCTTTGGCCGATTCGGCCCTGGTGACCACCTACTTGGTGGCGCGTCTGGCACGCGAGAGCGTCACCGTAATTCTCTCCGGCGTCGGCGGAGACGAACTTTTCGGAGGCTATCGCCGCTATTTGGGTGACAATTTGCAGCGCTATTACCAGAAGCTGCCTGGCGTGGTCCGGCGAAGCTGGCTTCCTCGCGCTGTCGCGCATCTTCCGCAGGACCGCCATTCCGCCTGGAAGAACAATATTCGCTACGCCGCAGCTTTCGTCAAAGCCGCGCAGCAAGACCCGGTCAGCCGTTACGCCAGTTTTGTAGGCGTTTTTTCGCCGGAACTACAGCGTGATTTGTTTTCCGTGGAAACTTCCGCCGCCAATACTACGAACGGAATCGCCGCTGCGATATTGAGCCCCCATTTTTCTCGTTCCTCGCAAGCCGACAGCCTCAATCAACTCATTTATGTCGACATGAAGACGTCTCTGCCGGACGATCTGCTTCTTCTCACCGACAAGATGACCATGGCGGCTTCCATCGAATGCCGCGCGCCATTCATGGACACGGATTTGATCGAACTCACCGGCCACATGCCTTCCGGCCTTAAAGTGCATCGCCTTTCCTTGAAGTACTTGCTGAAGAAAGCCGTGGAGCCGTGGCTTCCGCCGGAAATTCTTAATCGCAAGAAGCGCGGATTTGGCGCCCCCGTTGGCGCCTGGCTGAGAAAGGATCTCGATTTTCTCGTTAGGGAGACTCTTTCGGAAGACCAGATCCGCAAGCGCGGCCTTTTCAATCCCTCCGCCATCCAGCAAATCATTGCTGCCCATCGCGAGCAGCGCAGCGATTACACCGATCACTTGTTGGCTCTCATCAACTTCGAACTCTGGAGCCGCATCTTCCTCGATGGCTTGGATTGGCAGCAGCCGCAGACCCCTGCGGAAGCCACCGTCGAACGCCTATGAAAATCCTCTTCGTTTGCCATCGGTTTCCCTATCCTCCGAACCGTGGGGGCAAGATCCGCCCGTTTCACATGATCCAGCATTTGGGGAAATCTCATGAGGTGATCGTGGCCAGCCTCGCCCATACGGAAAATGAACTAAAGGAAGGCGAGCCTCTAAAGAATTACTGCCAGGAAGTTATTGCCGAAGTTGTGCCCGATCGCGTGAGGTGGACTCAAGCCGCATTGGCCTTGTTGTCCTCGACTCCTTCTTCGGTGGCCTACTTCTATTCCTCCAGCCTCGCCGGAAAAATCCGCGAGGCATGCCGGC
>Ga0307471_100000221_pt1 | contig 28973 bp, 21 predicted proteins | sample atmos_gasesAM3C__2_FD_204566 | JGI IMG/M metagenome (GOLD analysis project Ga0307471, IMG submission 204566) | Hardwood forest soil microbial communities from Morgan-Monroe State Forest, Indiana, United States - atmos_gasesAM3C_515 | ecosystem: Environmental > Terrestrial > Soil > Temperate... | reverse complement strand
AGACGTTATCATCAGCGGGAGCGTTTCGGACGACGATGCTCGAAAGAAGTTCCCTGGCGGCTGGAAGGCGCCGCGGCCCTACATAAGGATTGTCCCTCAGCCGAAGTAGCGCGCTGCGAACGAGGACGGTGCCGCGTGATCTTCAAACAGTTCTACCTGCCGTGCCTGGCGCATGCTTCCTACTTGATTGGAGACGAGGCAACGGGGACAGCCGCAGTCGTTGACCCGCAGCGCGACACAGACCAATACGTTGCGTTTGCCGCCGAGCATGCGCTCCAGATCAAGCACGTGATGCTGACGCATCTTCATGCGGATTTTGTGGCCGGACATTTGGAACTACGCGATCGAGTGGGAGCGACGATTTACCTAGGGGCCGCCGCCAAAGCAGGTTATGCCTTTACTCCGCTTCACGACGGGGACAGCGTTGAATTCGGGCGCGTGCGCCTGAAAGCGCTGGAGACGCCGGGACACACGCCAGAGTCGATCTCCATCCTCGTTTATGACTTGAACGTCAGCGACAGGCATCCTCACGCCGTGCTCACGGGGGACACATTATTCATCGGCGACGTTGGGCGCCCCGACTTGCGCGCGGCGCTTGGATGGTCGGCAACGGAATTGGGCAGCATGCTGTTTGATTCGCTACACAAGAAGCTGCTCGCTTTGCCGGACGAGAGCTTGGTCTATCCAGCGCATGGCGCGGGTTCGTTGTGCGGAAAAGCTCTCAGCAAAGAGACGGTGTCCACATTGGGGGAACAACGGCGATTGAACTACGCGCTGCAACCCATGAGCAAGGAAGCGTTCATCCAGGTGGTGACGGCCGATCAGCCGGAAGCTCCGCCCTACTTCACCTACGATGCGGTGTTGAACAGCGAAGAAAGGCCCACCCTAGACGAAGCGCTGGCGCGAGAGATGAATCCGCTGACGCTCGATGCCGTGCTGGCGCTGAAGGCCGACGGCGCGCAGATTCTTGATACACGCGATCCGGATGAATTTGGGGCGGCGCATCTGGTGGGCAGCATCAACATTGGGCTTGGCGGCCAATACGCGACGTGGGCCGGAACCATGCTCGATCGAAAGCACCCGATTGTGATTATTGCCGCGCCTGGACGGGAGGCCGAGGCGGCTATCCGGCTTGGGCGCATCGGGTTCGACCACGTGGCAGGATATTTAAGAGACGGTTTGCGCAGTCTCGATTCACGGCCCGAACTGATTGCCAAGACTGAACGATTGAGCGCGCCGTTTGCCGCTGAACTCCTGTCATCGAGTCAGCCGCCGCTGGTAGTCGACGTCCGCGCGCCGCTCGAGCGAGAACAAAAACACATTGGTGGAAGCTTGAGCATTCCCCTGAATCGCCTGGCTGAAAATCTGGAGAGACTACCCAAGAACCGTTCCCTGCTGGTTTATTGCGCCGGTGGCTACCGGTCATCCATTGCCGCAAGCTTGCTGCAAGGCAGCGGATTTGATTCTGTCTGCGAAATTGCCGGCGGCATTGCGGCGTGGGAAGCTGCGAAAATGCCGGTTCGCCATGCCGAAGCTTAAGGGTTCAAAAAAAGCATACGGGTTCAATTCTGCTTCTGGCTTTTCTTCTTGGCGATGTCGCAGAGCATGTCCGAATGAATGTTGAGGCCGATGTTGGTCATGTTATAGACGTGCTCGGTAGCCACCAGCCAGACGATTTCGCACAGCTCGCGCTCGGAGAAGTAGCGGCGCAAACGGGAAAACGCGTCGAGGCTCACGCTTTTCGTTTTCGCTAGTTGCGTAACGTAGTCCAGGGCCGCACGTTCTGCGTCGGACAAGGGACTCGTACGGTACTGTTCCAAAGCCTCGAATTTCGCTTGATTCATGGACGCCTTGATGGTGAACGACCGCCCGATGTCAATGCAGAAAAGGCAGACGTTGATACGTGCCACCTGCTCACGAATGAGCATGACGGTTTCAGGCGGGAGTTGCAGCTTCTTGTCCAGTTGGCCGATTTTTCCATAGAACTGACCGAAGCCAATCGGCAATCGCGCGGAATGTACTTTTAGCGGTGTAAGCACCTTGCCAAACTGACGGCGCGTAAAGTAATACGCCAGCTTCATCATCAACCCTTTGGGCTTTTCGATGGGCGGAAGAAATGTGTCCATATTCGTAATTCCCGCGTCAGAGCGATCCATAGTCATGCTTTCCATGATTGTGCGTTCCCTTCTATTTCTCTGATTCTTGGCGCGAGTTGATGTCACGCATTTTTCGGCCTGATTTAAAGCCTCCACTCATACGACGAACGCGGAGGCTGAAACCAGACATCGCGGGATGCAGCTTTTTGAGGCATTTCCGAAGTCTATCTAGCCAGCAAGACGGTATGCATGGGAGAATTTCGACGCCAACATGGACCGGCCGAAAAATTTTCGTGTGTATTTCGCTTCTGTGGTGCTTGGCATTGGGGCGCTGATTGTCCTGGTACGGGAGCATCGCCCCTCGTTTCTGCGACCGGACTTGCACCTGTGTGCCTACGTCACAACCGCGGATGACTCGGTCGCTGTTGTTGACCTGGTCAAGCTCAAAGCGGTGGCGCACATCCCGGTGGGACCGGGGCCTTCGGGCGTAAGGGAACACCCCACGCGTCCGGAGATCCTGGGCGTCAGCTCTCTGGGAGGCTACGTCTGGATTCTCGATGCGCGTACCTATCAGGTGAGCGCGCGCATTCCGGTGGGCCCGCTTCCATACCCTTTGGACTTCTCGCCTGACGGAGAGCGCCTCTACACCACGACTTCAGGAAACGACACAGTGCTTGCGATTGACATCCGTTCGCGAGCTATTGTGGCGCGCGGCCCGACAGGCCGCGAACCGGTCCTGGTGAAGGCTACGCCCGATGGGAAGTCTGTGCTGGTGGTGAACCGGCGCGAAGGTTCACTGAGCATTCATGATGCGGCGACGCTTGAGTTGCGCAGCAGTGTTCAGGTAGTGCCTCAGCCCGATGACGTCGCGGTGCTGCAAGATAGTTCGGTTGCATTTGTGATGAGTCGGGCGGAACAGCGGCTCTCTGTTGTGGATCTGAAGCGCAGCGTGTTGGTAACGAATCTTGAGCTGGCAGGAAAGCCTACCGACATGTTGCTCAAGCCGGATGGCGGGGAGCTATACGTCATTTCGCCGGATGCTCATGGGCTGCAAGTCATCAATACCTGGACGCACGAAGTGGGCGACACCATGGTGCTCGGGTCTGCTCCGACGCGAGGCGTGCTTAGCGCGGATGGGACCCTGCTCTACGTTTCCGATACGGAAGCGGACCGCGTCACACCCGTGGATATTATTAACCGACGCATTATTCGAGGGCCCCTCACTGAAAAACAGCCGGAAAAAGGCTTTCCAATTCCGGCCGGGGATGCGCCAGGCGCGTTGCGATTTGACCCTAGTGAGGCTCTGCTACTGGTGGTGAGCCAAGGTTCCGGCGATCTTGCGGTGATTCGCGTGCGTACCAACTTCTTGGTGACAATGATTCCCGTGGGAGATCGGCCGCAAGAATTGGCAGTGAAGCTGTACGGAAATAAAGAAAAAACGAAGTAAGGAGATAGGAATTAAGAATTAAGAAGTCACTTTGAGCGCAAGCGCTTCATGACACCAAGGTGGAAACTATTCAGGACACCAAGCGAAATTGTCCTCGCCAAGTTGGATATCGAGGAAGCCTTCGGCCGGGAGCACGTCCACAGGCAATCCGCCATGCCATAGAGCAACGCCAAGTTTCAGTCTGCTTTGACCTTTGAGGTCTAGCTGATCGCGGTGAACGGCTACCTCGAGGATGCGGTCAAACGCAGCCACTGCGACGGATTCGAGATTCAATAGACAAACCCGCGCCTTCTCCACGGCGAATTCCTGAATGCGGCCGCGCTGTAACTTGACGACGATGACGAGCTCTTCCGCACCGCAAACGGTAATCCGGAATTCGGGATCTTCGAGCTCACCCATCGTTTCGGGAAAAGTATCAATCCGCATGCAGAAGCGGTCCTCCTCAAAGCCGTAACGCATCTCATGAAGATAAAAGACGCGGCCGTGCATCGAGCCGCCCCGGCGCTCTGGAGAATACAGACCAGCCCCGAGCCATTCGAAATAAGAAGTTTCGCGGCCATCCACTTTGACACGCAATAAACCTGCGGGCGCGAGCTGGAACGCGTGCTCCGGGCGGCGCTTGATCGGTTTCGCAAGATCCTCTGGCGCAACTTGACCGAGCGCAAGATAAATTCCAGTGAGATGCTTGCGATAAAGCGCGTCGAACTCGGCGTCGTTCGCGGTGCTGTGCTCCGGACCGAACCACCAGCACCAGTCGCTTCCTTCAGCAACCAGAAGCGACTCGTGCGCTTCCTTTAGGCCAGTTTCCGTAGGCGCGTCTGGTCTTTCATTTTTGCGCGCTTCCACTGCGCGAGCGTAAACCTCGCGGGCATCCCAAAGCAGTTCCCAGGCTGTCACATCCTCGCCGTGTCCGATCCATACGTCGAAATTGGCGTTAATCCAGGAGCCAGGAAAAATCTCGCCCGTCACCGGGATTGTTCCCGCGGCAGCAATGGCTTCACTGGCAGTGAGCGCGCGAAAGTCGCCATCCGATTCGATGCGCCGGTAAAACTCTCTGAGGAATTCGCGGCCGTTGCCCGGGTAATACTCCCAGGCATTTTCACCATCGAGAAAAAGACAAACCGTAAGCGGCTGGTTGCCGGAAACCTTTTCTGCAAGCAGTCGCAGACGCGAATGAAGGTCAGCCGCGGCTACCTTCGCTTCCATGCGGCTGTAAACGAAGCCGATCAGGTCTGAAAGATGGTGGTCGCGGAACAGTCCATTGATGGATTTTTCGCCGAGCTCCACGCGCCAGGGCTTGTACAAGCGGTCGGCATTCGCGGGGAGGCCATTGGAGTCGCGAAAAAATCCGACATTCAGGGTGCGGCCGAGGACGCCTTCATCGGTGCCGAACCATTGGAAACCTTCCTCTGCTGCGATGGTGAGCGCTTGATTGGAGACGGAGCCTTCCGAGGGCCACAAACCTGCCGGCTTCGCACCAAACGTTTTCTCATGATACTGACGCGCGAGCTGCAACTGCTCGCGAGCGTCCTCCGGCCGGCGGAACGCGCGGCGGGGGAGTGGCGTCCCAGGATTCGCGATGCGCGCCACATCCGAATCGCAAATGAGCGGCAGGATGGGGTGATAAAACGGCGTGGTGCTGATCTCGATTTGCCCGCCCGAGGCCGCGTCACGATACGCGGGGAGAATCAGCCGCAAGAGTCCTTGTTGCTTCTCTTTCAAGGCAACCTTGTCATTCTCCGAGTAGTCCTTTCCCTTCATGGCGAGCCGGCTGATGACCTCATCTTTTTGGAACCAGGATTCTTCCATCCAAACAAGTTGCGAGAGCAACTGAATGTCGCGCCAGTCGCGCGGCGTGAAAGTGACGAGAGCCTGCGCGCCTCCGGCAGGACGCGACCATTCGTAGAGCTCGACAAAACGCTGCCAGCGCGACATCAGGTGCTCATGATTCACCTGAAAGGCGCGCGAGAGAATCTCGGCCTTGTCCTCGCGCGTCAGCTCCTCTGCATTCTTAAAAGCAAGCGAATGCCACGGCTCATTGAAGTTGCCGCTCGCGTATTCCTCGAGCTGAATTCCCAGAGCGGGGACCACGTTGAAAGTGGCATGAAACTTGGGAAACTCGCGAAGCGTCTCGACCATGCCGTAGTAGTCTTTGAGGGCATGAAGGCGCGTCCAAGGGAGCATGTAGCTGCCGGTTTCCGGGTCGCGATATTGCGGCTGATGCATGTGCCACAGCACAACCAGATGAATGCGATTCATTCGGCGGGTGTCCGGAAGCAAGGCTGACGCAAGCGGTTTGTACGGTTCATAGCCATGGCCATGGTTAGATTCAAAGTATACAAGCAAGAGCGGCCTGCAGCCGAGCCGATGGTTTCGACTCGCAACACTTTTGTCAATGCCCTACCATCGTGCAGAGAACAAAACGAACAAAACTGACAGCGTGGTACACTGAACTTTCGCGTCATGCGCATTCTGGATCGTTATATTGTCCGCGAGGTTTCCCGCCACGCCTTCCTCGGACTGGTCGTTTTCACCTTCGTGTTTTTAGTCCCGCGCTTGGTGCAGCTCATGGAGATTTATGTGCGCCATGTGGGGTCGGACGTACAGGTCTTCAAGTTTTTCGTTTGCATTTTCCCCGGTGTGTTCGTATTTACGGTGCCGATTGCAACCTTGATTGGCGTGCTGCTCGGCCTGGGCCGCATGTCGGCCGATAGCGAAATTATCGCACTGACCTCCCTGGGCATCGGCAGGCGGCGCATTCTCTTTCCGGTAGGGACGCTGGCACTGGCGGGTGCGCTTCTCACGTTACTGATAACTGCGTGGCTGGGGCCAGCCGCTTTGCGAACCGTGAATTCCATCAAGGCAGAACTCGCCAGCTCGCAAATCTCCTTCCAGGTGCAGCCGCGTGTGTTCGACGAGCGGTTTCCCAGAAAAGTGTTGTACGTGAACGACGTGTCCGCGAGCGGTACTCAATGGCATGGAGTGTTCGTAGCAGATACAGTTGGAGAGGGCGGCTCGCAGGTGACGCTGGCCGATAGCGCCATCGTGATTGCCGAACCGCGGCAAGGCAAGCTGGAGCTGCACCTGCAGGGAGGCACGACGCACGAGTTTTCCCGCGCGGATGCAAATCATTACTCGGTCACGTCATTTGGACAAAGCGACTGGCCAATTGAAGTGAGCGGACTGGGCGCGGCGCATCCCAGGCAACGGAGCATCCCTGAACTATCAATGCGCGAATTGCTTGCGGAAAGAAATGCAGGATCGCGCGACGCAAGCGTGGAACTGCACACGCGCCTGGCCTTTCCTATGGCGTGCCTTGTGTTTGCTCTTGTTGCCGTGCCTCTGGGAGCGCAACCGCGCCGCGGCGGCCGCGCAGCTGGCTCTCTTCTGGCGGTGGTCTTGATCGCTGCGTATTACCTTCTCCTGATCATGGGCGCCGGGCTGGCGCGGCATGGGAAACTTTCGCCAGCAGCAGGAATTTGGATGGCCAATGCAATCTTGGCGGTGCTTGGCCTGGCCCTGCTGCCGAGGATGGAGCAGTTCCGCGGAGAGAGCCGCTGGTTGCACCGGTTAGGGTATTTGGGGAGACGCTTTCGGCTGGCACGCCGGCGAAGAGCGCAGGCCCGGGCGCGCACCGCAGCTGCGCTGGCCGCAAACGGAGAGCGCACCATGAATCAATTGTCCGCGCCTTCGAGCGGAAGTTTCCCGCGGCTGATGGACCTCTACATTTTGCGAAAATTCTTTTTCTACTTCGGCGTGTTGTTGGTCGTGTTTATTTTCCTCTTCGAAGCGTTCACGTTTTTCGAGCTCCTCGATGACATCGGGCGGCGTCGTATCCCTTTCCTGATCGTCAAGGACTACTTCTGGTACCTCACGCCGTACTTGACTTACAACCTTGCCCCTTTGGCTGGTTTGGTAGCTGTGCTGGTGACTTTGGGAATCATGAGCAAGAACAACGAAATTGTGGCCATCAAGGCCACGGGCATCAGCCTTTTTCGCGTGGCCGTGCCACTTCTACTGGCAGGGTTGTCGCTGGCGGCGACGCTGATGTTGTTGGACTACACCTATTTGCCATACGCCAACCAGCGCCAGGACGAACTCCACAACCAGATCAAGGGACGGCCACCCCAGACGTACACACACCCGCAACGTTGGATTTTTGGCGAGAATTCAAAAATCTACAACTACGACGTATTCGATCCGGAGCAAAATCTCTTCGGCGGGCTGAGTGTTTTGGAGCTGAATCCTGCAGATTTTCATTTGCGGCGGCGGATTTTTGCGACGCGAGCCCGCTGGTCGGAACCGCAGCATGTGTGGGTGCTCGAGAGCGGCTGGATTCGTGACTTTTCCGGCGGCTCCGTGGCAAAGTTCGAGACCTTCAACGCTGCGGCGCCGCCGGAATTGTCCGAGCCACCCAGCTACTTCAACCGGGAAGTACGCCAGGCATTTCAGATGAGTCTCGGCGAATTAGGAAGTTACATCGACGGATTGCACCGGGCAGGTTTCGACGTAGCCACCCTGATGGTGCAGTGGCACAAGAAAATGGCGTATCCACTCATGGCTCCCGTCAGCATGCTGCTGGCGATTCCATTCGCGTTTCTCGTTGGAACGCGTGGCGCCATCGGAGGAGTAGCGCTCGGGGTAGGCATCGGTGTGGCCTACTGGGCGATTGCAGCCCTTTTGGAAGCTATGGGTGGTGTTGGGCAACTGCCGCCGTTGCTGGCAGGGTGGTCGCCAGACATTATTTTCTTTTTTCTGGGGCTGTACTTTTTCTTCAAAATGCCGACCTAGGGCGGTTTGCCGCCGACAGATCTCAGTGTTCAGCAAAAAACTTCTCAACGTGGCGACTCTGCGCGGCGATTTGCTCTAAAAGCAGACAGTTAAAGTAAAACTTTAACTGGCTTCTTTCGCTTAGTTCGATCGTTTTTGCTTGGCTTGTTTGAGTTCAACCATTACTTGAGCTGCGGCCAAACGCGCAATGGGCACTCGGAATGGCGAGGCACTGACATAATCCATCCCCAATGCATGGCAGAACTTGACGCTGTCCGCATCTCCACCATGCTCGCCGCAGATGCCAACCTTCAATTTGGGGCGAGTCTTGCGGCCCTGTTCAATGCCCCACCGCATGAGCATGCCCACGCCCTTCGTGTCCAGGGATTGGAACGGATCCGCCTTAAAAACCCCGGCCTTTTTCTCGTCCACATAGTCTGGAAGGAAGCGCCCAGCGTCGTCGCGCGAGAGCCCCATGGTGGTTTGCGTAAGGTCGTTGGTCCCGAAGGAGAAGAATTCCGCGACTTCCGAGATTTCTCCGGCCAACAGTGCAGCGCGGGGAAGCTCGATCATCGTGCCAACGAGGTAGTCCAGCTTCACGCCGGACTTCTTGATGATCTCATCCGCAACGCGGCGCGTCGCTTGTTCCAGGATCCAGAGTTCCTTCCTGTCCAAAGTGAGCGGATGCATAATCTCAGGTAAAACTTTAACTCCCGCCTTTTGACACTCGATAGCCGCTTCGATGATGGCCCGCACCTGCATCTCGAGGATTTCGGGGTACGTGATGCAAAGACGACAGCCGCGATGGCCCAGCATAGGGTTCGCTTCGTGGAGTTGTTCTACGCGGCGGGCCACAACGTCCGCGCTAATGCCCAATTCGTTCGCCAATTCCTCCTGTTTCTTTCGATCGTGGGGGACGAACTCATGAAGCGGTGGATCAATCAACCGAATCGTCACCGGAAATCCGTCCATCGCCTTGAAAATGCCAATGAAATCGCGGCGCTGGAACGGAAGAAGCCTGTCCAGTGCCTTCACGCGGGACTCCTTGTTATCTGCGAGAATCATTTCTTGGATGGCTCGCTGACGTTCGTGACTCTTTTCCGGAAACTCGAAATCAGTGAAGAACATGTGCTCGGTGCGGCACAAGCCAATGCCCTCCGCACCAAATTCACGCGCTTTGCGAGCGTCCTGCGGCGTATCCGCGTTCGTACGTACTCGCAGGTGGCGGGTTTCATCGGCCCACTCCATGAAGTTCTCGAAGGTCTTCGGAAGTTGCGGCACAACCAGCGGAAGCGCTTCTGTGTAAACGACGCCTTCGCTGCCATCGAGCGTGATCCAATCGCCTTCACGAACGACATGCCCGTTGGTGGACATGGAGAGCGATTTATAGTCAATGTCCAGCTTCTCGGCGCCGACGACACAGCATTTTCCCCAGCCACGCGCCACAACGGCGGCGTGGCTGGTCTTTCCACCCGTGGCCGTAAGAATGCCCTGCGCCACGGCCATCCCGCCCACGTCTTCCGGACTGGTTTCGCGGCGAACCAGGATCACTTTTTCTCCGCGCTGCACCCATTCCTCGGCTTTCGGAGCTGAGAACACCACGCGGCCAGCGGCAGCACCCGGAACCGCATTGATGCCGGTAGCGAGGACCTTTGAAGAAAGCGACTTTCGGTCTACTTTGGAATCGATGACCGGATAAAAGAGGCGCTCAATGTCCTCGGGCTTGACCCGAAGCAACGCTTCATCACGCGTGATGAGTTTTTCGTTGGCCATGTCAACAGCCATGCGAAACGCGGCAGCAGGCGTGCGCTTACCGGTGCGCGTCTGCAGCATGTACAGCTTGCCTTCTTCGACGGTGAACTCCATGTCTTGCATGTCGCGATAGTGCTTTTCAAGTTTCTCCCGGACTTTCAGGAGCTGCCCGTAGACCTTGGGCATGGCCTTGGCCATTTCATTCAAGGGCATCGGCGTGCGTATGCCTGCGACAACGTCTTCGCCTTGGGCGTTCACCAGATAATCGCCATAGAAGATCTTTTCGCCGGAGCTCGGGTCGCGCGTGAAGCAAACACCCGTTCCGGAATTTTCGCCGGTGTTGCCAAAGACCATTTGCACGACGTTGACGGCAGTGCCTAGTAGGCCCGTGATTTTTTCTACGCGGCGGTAAGTCACGGCTTTCTCTGCCATCCACGAACCGAAGACAGCGCCGATGGCGCCCCAAAGTTGGTCCATGGGGTCATCCGGGAACTTAGTCCCCGACTTTTGGCGGAAGTACTCTTTGTATTCGGCAACGAGTTCTTTCCATCCGCTTGCAGGAACGGCGGTGTCTTCTTTGACTCCCTGGCGCTGCTTCATGTCGCGCAAGCGATGCTCCAAGTCTTCCTTGGACAGGCCCATGACCACGGTGGAATACATTTGCACAAAGCGGCGGTAAGCATCGTAGGCAAAGCGTTCATTCTTGGTGGCCCCTGCAAGCCCCGCGACAGAACGATCGTTCAGGCCAAGATTCAAAATCGTTTCCATCATTCCCGGCATCGACCGCGCCGAACCGGACCGCACGCTGACCAAAAGAGGGTTTTTCGGATCGCCAAGCCTCTTCTTGGTGGCACGCTCCAGTTTCGCGACGTTGTCCGCAACCTGTTTCTTCAGCTCGGGTGGAAATTTCTTGTCGTGCTTGTAGAAGTAATCGCAGGCTTCCGTAGAAATGGTGAAGCCCGCCGGCACCGGCAAGCCGATTTTGGTCATTTCGGCAAGACCGGCACCTTTTCCTCCCAGGAGATTACGCCAAGTGCCGTCTCCCTCTGCTTTACCTGCACCAAAAAAATACACCCACTTTTTCACGGTTGTCCTCGCTTCCCATAGATTGTCTGCGGCTTTAATTGTAATAGCCGGGGATTTATTGCAGGGCCCAAAAGCAAAATGTCGGCGTGCCGACGCAGGGGAGTTAAAGTAAAACTTTAACTCAACTCTGCCGCTCTTCTCCGCCAATTTCGGAAAAGTCCGCGATGGTAGTGAACTCGCCAAGCAGTTGCGCAAGCAGGGCCAGCCGGTTCTTCCGCACCTCTTCCTTGTCTGCCATCACCATCACGCCATCAAAAAACTTGTCCACCACCGGCCGAAGGTTCGCAATTGCTTCTAGCGCCTCTTGGTACTTCCCTCCCCGCTTCAGAGATTGCACTTTGGATGCCGCCGCGTTGGCCGCAGAGTGAAGCTCGCGCTCGGCGGAACTCTCCAGCAACTCCGCATTCACTCGGCGGTCCCCCTCGGAACCAACTCCAGCCTTCTCTAGAATCTTCCGAATACGCTTAAAAGAAACTGCCAGCGGCTCAAAGTTCCGGGACTTGCGAATGGCCCGCAGGGCCAGAAGCCGTTTTTGCGTATCCACCAAGTCGTCCGCTCCGGCGCGGAATACCGCGGCGACCTCGTCGTAAGCGAACTGCTCCCTTTCTCGGAACACAAACCTGGCGCGATCCAAAATGAAATCCAGGATTTTCGATTCCTGGTCGGGGGTGACTCCCCGCTTCGGCTTGTGCGCGAGCAGGGCTTTCCCTGCCGCTCCAATGGCCAAAGAAAGGGACACGGGGAGTTTCCTCTCCAGAATAATTTTGACCATGCCGAGGGCCGCGCGGCGCAATGCGTAGGGATCGCTAGAACCTGTGGGGACGATTCCTACGGCGAGGCATCCCACCACAGAATCGAGTTTGTCGGCAAAAGCGACGGCGCAGCCCGTTAAGTTGCGCGGGATGGGATCCTCCAACCCCACCGGGCGATAGTGGTCATAAACAGCATCCGCGATTTCCTCAGACTCGCCTTGTGCGCGAGCATAAAGCCCGCCCACAATGCCCTGCAGCTCAGGGAACTCGCGCACCATCTCTGTGACCAGGTCACACTTGGCCAGCTCCGCGGCACGGTCAGCCTCAGCCACATGCGCTTGATGCATGCCGAGATTAAACCACTGCTCGGAAAGCCACCGGGCGATGTCGCGGACGCGCTCGACTTTGTCGCGGTAGCTGCCGAGGCGCGATTCGTAGGTAACCCGCTCCAGCTTTGGGAGATAGTCGGCGAGCCGACATTTCTGGTCGGACTTCCAGAAGAACCGGGCGTCTGCAAAACGCGCGCGCAACACCCGTTCGTGCCCCGCTCGAATAATCCCCTTGGCATCCTTGTCGGTATTGATGACCGCCAGAAACTGGGCCGCAAGCTCACCGTTCTTTTTCTCCACCGCAAAATGCTTCTGATGGTCCCGCATGACGGTGACGAGAATCTCATCCGGTAGGTTCAGGAACGCGGGGTCGAAGTCACCCTGAATCACCGTCGGATATTCGTTCAGGTGCGTCACAAGAGTACGCAGGCCGGAATCCTCATGGATGCGATAGCCGCCACGCTTTGCAAAACCCTCCAACTCTCTGCCGATTTTCTCTTGCCGCCGGGACGAGCGGATGATCACGCCATTCGCCTGCAGCTTCTTTTCATAGTCCTGAAAGCTACTCACGCGGATCGCTGCCGACCCGAGGAAGCGGTGCCCGCGCGTTGAGCTCCCCGCGGCAATCCCTCCCACTTCCACCTTCAGAAGCTTGCCACCGAACACGGCGACAACCCAACGAATTGGCCGGATGAAGCGCGGCCCGGCAAGTCCCGTCCAGGTCATCGAGCGCGGCCAGGTCAAGTCGTGCACCGCGCGCGGCAACATGGCGGTAAGAATCAGTTCTGTCGCGCGGCCCACCTTGACTTGCCTCGCCGCGAGGTACTCCCCTTTTGGTGTTTGGACGAGATACAGAGAGCTGACGTGCACACGCTGCTTCTCTGCAAAGCTCAATGCCGCTCGCGTCGGCGCGCCGACTGCATCGTAGGCCACTGACTTCGGTGGCCCGGTAACCTCGAACTCGACGTCCACCTGCTTGTGAGGTAGCCCTCGAACCCAGGCCGTCAGGCGCCGCGGCGTGCTGAACGTCTCTACCGTTGCTTCCTTGGAAAGATCTTCGGCAGCCAGTAGTTTTTCAATGTTGAGGCGAAGATCCTCTTCCGCCCTGGGCAACATCCCCGCCGGAATCTCCTCACATCCAATCTCGAAAAGCAATTCGGCGGGACTCTTCTTGGCGGACGATTTCATGCGCGCACCTCAAGGGCCCGTTCCGACCCGCCCATTTGTTCGAGGTACGAGGCGGCCGTGCGGCAGGCCAGCGTGCGTACACGAGCCATCAACGCCGCGCGCTCCGTTGTCGAGATCACGCCGCGCGCATCCATCAAGTTGAACAAGTGCGAGCATTTCAAGCAGTGGTCGTAAGCCACGAGCAGCGGGTAGCGCGCACGAGCCTTCCCTTCCACCGCTTTGAAACCGTCCAGAAGCTCTTTGGCTTCCTTTTCGTGAAGCTCAAACTCCGAACGTATGGCCACGGCGTCGCTGCGATCAAAACTGTACTCCGAAAGCTGCTGCTCTTCGGCAAGCCGGATATCTCCGTACGTTTTGTCTGCGGACCAGCGCAGCTCATAAACACTCTCGACGTTTTGTAGAAACGCGCAGATCCGCTCAAGCCCGTATGTCAGCTCGACGGAAATGGGGTCGAGGTCAATTCCCCCGCTCTGCTGGAAGTACGTGAACTGCGTGATCTCCAAACCATCAAGAAGCACCTGCCACCCGATTCCCCAAGCACCGAGGGTTGGCGACTCCCAATTGTCCTCCTCGAACCGAATGTCGTGCTTCTTCAGGTCAATTCCAATCGCGCCTAGGCTCTTCAAATACACGTCCTGAACATCCCACGGCGAAGGCTTGAGGATGACCTGATACTGGGTATGTTTGTAAAGCCGATTGGGATTTTCCCCGTAGCGGCCGTCGGCGGGCCGACGACTCGGCTGCACGAATCCGACGCGGTACGGCTGCGGGCCGAGCACACGAAGAAAGGTCTCCGGGTGCATCGTGCCGGCCCCGACTTCCACATCATACGGCTGCTGAAGAACGCAGCCCTGCTTTCCCCAAAACTCCGAAAGCTTCAGGATCAAATCCTGGAACGTGAGCCCCCGGCTCTTCACTTCAAGTTTTACTTTAACTCTCAAGGAGTCTCCAATAATTCCGGCGTGCTCAACCGACGTTCTGCGTTCAATTCAATCCAAGCCAGCGACGCCCGGCGCAATTCCGCCACGCTCGGCTGCATCGACTTCTCAAGCGTGATGCGATCCAGCCTCTCGCCCGTGAATCTCTCGGCCAACGCCCTGGCCCCCTGGTGCATAGGCTTCATGCCCGCGCGCCGGCACTTCTCGCAGAACAGTCCCGCGCGATGAGCATCATAGAAAGCCGGCTCCGAGCCAAAAACTGACTGGCACCCAGCGCATCGGTCAAATCGCGGCAGCCACCCGCCAAGCCGCACCGTCCAAAACGCAAAGTAGCTCAGGGGCAATTCCCAGTTCCCTGTTCGCTCGATCTCCCGGGCCGCCAGCAAAATCAGGCGGAACATCGCTTCAGAAACTTCATGCTCCGGCAGAACCAGTTCCGTAATCTCGCTGATCACTGCCAGCCCTGTGCTCAACCCGTAATCGCTTTGCGCCTTATGCAGAGACTCCAGCGGCTCCGCCTGCTGGATCCGCACCAGTTCGCGGGTCTCCTTCTCGACATACCAAATCTGGACGTGAGACAGGATTTCGAGCGTCGAGCCAAAGCGGTTCTTCAGGCGCCGCGCTCCCGGAGCTACACCACGCAGCCGCCCCGAGGTGCGGCCGAGAAAACTCACCACGCGGTCCGCCTCGCCCAGCGGAAATGTTTTCAGGATGATGGCTTCCGTTTCCCGGGCAGGCATGGGCAGTCGGCGCGCCGACGCTGCGCCGGACAACTGCGAGACTCCGTCCGAATCGCACGCACACGCAGAATTCAATTACTTACCACACGCTTCCGAAAGACGCAATCATTCCCTGCCCCGAAACCACAAAAATCATTTGCCGTAGGTAAAGAAAAACGACAGGACTCCCTCTCTCACCAAACTCGTATTGAATTCTTTCGCGCACCCGCTGCCCTTCTCAAAAAGACTCTATGCAACCTCCCACAATCCATTCCCTCAACAGAACCCCGCTAACGAGCCACCGCCCAGGTATTCGTTCAGGGTACGTCACAAGCGTCCGCAGTCAGAAATCCACGTGGATACATAGAACCACGCCACCTCGTCTTTCGCCGCCGATGCGCCTTCGCCCCGTCGTAACGCCCGCAAATTCAAGCAGTTCCACCAATAAAATGTTCTGTTAACCAGCACACTTCCACTACAAACATTATCAGACCCATCGGCCAGCTTTTCATTTGCCTCGTGGTTCGCTACTCTGCTCCGGGCCAAATCTCATGTTTATCCCGCTCAAAGACATCAACCCGTCCCGAAGCTACCCCTTTGTGAACATCAGCCTCATCGTTGCCAACGTGGCCCTGTTCTTCTATGAACTGGGCCTGCAATTCTCGATGACTCCCAAGGCCTATGCGGCCTTCCTGACGACCTATTCCACGGTTCCCGCCCGCCTGCCCGCGTTCTTTGCCGGGCACGGCACGTTTCAGATCGCATTCTTCCCCATCGTGACGAGCATGTTCCTCCACTCCGGCTTCCTGCACCTCGCCGGCAACATGCTCTTCTTATGGATTTTTGGGGACAACGTGGAGGACTTCTTCGGCCACATCCCTTACCTGTTTTTCTATTTCGTCTGCGGAATTGGCGCGGGCCTGGTTCACATCCTCTTCAATCTCTATTCGCATGTGCCAGCCCTCGGGGCCAGCGGCGCCATCTCGGGCGTAATGGGGGCTTATATCTTGCTTTACCCACGGGCGCGAATCTTGACGCTCGTTTTTGTCTTTCTTCTTCCCATCCCCGCGGTATTTGTTTTAGGTGAGTGGTTCCTCGGCCAGTTTCTGGCGAGCTTAAGCCTTCTCGGTGGTGGAGCTTCTGGCGGGGTCGCTGTGATGGCGCACATCGGGGGTTTTCTTCTGGGAATGCTGATCACCGCCATCGCCCGATGGCGTTAGCGGAAGCCTCCCCGCCTGCGAAGGCTCTATTTCAAGTCTTACTTGAACTGCTGGCGTGGGCGCTCTTTTCCACGAACTTCGCAAGCCAGTCCCCAACTTCCACTGTGCTCTTGCTTCCGCCGAGGTCTGGCGTAACGCAATTCTCTCTCAGGGCTGCGCGAACCGCCGTTCGAATCGCGGCAGCCTCCGTCTTCCATCCTAGGAATTCCATCATCATTGCCGAGGTCAGCACCGAGCCAAGCGGGTTAGCGATGCCCTTGCCCGCGATATTCGGCGCCGATCCATGAACTGGTTCGAAAAGCGACGTTCTGCCCGGATGGATATTCCCTGACGGCGCCAGCCCCAGGCCACCCGCAAGCTGCGCTCCCAGGTCGCTGATAATGTCCCCAAACAGATTGCAGGTAACGATGACATCGAACTGGCGCGGATCGCGAACGATCTCCATCGCCAGTGTGTCAATGAAGAGGTGCCGCGAATCAATGTCCGCATATTCCTGCCGGACTTCCTTGAACACACGCTGCCAGAGGCCGTGCGCAAAAGTCATGGCATTCGACTTGTCGCTCATGCACACGCGCTTCAGGCCGTTCTCCCGCGCGTACTCGAACGCATACCGAATAATGCGCTCGACTCCCTTGCGGGAATTCACATCTTCCTGGACCGCAATCTCATCGGGAGTGCCCTGCTTGAAGGTTCCGCCAACGCCAACGTATAAGCCCTCCGTGTTTTCGCGAAAAACGATGAGTCGAATGTCTTTCTCGGTACGGTCTCGCAGGGGCGTAAGCCGATCGTGAAGCAATTCCACGGGGCGGGCATTTACATAGAGGTCGAGCTTGAATCGTAGACCCAGCAGAATGTCAGTCGCATGTTGATTCGAGGGGACGCGCGGGTCTCCCAGCGCGCCAAAGAGAATGCCGTCAAACTCATCGCGCAGCATCTCGACCGCACCCGGCGGCAAGCTCACGCCTTCGCGCAGATACTTGTCGGCGCCCCAGTCAAATTCGACGAATTCAAGCGGACGATTTGTCGGCCTGCAAGCCCCCTTCAAGACTTTTACAGCCTCCGGCGTGACTTCGACCCCGATGCCGTCTCCGGGAATAACCGCGATGCGCGCCTTCGCGCCGCCGTTTCGCATGGGAATGCCGGGCAAGATCAGACCTCCTCAACGGCCGCTACATGCTGTTACGTCCGTTTCAGCCTCTGCTTGAATTGACGCGCTATTCTTTCACTAAAGGGAACGCTGCGCCAGTATCCGCGCGCGGACTTCAGGAATGACGACCGCGACCTCTCCTTATTTCAACTTGGCGAATTCCGCCCGGGCAGCCTTAAGGATGGAAAGATCCACGTCCGCCGTCTTCCACAGCTCAAAGAATCTCTGGTAGGAGTTGCGCGCCGAATTCGAAGATCCGGCCATCGCCTGAGCACGAGCTTGACCCAACAGCCCCAAGGCTCCCGACCAACAATTCCCCACAATCCCCCGGTTGTCGCTCAGTTTCTCAAACTCAGCGAGGGCTGGCCCTCCTTGCTTGCTGGCCAAGTACGCCTCGCCACGCAGATAAGCCGGGATCATGCACGCGTAACTCAAATTGCCGATGAGCTGTCCGCGCTCGTAAGGCTTTACAGCCTCCAGCAACTCCAGAGCCTGTGCCGGTTTTTGATTGACGAGGTTAAACTGCGCGCGGATGGTCGGCACCCACGCGGATTGCACCACCGTGTTTGAAACATTCGCAGCCGCCAAATCATCGAGCATACTCTGCGCCCGCCGCAGCTCCCAAATGCGTGCAAGGACAAGAATCGTCAGTGTCTGCGCATCACGGCTATTCGGGGCAATCGTGAGAACCTTTTCAGCTCCTGCCCGAGCCTCTTGCGTCTTGCCGTAAACTGCATCCCGCAGCGCTGAGATTGCTTGCCAAATGGCTGCCGGTTCAGCAAGATTTGCACTCTGCGCGGCCTGCACCGCGCGGCTGGAGAGTTCGCGTGCCTTCTGGAGATGCCCCGCGTACGCTTCCGTGTCCGCCTGCAAAGCCAGCATGGCGTCTTCGCCGCCCGCCTTTCCCACCGACCATTCCATTTCGCGCTGCATCGCACTCGTATCGCCCTGCAAGAAAGCGAGCGCATACACATCGGTGTGAATCGCGGGGTCTTCCAGCTTCCGCGTAAAGGCCAGATTTAGAACGTAACGGGCTTCATTGAGGCGCAGCAGAGCGATGTCAGCAGTGGCAACATTCTCATACCAGGCGACGCTTCCTGGATCGAGCTTCAGCGCCTGCGATCCGAAGTTGGCCGCTTGCTCGTAATCGCCAATCAAGAAGTATTCCGACGCCAGATTTCCTTTAGCGATGTCATCGCGCGGATAAAGCTCAACCCACTGCTTATAGCTTTGAATGGCCTTCTGCACGTCGCCGGTGCCCAAGTCGTAGTATAGGGTCGTAATGTGCAGTCGGTCGCGGACGGTTTGTCGGTCGGCCAGTTCGAACGCCTGGCGAATGCTGTCCGCGGCCAGAGCGTTCTGGTTCAAGTTGTAATAGCTGACCGCCAGATTAGACCGCGCGAGGGCAAACCTGGGATCGAACTCGATGGCTTTCTTGAGCGAAGGAACTGCATCGAGCGAACCTTTCTCGCGGCTAAGGCGCCGCCCTTCCGCAAACGACTTGATGGCATCCACCGAAGAACTGGTAGCGCGCTCCAGCGGAAGATTGAATTTCTTCACGGAGTCCGGATTCTCCCCCAATTGGCTGCGGAGTTTCGCCGCTGCCTCACCCAGCGCATGCACCACCTGGCCTTTGCCGTGTGCTTCACTCTTCGCGCTGGAAATCTCTTTGGACGACGCGCATTCGAACGTGCTGAGTTTCAGAAGATAACTGTCTCCGTCCTTGGCGATGGCGCCCGTCAGGAATGCCGTGGCTCCCACACGCCAGCAGAGCTTTGGGGCAAGTTCGCGGCTCACCTGAGTGTTTGAAGGAAGCGATTGCGCATGCAGCGCCTCCGCAGCCTTTTCTGCGGAGACAAGATTCAGCAATGGTGATTGAGCAAGGCCAATAGATAGCGCTTCGCGGAGCGACTCGTCGAAAACCGCGTCACCTGTTGAGTTTTCAAAGTCACCAACGAGCAGCATGTCTTTGTCAGTGAGCTTGACGCCGTTTCCGGAATACCAGAACCCGCCCGCTACAAGCAGGATGAAAAGCAGCCCGGCCAGCAAGAGCTTGGTCCTCATAAACAACGACCAACCTTTGGAGGAACGGAGCGGGCTTCAAACAAGACCGCGTCCCAGCCGGATCCTCGAACCAGTATCTTTAGGGGAACTTCCGTGAGGGCAACGCCGACTTAAGCCGATAGTAGGTACTCCAACGAACGCGCGTCAACGAAGTTGCGACGCGGCGTTTACGGAACAGTATTAGCTTTCACGACAGCCGAGCGCCCGGATTCAATCCAATAGACTCCGCCTAACGACGTGACGGCTCCGAGCACCTGGCTCCACGAGCCCTTTTCGCCTAGCCACACGATTCCGAGGATGGTGGCAAGCACCGGAAGTAAGTAAGTGAATGCGCTCAATTGCGACGCTTCCAGGTAGCGCAGCAGCCAGAAATAAAACACATAGGCCAGCGCCGAACTAAAAACCGCCATATACAACAATGCGCCCCAAACGCGCCAAGGTTGCTGCCAATGCCCGGCCGCATAGAGTGCCCGGCCTTCATGAAACGCCAACGGAAGCACAATCAGCGCGCCGGCAAAATGCGTGAACGCCGTCATCGTCAAAGTGTCGAACCTCGTCGTCACGCGCTTTCCCAGGACCGCATAAATGGCAAAGCCAACGGAGCCCGCCATCGTAATCGCGTCGCCTTCGATGGATGCCGAATGCGTGGAAATGCCATTTTCGGATGCCAGCACAGCCACTCCCGCAAGTGCGATGAGCATTCCAACCACCTTGTGCCCGGTAGCGCGCTCGAGTCCGAAAAGAACCGCCAACACCAGAATGTAGATTGGGCTTAGACCAACAATCACCGCGGAGTGGCTTACCCTCGTGAAATGTAAGCCAATCGTGAAGCACATCTGATTGACCGTCACGCCAAAGAAACCGAGGTAAACAAAGGTCCAGTAATCGCGTCCAACTAAACCTCGCCGCCGCAGTTCGGCCGCTTCCGCAAACGCTTTTAACCTCAAACAAAAGAAATAAACCGGAATCATGACGACGCCCGCAAGCACCACGCGGAAAGAGGCCATTGCTAGCGGCGGCAAATAGAGCAGCCCGATTTTGGCCGCGATGAAATTGCCGGCCCACACCACCACCAAAACGGCGATAGAGGCCGCAATGGCAGGGCGGCTGGGCGCGCGCCCCGTGGAAGATTCGATCTTCACCGCATCAGACCAGGCGTTCTTTGCGAACCGTGACCTTCTCGATGAGGTCGAGCCGTGGCTCGAATCCAATGCCGGGCCCGGTAGGAACACGAATGGTACCCTGCGGTGAAACGGTGACTTCTGGCGAGATAATATCTTCCGCCCAATAGCGCTTGCTCGCCGTCACGTCCCCGGGTAGCGAAAAGTTTGGCAGCGTCGAGAGGGCAATGTTGTGCGCGCGGCCAATCCCCGTCTCGAGCATGCCGCCGCACCACACCGGAACATCGTGCTGCTGGCAGATGTCGTGAATGCTGCGCGCCATGCCGTGGCCGCCCACCCGGCCCATTTTGATATTGATGATCTTGCACGCGCCAAGCTCCACGGCTGCCCGCGCCTGTTCGTCGCTGTGCACACATTCATCGAGGCAAATCGGGGTCTCAAGCCTCTTTTGAAGCTCGATGTGGCCATAGAGATCGTCCCAGCCAAGCGGTTGCTCGATCATCATCAGGTAAAAGCCATCGAACTCCTTCAACAGTGAAAAGTCCGCAAGCGTGTAAGCGGAGTTCGCGTCTACCATCAGTTTGATCCGTGGAAATTCTTGCCGCAGGCGGCGCACCTGCTCCAAGTCCTTTCCTGGCTTGATTTTTATCTTGATGCGCTGGTAACCCGCCGCAAGTTCCTTCCTTACCGTCGCCACAAGCTCATCGACCGAGTCTTTAATCCCGATGGAAACACCCGACGCAATCTCTTCGCGCGTCCCTCCCAGCAGCTTTGACAGCGGAATGCCCTTCTGTCTGGCCTCCGCATCCCATACGGCCGCTTCCAGGCAAGCTTTGGCCATGTTGTGGCCACGAACGCGTTTGAGAAGGCCCCAAATCTCACACGCCGAGTCGAACCTCTTGCCTTTGACCATCGGCCACAGAAAATCCCGCAAAACCGGCCACGCCGTATCAGCGTATTCGGGGCTATAGAATGGCGCCTCCGCAGCCACACATTCGCCCCAACCGATGACACCATCCACGTTTGCTTCCAACAAAATGATGCGGCGGACGTCCAGGCGATCCATGCTGGTTTCGAACGGCGTCAGCAACTTCATCGAAATTTCGCGCAGTGTGATTCCTTGAATTTGCATGTTTGTGCCGGCTTGCAACCTTTCTAAAAAGTCGCTTCTTAAAAATCGCTCCAGGGAGCCAGAAAATAGGCGGGGTTGCCTCGCCCGGTCCGTAACCCGACCGCCGCGTAGCCTTTCGCAAACCATTTCGTAAACTCTTCCCGCATCCGCGCCTGCACTCTTTGGATTTCCGGCGCGCTTTCCTTTTGCCACTGCTCCAGCTCCGCGGGCAATTCAATGCTCGCGGGAGCCTCCTCCGGATCCTTCACCAGATTTTTGATCGCCCCCACCGCCCGCGCGGAATCGAGCCGCCACTCCACCAGCAACCGGTCCGTCGCCAACCCGCGGTGCAGCGGACTGGTCGTTACCCCATAAAGATTCGGCAAGTACTCCCTGCAAATCGCGCCGAGCCGGTTCAAATTAAAATGCGCGTTGCGAAGTTCCAGCGGATCGAACGTCCATTGAATCAGCCGGATTCCCCGGCTCAACGCTTCGTCGCGCTGAAAAAGCTTCAGCATCCGGCCAACGCCGCGGTCGCGGTAATCGCTCAGCACCCCCGTCATGTGCGAATGCAGGTACGCCACACCATTGCGCACACCAACCACCGAGAGCGTATAGCCGATCAAGCGTCCATCATCAAACGCCCCCAGGACCTGCCCCCCGGTCTGCGCCGCAACAACAAACGCCGTGACCGGCTCGACCTCCAGGTCCGCCTCGCCCCAAATCTGGCGCTGGAGTTCCACGCAGCATTGAAACTCCTCGAGCTTCTCGCACTTGCGGACCTGGATGTTCCCGCTCATTTCCGCGCCTGCGCCTTCGCCAGTTCACGCGTCGCCAATTCGCCTTCCGCATCCTTCGTCGCGTCCCAGAGCCCCTCCATTTCTTCCCGCGGAAGATCCTTAAACTCGCGCCCCGATTCGCGCGCCCGTGCTTCCATCGCGCGGAACCGTCGCGAGAATTTCGCGTTGGCTTTCTTCAGCGCAATTTCCGGGTCAACGTGCAGGAATCGCGCCAGGTTCACCGCCGCAAATAACAAATCCCCCATCTCTTCTTCCGCTCTCTGCGAATTCTTGTCTCGCAAAGCCTTTTCCAGCTCGGCGGTCTCTTCCCGCGTCTTTGCGATGACACCCTGCGCATCGGCCCAATCAAATCCGGTTCGCGAAGCCTTGCGCGTCAGTTGAAAACTCTCCAACGTTGCGGGCAACGCCCGCGAAACTCCGTCCAGCAACGAAGGTGCTTCCGCCGCGTCGTCTCCGCCCTCACTTTGGGCTTTGCCCGCTCGCCGCTCTTCCGCCTTGATCCGCTCCCAATTTCTCAACACTTCCTTCGAGTCTTTCGCGCGCGTCTCCCCAAAAACATGCGGGTGCCGGCGAATCATCTTGTCGTGAATCTCGCGGATTACGTCCGCCACCGTAAACCGCCCTTCCTCGCTCGCAATCTGCGAATGAAAAACAATCTGCAAAAGGAGATCCCCCATCTCCTCGGCAAACTTCGCGTCATTCCTTGTGTCGAGAGCCTCCAGCACCTCGTAAACCTCTTCCAGGAGGTACGTTCGCAGCGTTTGGTGCGTTTGCTCCCGGTCCCACGGGCACCCTTTCGGCGCGCGCAGCCGCGCTTGCACGGCCACGAGCTTTTCAAACCATTCGCCGGGAGTCAAATGTTTCAATTTGCCCGAACGCGTCTTCCCCGCGTTTTTCTTGGCTCTTTTGCTCTTTTCCTTCGTACGTCCAATCATCGGTTTTTCAGTAATCTCCAAAGTGAATCAAATGTTCCACTCTATCTGCCAAAGGTCAGTTTTACAAGCCGTGAGTTTTGGGGCTACTTTAATACAAATAAACCCCGCCGGACGTTCCGGCGACTTGTTCGAGCCAGCCATGTTAAACTGAATTCCGAAATTATGACTGGGGAATAGGCCCAATCCGACCATGTCCGACCATAAGCAGAATGATTCGTTTCGCGTGATTGACCGCCGTCCGTTTACTTCGGAGGGCGAACTGCGCAAAGACGTCGTGGAAGAGCAGGAGCGCGAAGCCAAGGTGGAAGCCTCGAAGGCTCCGCCATCAACCGCGGAAAAAGCAAAAGCGCCGGCCGCCGACGCCGATGCGCCAAAGCGTCTGCCCGCTTTCGAAAGCCTCGTCCGCATGCTTGGCCAGAACGCCGCGATGGTTCTCGGCGCCTACGCCGACCCGCAAACCGGTCAGCCCATGATCGATCCCGACGCCGCGCGCGAATTGATCGACATGCTCGACGCCTTGCACGAAAAAACCAAAGGCAACCTGGCTCCCGAAGAGGACGAGATCCTGTTGGACTTGCTCGGCAAGCTCAAACTGACTTACGTCGAGATTAACCAGGCCGTGGCGGCTCAGGTAGCGACGCAAGCCAAGGCAAAGACGCGCTAGCAGGGGGTACCTGCCTGCCGCAGCTTGCCCGCAGCAGGCTGACAAGCAGGGCTGGCTTTAGCCCTCGCGTAAATGCCTTTTGTTGGTGGCGGCTTTAGTCTCTGAAGCTGCACAAAACATCTTGGCAGCCTGTTGCGGCGAAACGCGGTCAAGTGATTTGTTCGAACAAGTTGAAACGGCGCCACTAATTTGCGCGCCGCCCTGTTTTTGGCGCGCAGGAAGAATGCTCCGCTCTCTTGACCATGCCTAGCGCTCCGCTAAAAATCACCGTGCTTGGCTCCGGCACCTCCATGGGAGTTCCCACGCTCGGCCGCCCCTGCGGCGTCTGCCATTCGGAGCTTTCACGATGACCCGCGCTCCGCTGAAAGTCACGGTTTTGGGTTCCGGCACCTCGATGGGCGTGCCCACGCTCGGTTGCCCCTGCCGCGTTTGCAATTCGAATGACCAGCACGACAAGCGCCTCCGCCCTTCCATCCTTCTCTCTCGCGACGGCCACAACGTCGTCATTGACACCACTCCCGATTTTCGCCAGCAAGCCATGCGCGCCGGCATCGATCGCCTCGACGCAATTCTTCTCACCCACGGCCACGCCGACCACGTTTTGGGATTCGATGATATTCGGCCCTACAACATCCGGCAACGCGCGGCCCTGCCGGTTTACGGCAACGAAGAGACGTTTCGAATCATCCGCCGCATCTTTGCGTATGTTTTTGACGATAAGCCGACCCTCAGCACTGTGCCGAGCGTTACGCTCCATGTTATCGGCGATCGTCCATTCGAATTGCTCGGCATTCCTTTCGTTCCAATTCCCTTGCTCCATGGCGACATGAAAGTCCTGGGCTTCCGTTTCGGCCGCGCTGCTTATCTCACGGACTTCAGCTTCATACCGGATTCTTCCATGGCGCGGCTGGAGGGATTGGACGAACTGATTCTCGATGCACTTCGCGACATTCCTCACCCCATGCATCAAACCGTCGATTCCGCTCTGTCGCTCATCGAAAAACTCAAGCCGCGCCGCGCCTGGTTCACGCATATCGCTCACGACCTGCCCCACGCTGAAACCAACGAGCGCCTCGCAAAAATGGGCTTCCCTCACGTGCAGCTCGCTTACGACGGACTGCAGTTCGAAGTTCGCGTCGACGCCGCCGACGAGGCGGCCCCCGAGCTTGGCCCCGAACTTGGCCATGACCGCAAGAGTTCGTCCGAAAAGCGCTCCTCAGCCGCCGTGCAGCCTGCGCGCTTTTCTACCTTCACTTCCGCCGAAGCGTGGCACTCACGGTTTGGAAAATTCGATCAGCGCAGCGTGCTTGCCATTGGCAGCTTTGACGGCATCCACCTCGGCCATCAAGCGATTTTGCGCGCCGTTGCCGGACGGGCTCGTGCGCTCAACGCCGTGCCCACCGCGCTGACCTTTGACCCTTCGCCGCGCGCCGTCCTGCGCCCGGAAACCGCCCCGTCGCAAATCTCCACGATTGCGCAACGCATCGCCGGCTTCAACGCGCTCGGACTCGAAGCCGCTGTCGTGCTCCCGTTCACGCTGGAATTGTCGCGCCTTACGCCTGAAGAGTTTGTCCAACAGATTCTCCTGCGCAACTTGCGTATCCGCGCGCTCTTCGTCGGAGAAAATTTCCGTTTCGGCCACAAACAAGCTGGCGATTTCAATCTGTTAAGAAAATTGGGCGACGAACACGGTTTCGAGGTCGTCGTCCTCCCGCCGGTGATTTATCGCGGCGAAGTGGTTTCCAGCACGCTGATTCGCAAAGAAATCGCCGAAGGCGACGTCTCCCGCGCCGCGCGGCTCCTCGGACGCCAGTTCGTGCTCACCGGCGAAGTCGTTTCCGGCACAGGGACGGGCCATCGCTTTACTTTTCCTACCCTAAACCTCGCTCCCGAACAAAGTTTGCTTCCCTGCCGCGGCGTTTACATCACGCGCACCTGCCTGGAAGGCGAAGGCATCAGCCGCCGCTCGGTTACCAACATCGGCATGCGCCCCACGTTCAATGGCTCCGCCCTCAGCATCGAGACTCATCTTTTGGACGAACAACTTTCGCAAGCACCCAAGCGCATCGAAGTGAGGTTCTGGGAACGTCTCCGCGATGAAAAAAAATTCACCAGCCCCGACGAACTGCGGGCGCAAATCGCCCGCGACATCGCCAGCGCCAACAAATTCTTTTCTCGCCTCCGCCGTTTTCGCTCGATTCGCCTGCCCGTACCCTCGCGAATCGCGTAGGGGCACGGCGTGTCGTGCCCTTCTTTTGCAGCGCCGGCTTGCCGGGCTAAAGCCCGGCCTCTACAAAGCTAGGCTTGCCGGGCTAAAGCCCGGCCTCTACAAAGCTAGGCTTGCCGGGCTAAAGCCCGGCCTCTACAAAGCTAGGCTTGCCGGGCTAAAGCCCGGCCTCTACAAAGCTAGGCTCGCCGGGCTAAAGCCCGGCCTCTACAAAGCAAGACGTGTTAGCTTTGCCGGCATGCCTCTTTTTCAAAAACGCTTGCGCCGGCCCGCGGAACACTACCGCGGCCTCCGAGTTTATTTCGTGACCGTTGGGACCGAGAAGGGCGCGCCCTTCTTTGCGGATCAATCGAGGGGGCAATGGTTGGTTGGGCATTTGCTGAAGGTTACCGCTCAACGAAGTTTTTCTCTTCACGCCTATTGCGTCATGCCCGACCACATCCACTTCCTTTGTGAAGGACTTTCGGAGACTTCCGATCTGGTCCAGCTCGTCGACGCTCTCAAACAACGCACCGCGTATGAATTCAAAAAGACTCATGGCGAGCGTCTCTGGCAAATGCGCTACTACGCTCACATTCTGCGACCGAAGGAGGTCATCGAGGACGTCGCCTGCTACATTTGGTGGAATCCGGTACGGAAAGGGCTGTGCGATGATCCTCATGTCTATCCTTTGTCCGGCTCGCAGACCATCGATTGGATGAAGCACAGTTCTTCCCGGAGAAACTGGACGCCGCCCTGGAAACCAAACACGAAGCTGTAGAGGCCGGACTCTAGTCCGGCTCCTACGATACTTTTAGAAACGCCGGGCTAAAGCCCGGCCTCTACAACGTCACCGGGAAAGAGCCGGGCTGAAGCCCGGCCTCTACAACATCACTGGGAAAGAGCCGGGCTGAAGCCCGGCCTCTACAAAACCTTCTTACCGTTCTCCTTCCCATCCCAGTACGCCATCTGGGGTAGACTTGGCCTATGCTCCGTCAGATTGCGCCGGTGTTCTTCACCAGGGACATTCCCGCAACGCTTGCCTATTACACAGGCAAGCTGGGCTTCGCATGTCTGAGCACATGGCTGGATCCTCCGGTCTACGCGATCGTGGCGCGCGACAAGCAAGTGATTCATTTCCGCTGCGCCGCGCCGCCCACAGCCAATCCGGACAAATACGCGGACGAATTGCTCGACGCGTACCTGTTCGTTGAAGATGCCGACGCACTTTATGCCGAGTACGCCGCCCAAGGCGTGGAATTCATTCGCGGACTTGGCAACATGCCGTGGCACTGCCGCGAGTTCGTGGTGAAAGATTGCGACGGCCGTCTGTTGGCTTTCGGCGCGAACCTGTAGAAGAAGTGGCGAGTGGCGAGCAAAGCCTTCAAAAGCGCCGGGCTAAATCCCGGCCACTACAAAACCTTTTTGCCGTTCTCCCCCCATCCGAGTGCGCTATCTGCGGTAGGGGCACAACATGTCGCTCGCCACTCGCCAACGCTTTTCGTTTCTGGCGAAGAGCCGGGCTAAAGCCCGGCCTCTACAAAACCTAGGAGGTCGCGTGTTATCCAGTGTTCATGGCAAACACACGCAGCGCCACATGTGGAGAGAAGGGAGGCACGGCGTGCCGTGGCCCTACACAGATGGCGACGTAGAGTCGCCGCTACAAAATCTGGGACGGGCTAAAGCCCGCCCCTACATGGGCCCACCGTCAAGGCAAGACAAGACCTGAAGGGCGGCGCTACATGGGGAGCGCAGGGGGGAGCCTGCCGGCGGCGAGATCCTTCAAGGCGCGGAGGTGTGCGTCGAGTTCGGCGGGCGTCAGGCGGCCCTGGCGGTAGAGAGTGCGCAGGAAATTCGGGGCCGGATGCTCGCCCTTGCGGAAGTTGCATTCCATACAGCAGGAAACCAGGTTGCGGTAGGAATTGCGGCCGAAGCGCGCGCGTGGCACGACGTGGTCGAGGCACTGCACGTGGGCGGGGGTGCGGCGGAGGCAGTAAAAACAGGCACCGCGTTCGCGATCGTGAATGGTTTTGCGGAGCGCCCAGGTTTTCAGGAAATCAGTGGACTCGAGGGCGGAGGCAGGAGGCTCTTCCGGGGCGCGGGAGGCGCCATTTTTGCCCGGACGGAGGGCGCGGATTTGCTCGGGCAGGCGCATCTCGACGAGGTGACCGGTTTTGCTGCGTTCGAGCAGGCGTAAAGCGCCCAGCTCATCGAGGCGGCGCACGGCCTGGCGCACGGGTCCGTTGGAAAGGCCCAGATCGCGGGCTACGGACATCACCGCAAAGTGCAGGCGGAATTTGCCGACGACGAGAGAATGGCGCAGGAGATAGGAGTAGACGGCGCGGTCCCAGACGGTCAGGCCGAGACGCGGGGCGAGAACATCTTCAAACTGCATCCAGAGGAGTTTGGCGTTGAGTACTTTGTTTGGCATTGGTTTGTCCTAAAGGGAAAAGTAGAAGGCAGAAAGCAGAAGGCAGAGAAAGCGCAGCGGGACTGCGCCCAAAAACAAAACGCCCCGACCGAAGTCGGGGCGCAGTTTTCAACAGGAATATTGTACTAAAACCGTTATGCAGTTGTCAAGTCAAAAGCTAATAAAAATGAAGATTTTCGCAAGTGCTTGGGAGACAA
>Ga0307471_100000220_pt1 | contig 29157 bp, 27 predicted proteins | sample atmos_gasesAM3C__2_FD_204566 | JGI IMG/M metagenome (GOLD analysis project Ga0307471, IMG submission 204566) | Hardwood forest soil microbial communities from Morgan-Monroe State Forest, Indiana, United States - atmos_gasesAM3C_515 | ecosystem: Environmental > Terrestrial > Soil > Temperate... | reverse complement strand
TCGCTGAGACCGTGCGAAGTAAATCGAATCGTGCCAAAGGTCACAGCGATGAGGAAAATCCCGAGGAGAAAGCCTGTGTCACCGATCCGATTGACGATAAATGCTTTCTTGCCGGCGTCCGCGGCGGATTTCTTGAGGAAATAAAAACCGATGAGGAGGTAACTGCAGAGGCCGACGCCTTCCCAGCCAACGAACAGGAGCAGGAGATTATTGGCCAGGACCAGGGTCAACATCGAAAACATAAAGAGATTCATGTAGCCAAAGAAACGGTAGTAACCACCCTCATGGCCCATGTAGCCGATGGAGTAGACGTGAATAAGAAAGCCGACCCCAGTGACTACCAGAACCATGACGCACGAGAGCGGATCGAGGAGGTACCCCCAATCGGCCACGAACGGCATGAGTGCTCCGGCAGCAGGGATGGACCCGGGCGTGACCCATTCGAAAAGAATTTGTTGGAAGATGCGCAGCTCAGGCGGTGCGGCGCGGAGTTGTAAGACCGCGCCGACGGCATAGACAAAGGAGAGAAAGACGCTGCCGACGCAGAAAAAAGAAACCGCTGTGTTCGGCAGACGGCGTCCGATGAAGAGCATCAGCGCCGCCGTAATCAGGGGAAACAGCGGGATGAACCAGAGATGCTCAAGAAAGTAGCCGTTAGGCATCACGCGATGCTCTGCCTCCTGTCAGGGCTCACCATTTCAACAAATCCATTTCGTCGGCAAGTACGGTTTCGCGGTTGCGGAAAAAAGCGATGATGATGCCGAGGCCAACCGCCGCTTCGGCAGCAGCGTCGGCGATGATGAACAGGGCAAAAACCTGGCCGGCCACGTCGCCGAAAATACGGGAAAAGGCAACCAGGTTGATGTTTACGGCGTTGAGAATCAGTTCGATGGACATGAGCACAACAATGACATTTCGCCGCGTGATCACTCCGATGGCGCCAATCAGGAAAAGCGCCAGGCTCAAGAACAAGTAGTAGCTCGCAGGCATCATTGCGCGTCGGTCCTTTTCTTGGCCATCACCACGGCACCCACCATCGCTACCAGCAACAGTACGCTGGCAATCTCAAACGGCAGCAGATACGAACTGAACAGGCTTTTCGCAAGCGCTTCCGTGTTGGGTGGGAGTTTATCGACCGGGGCAGACCCACGAATCAAAAGGCCATCTCCGGGTATCTTGCGCGCCACCCAGAACATGACAGAAACCTCAGCGCCAAGAGCCACCACCACGAGCAGTGCCACCAGTCTCTGGAGCCGGAAGCGAATCTGGTGCAGCGCGACATCCAAACGCACCAGCATGATGACGAAGATGAACAGCACCATGATTCCGCCGACATACAAGATGATCTGCGTCACGAAAAGAAATTCGGCGCGCAATTGCAAAAAGATGCCGGCAGTGGCCATTAATGCGGTAATCAGGAATATCGCGCTGTGAATCGCGTTGCGCCGCGTGACCATCAAGGCAGCGCTCAGGATCGCCACACCCGCGAAGAAAAAGAATATGACCTTATCCAGCATAGGTGTCCTGTGGGGCAGGCTGTTCCGTCACGCCAGTGGCGGAAGAAGCGGCAGCTGTGCGCTTTTCATGCAAATGCAGCAAGAAGAGCGCTGTGCCCAAAGTGAACATCGTCGTCACGACGAGTGCGACCCACCGATTCCATCCGTACTCGGTTTCGCAAATCATAGCGAGGCCGACACAAAACACGTTGACGATGGCAAGAGGGATGAGAATGTACCAGCCAAGACTCATGAGCTGATCGAATCGGTACCGCGGCAACGTGAAACGCAACCACATAAATAGATAAATGTACCCGCCGACCTTGAGCAGGAACCAGAAGGCACCGTGCAGGCCGGGAACCACGAATTTGAGTGGCGCAACGAACAGCGGCACCGCCAGAATCGCCGCGACGGCAAAACAAGCCCACGCCACGCCCCACATGAACCACGTCTGCACGGCGACCGGTTGCTTCCCTGCCCTGCGCGCGCAATATACGCCCACGGCGGCGGTAAAAAGTGCGGGCAACACATCCAGCCAGTTCAGCCAGTGAACATTGGGAAACGGCCGGAGCCAGCCGCCAAGAAAAAGCGTAGTCGCCACGGCGCCGACAACGATCATATTCGCGTACTCGCCCAGGAAATACAGCGCCCAGCGGAAACCGCTGTATTCGGTCATGTATCCCGCAACGAGCTCGGATTCGGCTTCCGGGAGATCGAACGGGGCGCGGTTGGTCTCCGCGATCGACGCGACCGCATAGATAAAGAATGCAACCGGAGCGAGGAATATGAACCATACATGGTTTTGGTACTGTGCATCAACGATGGCATGTATTTTAAGCGACCCGGCGAGTAGCAAGCCGCTCACGATGGCCAGCCCGGCCGCGGTTTCGTAGCTGACCAATTGCGCGGTGCTGCGAAGCGCGCCAATGATCGAGTAGTGGCTGTTGGAAGCCCAACCGCCAAGTACGATCCCGAACAGCCCGAGAGAGCTGACACCGACGATGAAAAGCAGGCCGACGTTAATGTCCCGCGCGACCTGGAAGGCCGGCCCGAATGCGATCGCGCCCATGGAGGTCAGGGCGGCGGTCATGGAGACCACTGGAGCAAGCCAGAAGATAACTTTGTCGGCGTTGTCCGGGATGATGTCTTCTTTGATGAGCAGCTTCACGGCATCGGCGATGGGCTGCAACAGGCCGTGGGGGCCAACCCGCATCGGGCCGAGACGCGCCTGCATGTCCGCCATGAGTTTCCGCTCAACAAGAACAACGTAGCCTGCAACCAGTGGTACGGCGGCGACGATTACAAAGCCAGAAGCGAGTTCAACCCACCAGGTTTGGAGGAACTGCAGCAACGCTTGAACGGTGGGGTTCATGGGCTAGCGGTCCACCTCACCGAGGACGATGTCGAGCGTGCCAATGATGGCGACGACGTCGGCAACCAGGTGGCCACGGACCATCTTGTCCAGAGCCTGCAGGTTCACGAATGAGGGCGGACGGATGCGCACACGATACGGTTGTGTCGTGCCATCGCTCACAATGTAGTAGCCAAGAATGCCCTTGGGGGCCTCGATGGAATGGTAGATCTCGCCCGGAGGTGGCTTTAAAACCTTGCCGACCTTCCCCAAAATCGGCCCAGCGGGAATGTTTTCGATGGCTTGGAGGCAAATGAGTCGCGACTGGCGCATCTCTTCCATGCGCACCATGTACCGGTCGTAGGTGTCGCCGTTCGTGCCCACCGGGATTTCAAATTTGTACTGATCATAGGCCGCGTAGGGCTGAGCTCGGCGCAAATCCCATTTCACGCCGCTGGCGCGCAAGATCGGGCCTGAAGCACCCAGTGCGATGCAATCGGCCGCACTCAGAACCCCGACACCGCGCGTTCGCCCAATCCAGATGCTGTTGCCGGTGAGCAGATCGACATATTCCTGGACGCGGCGCTCAAAATCCTTGCAGAAACGTTCTACATCCTTCTCCAGCGTGTCGTAGGCCTCGTATTGCAGGCCGCCGATTCGAAAAGCATGCGTCGTCAGGCGCGCCCCGCAATACTTCTCGAAAATCTTGAGAATCTCTTCGCGTTCGCGCATGCAGTAAAACAGCGGCGTAAGCGCGCCGATGTCGAGCGCGTGCGTGCCCAGCCACAGAAGATGACTTGCGATGCGCTGCAGTTCCGTCAGAATCGTGCGAATAACTCTGGCCCGGGGTGGCGCTTCGACGTTCATCAGTTTTTCGACCGCTTCACAGTAACCCAGGCCGTTGCTTACGGCCGCCACGTAATCCATGCGGTCCACGTACGGTGCGAACTGCTGATAGGTGCGATGCTCGGCGATTTTTTCGACGCCTCGGTGAAGATACCCAATGACGCATTCGGTCCCACGGACGCGCTCACCATCAAGCTTCAGCTTGACCCGCAACACGCCATGCGTCGAAGGGTGCTGCGGCCCCATATTGAGGACGAGTTCGTCGGCGCCCAGTAGCGTATTCTTTTGCGTTGCGTCGTCGTGCAAAGTGGTTCCCAAGTTCTTCTAGACCTATTGGCCGCTCTCGATGCCCAGATTTTCCCGCACCCAGGCTTCGTCCTGCTGAAGAATGTCGTAATCCTTTCGCAACGGATGTCCCTGCCATTCCTCGGGAAGCAGGATGCGCTTCAAATCAGGATGTCCGGCAAAAGAAATTCCAAACATGTCAAAAATCTCGCGTTCGAGCCAATTAGCAGTTGGCCAGATCCTGGCAAGGCTGGCAACCTGCTCGGAGGCGCCCAGGGGAATCTTCAGACGCAGGCGCATATTGTGCGGGAAAGAATAGAGCACGGCGATGAGGTCGAAGCGCTTCTCACGGCGCGGCCAGTCCACGGCGGTGTAGTCTTCCAGGAGATCGAACTTTTCCACATCGCGGGAATACCGAGCGATTTCAGAGAATTGTTCGCAAGCGACCACGAGATAGGGTTGCTTGCGATCCTCGACAGCATCAAGAATGGCCGCCCCAAATCGCTCCCGGTAGCGCTTCGCCATGTCGTTGTCAAGCGGAACCTGCATCGCTACCGGCGGTTTCGGCGCGGGTGGCACTGGTTTGGCAGGTGCGGCCGCTTTTGCGGATGGAGACGGGGGAGCCTCTGCGCCTTGCGGCGCACCGGGAGGCACAGATTTTGCGCCGGCGGTATCAGTCTTCGGACTTTCAGGCGGCTGAGGTGCCTTGGAATCGTCTGGCATGTACGCTGGGACCATTGGGCTGCCGCGTGAGGGCTCGTGAGCAAAGCCGAGATAAGCCCTGAAGCGATTCACTTGAGAGTGGTCACAAATGCCGCCCCGCGCGATGTGGAAGGAGCAAAAAACGCGCGCGAGCCGGCCTGCTGGCGGACACACTCATCCGCGATCGGGCAGCCAACATGATCGCTCAGAGAGTTTCTAACACACGCGGTGAGCCCAGTCAATGAGGGGAACAAAACAGCAGAGGGAAACGCCGCAGGCGAAACGTCAAGCCCAGTCCAGGGCGCCTTTCTTGTACAGCCAGACGTAGCCGATCAGCAATATTCCCAAGAACACAAACATGGAAATGAGCCCGAAGGCTCCTTTGTGCGCCACTACCCACGAACGGTACAAAATCGCCCACGGAACCAGGAATATTGTTTCCACATCGAAAATCACAAAGAGCATCGCCACGACGTAATACCTGGCGGAATAGCGGCCACGCGCGTTGCTCTCCGGAGGTACCCCGCATTCGTAGGGTTGAAACTTCGCCGCACCGACGCGCGATGCGGGGCGGATCAATTGAAAGACGAGAAGAGCGAGGACCGGGAACGACAGCACGAGGAGCGCAAAAATCAGAACGGGAATGTAGGCTTCAGGCATGACTTTTAGTCTTTGCGCATGCTAGCACAGAATCATGCAAAAAGTTCAAGGGCGTGAGTCACAAAAGCCCAGGCCTTCGTAGTGGCCGCCTTTTTACCCCGAACATCGAGAGGGGCCGAGGCGGGCGCCTCATCTTCCGCAAAGCCAGTTTGGCGGCGAAAGATCCCTCGACGCCATCAAGGATGGGCAAGGGTAAGCTGCTCGGCCACGCAGACCCACTGATTATGGCGAAGCACCCAAACGTCCGTGAAGCGCTCGTAGCGATGATTGATCTTGCCGTCCTTATCCTTCAAGGTGATATCGTCCTGGCTAGACTGGGTGCCTGTTATTTCTGACAGTACCAACCGGTGACCACGGGTGAAAGGATAGAGGTGACCCTAATGTTGTTATCCTAATGTTGTTATGCTGTCTACGATTAAGGAGGAATTCCATGCGATTAGCTGTTCTCTGCCTCTTAGCATCTGCCCTGCTGGCGTCATTAACTCAAGCACAAGTTCCGGTCTTCACGATAACACAGGAAGGAAGCACGGTTCAGTTCTCCGTCAAGGCGTCAGTCGCAATTGAAGGCAAATTCGACAAGTGGGACGCCACCCTGACATTTCCATCCACCGACGTTACCACTGGCGTTTTGGACATCAAGATTCAAGCAGCTAGCGTGAATACCGGAAGTGGCATGAAGGATGACAAGCTCAGGAGCAAGGACTTCTTCAACGCCAAAGATGACCCGTACATTACGTTTCACTCGGACAAGATTGTGCAGACCGGTCCCACCACTCTTGAGATTCCTGGAACGTTTACTATTCGCGGGGTCTCTAAGCCCGAGACACTGACGTTTTTGATTACCGGCAAGGGGACAGGCACGGGCAGCGTAAAAGGAACAATGGCCTTTGACCGGAAGCAATTCGGGATGAACAGCGGCATCCCTTTCATCAAGATTGCCGACCGCGTCGAGGTGAGTGTAGACCTCCAGGGCAAGCGAGTCAGCGGCCCACCCTTGGTCTTTAAGCAATAGCGTTTTCATCTTTATACTTTCCCCTGTGTCTCATTTTGTCTATCGTGTACGCTAAGTCGCGAGTTTGAATGCATGCATTAGGTCGCGTAATCGGAAACTACGTTGCCCGGACACCCCACGCGCCTCGTGGCGTGCTTTCGACCGCGGCCATCGACACCCGGAGTGCATTATCCCCAGGCGTAACTCAGACACCAACCCACACCGGGTGTCCACGTCTTTCCTCGCCCAATCTGTAGGATTCATTTCTCGAAGAGAAGTTCACCGGCTCGTTGCGTAGCTTTCACTACTGCCTTGATCAATGTGACGCGGAGTTTGCCTTCCTCCAGTTCGAGAATGCCATCGATTGTGCAGCCCGCGGGCGTTGTAACCGCGTCTTTCAGCAGAGCCGGGTGGTCGCCCGTTTCCAGGACCACGCTGGCCGAGCCCTTCATGGTCTGAGCCGCAAGGAGCGTGGCTATATCTCGAGGCAGTCCAACTTTGACGCCGGCTTCCGCGAGGGATTCCAGAATGATGTAGGCAAAGGCAGGCCCGCTTGCAGAGAGACCGGTGACGGCATCCATATTTTTTTCGTCGACGACCACGGTGCGGCCGACGGCATTGAACATGGTCTTCGCGATTTCGAGATGTTCCCCGGAAGCGTGTGCACCCCGACAGATGCCCGTCATCCCACAACCAACTGTCGAGCAGGTGTTGGGCATGGCCCGAACGACGGCAACTCTCGTGCCGGCGCGCTGCTCGATGTAGTTCGTGGGAACCGACGCCGCCACCGAGATGATCAGAGTGTCTTTGCCCAGTTCGGGTGCAATTTCTCTCAGGACATCGCCGACGACCTGCGGTTTCACGCCTAGCAGCACGATATCAGCATCGTGCACCGCTTTGCGATTGTCCGTCGTGACCGTAACACCCAGCTCTTTGGCAAGCAGGGCAGCCTTCTCTTCATGGCGCACCGTAGCAGTCACGTGCTTGGGCGGAAAGAGCCCCTGCTTCAGATACGCGCGCAGGAGGATGCTGCCGAGTTTGCCCGTGCCGAGCACGGCGAGGTTCTTGTCGGAGAGTTTGGTAGGCATGATGAAAACATTGTTACGGACGCGAGGAATCGCGTCAACCCGCGGCGCGGAGTAACCGCCGGGACATTCCGGCACTAGCGGGCAAGCTCACCAACACAAACACTAGTCATGGCGGGCGCCGTGGAGCACTTCGAGAGCGTGCGGCAGGAGCGGCGCGATGGTGTCAAGAGAATCGACGGCACCTTTGGGACTGCCGGGAAGATTCAAAATCAGTGTGCGATGACGAGTGACCGCGACACCCCGGGAGAGCAAAGCCATTGGCGTTTTCTCCGCGCCTTTGCGTCGCATTTCCTCGGTTAAGCCGGGAATATGGCGATGGGCGGTTTCCAGAGTGGCTTCAGGAGTATTGTCGCGGGGGCCGAGCCCGGTTCCGCCGGTGGTCAAGAGCAGATCGATGTGACCAGAGTCGGCGAGCGCACGCAATTGGCCGCTCACTGTTCCCGGATCATCCGAACAATGCTGGGCTGAGGCAACCTCCCAACCGAGTTCGCGGCAACGCTGCACCAGTGCGGGACCTGAGAGATCAACGCGTTCGCCACGTGCCACAGAATCGCTAATGGTGAGTACGGCTACGCGCATGGGTTCAGTTGGTTTCGACAGCGTCGCGGTTTGCTTCGTCCATCAGGCGCATGGCTTCCATGAGCAGGCCGGTGGTGCTTCGCGTGGTCGTCTTGCCGGTGGACGCGCCGGCAGCATTGAAATCGATCTCGAATTCCCCTTCCGTCCAGAGCAAGACCTTGAAGACGGCATCGTCCCCTTGGAGATCGCCGCTCTTAGCATCACGACACTGGCCGCTGGCGAAATAAAGCTCCGCCTGCTCGCCGCCTTTTTGCACCACCAGGCGGCAGGATTTCTGGCCCATTTCGAGCGACTGCATCAGATCAATCATGCTCATCTCTTCCAGGCGCCCTTGAATGATTCCCGGTCGCGAGGCCCGTTTTTGCAGCTTTTCGAGATGCAGGCGATCCACAACCTTCTTTGCGGAACGGACGAGATCCTTTACCAGAAACGGTTTAGCGATGAAATCCTCGACGCCGTCAACGAGCGGGCGAAGGCGCTCCTCAATGTCGCCACGGCTGGCCATGAACAGAAAAGGGATGTGGCGGGTGGCTTCCCGACCACGAAGTTTCTCAAACAATTGCCGCCCGTCGAGTCCGGCCATCTTGTAATCGCAAAGGATGACGTCGGGGGGGTCGTCAATGACTTTGAGGAGTGCATCCGCGCCGTCACTGGCGGTCACGACCTCGCAGAAAGGCTCGAGCGCTTTGCCGACCAGGTCTCGCACAAGGGGATTATCGTCGGCGAGAAGGAGCTTAACGGTTTTGCCGGACGCGGCCGTCATTGGCGCGCTCCCACAAGCGATTTCGCTCCTGCACGACGGTAATCGCCGCTCTTTCCGCCGGTCTTTTCCACCAGGTGGATATGCGTAATCTCCATGCCCTTGTCGAGAGCTTTGCACATATCGTAAACCGTCAGGGCAGCGCAGGACGCAGCGACCAGCGCTTCCATTTCTACCCCGGTCTGCGCCGTCGCTGTTACCTTCGATTCAATGGCCACACCATCTTTGCACAGCCGGCAGGTCACATCAATGTGCGTAAGAGGCAGTGGATGACAAAGAGGTATCCACTCTGCGGTGCGCTTTGCCGCGGCAATGCCCCCGATGCGCGCGACCTCGAGTGGATTGCCTTTCGGGTTTTTCAGTCGGCGCACGGCGCTTACGACCCTCGGCGCCATTCGCACGAAGGCTTCGGCAATGGCGGTCCGCGTGGTCACCGCCTTTGCGGTGACATCCACCATGGCGACTTCGCCTCGCTTGCCGTAGTGAGAAAGTTTCGTCATCGGGTCAACGCTTAGAGTACGTCGGTACGAGGTAGAACGGAAACTCTCTCTCCCGCGCAAATGTCGTGGCGGTCTGCGGGCACGAGCACAAAGCAATTGGCCCGGCTAAGCGCCGCAATGTCCCCGGAACCCTGCCAGCGGATTGGATGCACTTCCACGGAGCCGCCCTTCCAGTCGAGTCGGGCGGGAAGAAAATGGGTGAGACCGGGTTTTTCGTTCAACGGCTCGGCAAGAGTCGCTTCCAGGAACGGCAATGGCCGCGATGGAGCGCCGCTGAGCACATCAATCGCAGGTACGGCAAATAATTGAAAGGTAACCATCGTGGACACGGGGTTCCCCGGAAGGCCGAAAACGAATGTGTCTCGGCAGCGGCCAAAGACGGTCGGTTTGCCCGGGCGAATGGCAACGGCATCAAAATAAAACTCTGCGCCCATGGCTTGGAGAACCGGTTCGACGAGATCGTACTTGCCCATCGAAACGCCGCCGGATAGCACGAGAAGTTCTTCCTGTAAGCCTTGTTCGATCTTTGCCCCGAGGTCGTCCGCGCGGTCCTGCGCATTGCCCAAGAGCACGGGTTCGCCCCCTGCGATACGGACCTGGGCGGCAAGCGCAACGCTATTACTGTTCCGGATGTGAAATGGTCCCGGCTTTTCCGTGATGGGTACTACCTCGTCGCCGGTCGACAGGATTGCCACTCGCGGCTTCTTGTTACAGAGCAATTCTGCAGCGCCAACCTGGGCGGCGATGGCAAGTTCAGCGAAACCGGCGCGCTGGCCGGGTGTTAGGACCAGGTCGCCCGCGCGAGCTTCACTTCCCCGCAGAACGATGTTCTGCCCGGGTCGCGTGTTCCGTTCGAAGCCGATAGTATCGCCCGTTCGTCGCGTAAATTCGATCATCACTACCGCGTCAGCGCCGGACGGTATGGCCGCGCCAGTCATGATTTGAATGCAAGCGCCTTGCGGGAGCTTCGCGGAAACCGTATCCCCGGCTTTGATCTCGCCGAGGCAACGAAGCGTTGCTCCCTGCCCTGCTTCCGCAGAACGAACTGCATAGCCATCACGGGTCGAGCGGTCGAAGGGAGGGTATTCCCGATCACTACGAATTTCTTGTGCGAGTACAAACCCGAGTGCCTCGTGAACGTTGAGAGAAACTGTAGGGCGACGTCGGAGGCGAGCTTGCGCTTGCGTGACGACAAGTTCTCTGGCTTCTCGGAAATCCAGCATGAAAAGTCCTCACTCGCTGACGTGCTTCATTCTAACCGCTTTGAGTCAGAGTCTTTCGCCGCTAGAGCCAGCGAGCGAAGAGGGTACCCGGCTGCACGATGGTGGCATCGCGCTCTGGCCCGGTGGAAATCATGCCGATTTCGATCTGAAGAAAGTCGGAGACGAAGCGCAAATAGTCGAGGGCTGCTTTGGGCAGCTTCGCGGCGTCCTGCACTCCATAAGTCGTCTCACACCAGCCCGGAAGCGCTTTATATACGGGCTTGACCCGCTCATACTCTTCCGCCGTACCAGGCATTTCCTTTATGGGTGTGCCTTTATATGTGTACCCGATCCCCGCTTGGAGTTCGCGCTGGGTATCGAAAACATCGAGCTTCGTGACCACCAGCGAATCGAGCCCATTAATCATTTTCGCGTACCGCAACTCCGCCAAGTCCAGCCAGCCGCAGCGCCTTGGACGTCCTGTGACCGCTCCAAATTCCTTGCCGCGTTCGCGCACTTCCTGGGCTTCTAGGTCCGGCATTTCTGTCGGGAACGGCCCGCCGCCAACCCGTGTCGTGTAGGCTTTGGAGACGCCGAGTACGTGTTTGATTTTCGTGGGCGGCACTCCCATGCCGGTTGCTGCGCCTCCCGAGGTGGCGCTCGAGGATGTGACAAACGGATATGTGCCGTGGTCGATGTCCAGCATCGTGCCCTGCGCGCCCTCGAACAGCACCGACTTGCCTTCGTCGAGCACGCAGTTCGTTAATTCCGCTGTGTCGCAGATGTAGCTCTTGATCTTTTCCCCCAGCTTGAGTGTCGCTTCCACGTCGTTCGAAAAATCGACATTTGCCCCGTAGGCGCCCTGGGCAATCCGATTCTTTTCTGCAACAACCCGCGCGGCCTTCTCGCGGAATAGCTCGGGGGAGAGCAGGTCCGCGACTCGCAACCCGCGGCGCGCCATCTTGTCTTCGTATGCAGGGCCGATGCCTCGTGATGTCGTGCCGATCTTGTTGGCGCCGCGAGCGCTTTCGGCTGCCTTATCCAGTTCACGATGGTAGGGAAAGATAAGATGGGCACGGTTGCTGACATGCAAGCGGCCATTTACGTCGATTCCCGCTTTGCCCAACATTTCGATTTCGTTGACAAGCGCTGTCGGGTCAACCACCACGCCGCACCCGATGATCGCATGCTGCTTCGGCCTGAGAATGCCACAAGGAATAAGCTGCAACACATAGCGGTCCTTGCCGACAATCACGGTGTGGCCGGCGTTGTGGCCTCCGCCTACCCGCGCGATGTAATCGAACGATCCCGCCAGATAATCGACTACTTTTCCTTTGCCTTCATCCCCCCACTGCGCCCCAACCACTACGACTGATTTCATTCAGGCCATCTCCTCGCTTGAGAGCCTGTCCTCGAAACCCTTTCGCAAAGGTCCACGACAGAGAGAGTCCCCAGAGCAAAACCGCAGCAGAACACCAAATCGAAATCGTACGATGCCCTCTCCGCGAACGCAAGCAAGCCACTCACAAGGCACTCCCGTTGTTGGATCTGCGAATGAAGAGTACAGTTCGCCGGCCCCGGCTAGCACACGAGTCCCCCAGCAAACGAACTGGCCGTTGGCGATTGCGCAGCGCTGGCCGCGGCCCTCTTGATTCCTGCGGCGCGCTCCGTTAGCGTCGAAGTGGTGGGGTGCCTCCCCACTCCACCTGTTTGTATGCGCCTTTTCTATCCGAGAGGGAGAAAGCCTTGGCCAATCCAATTATTACGCTGACGACGGATTACGGAACGAATGATCATCTGGTGGGTGTCATGAAAGGCGTCATCCTGAAAATCAACCCCGAAGCACAGATTGTCGACATAACTCACCACATCACGCCTTTCGATTTGCTTGAAGGTGCGCTTGCCATCGCCTCTGCCTACTCCTATTTCCCCCCACGCACTATCCACGTTGTAGTCGTCGATCCTGGTGTGGGAACGGAGCGCCGGCCCCTGCTCGTGAGTGGCCAGAATCAGTATTTTCTTGCGCCCGATAATGGCGTGCTCTCCGCCATATACGAGAGAGAACACCCCGTGTTTGTTCGCCACATTACCTCCGAACATTATTTTGCCCAGCCGGTCAGCAAAACATTCCACGGGCGCGATGTTTTTGCGCCGGTGGCTGCATGGCTTTCAAAAAACTGGCAGCCCGCAAGCATGGGCGAGGAGATCACTGACTTCAAGCGATTCGCGATGCCGCGGCCGAAGGAAGCGGACGGACTACTGAAAGGTGTGGTGCTGAGAGTAGATTCGTTCGGAAACCTCATCACCAACTTCCGCACGGAAGATCTGGCGCCCGAAGCTTTGGAGAAAGGCGCGCTGAATTTGCAGGTGGGAACGCACCCGATAACGCGGCTGGTGCCGACGTTTGCGAGTGGCAACGCCGGTGAAGCGATTGCCTATATTGGCTCGAGCGGATACCTCGAAATCGCCGTGAATAAAGGCAACGCGGCTCGCACGCTGGGAGTCGGGCGCGGCACGCCGGCGCTTTTGTCCAAGAGTTGATTCCAGCTTGGGGCCCTCTTTGACGTTGTAGAGGCTCAAATACATCGTGCCCTCTTGGGTTCTTCGGTTGTTGTAGTGGCCGGTCTTTGGACCGGTTCTTTCCGCGGCCTTCTGCTAGATAAAGTAAATGTCGTCCTTTAGGCCGCCATCTTGTGTTTGTAAGGACACAATACAATTGTGCCTCTTGTCTTCGTAGCGCTGGCTGCTTGCCCTGAGCCTCGAAGGGTTATGCCAACCTCTTGGGTTTTCTGTTAAGAAATCCAGGGCTAACGGCTGGATTCCAACGCAGTCATCTGCGAACGGGTGCGCGGATCGAGCCAGTCGCGCCAGGCATCCCCTAATAAATTAAACGCGAGCACGGCCAGCATCACCGCCAAGGCCGGAAATACCACCATGTACGGCGCGTCGAATAGATGGCTTCGCGCGTCATTCGGCATGCTTCCCCAGCTCGGAATCGGCGCCAGAACCCGCCCGAGAAAACTCAAAGTGGCTTCCGCCAGTATTGCGCCGGCCATGCCGATTGTGGCTTGCACCAGAACGGGCTGGAGAATATTCGGCAAAAGATGCTGCAAGAGGAGGCGCATGTGGGAAGCTCCCAGCGAACGCGCCGCAAGAACAAATTCCAGTTCCTTTACTTTCAGGACTTGCGCGCGCGCCAGCCTCGCATACCCTGCCCAGCCCGTGATGACCAGCGCCAGGATGACTTTGCCGATCCCGGGACCGAAGAATGCCGCAAAAGCGATCGCCAGCAGGACACCGGGAAAGGAAAGAAAGGCGTTGATCAGCAGAAGGTTGACAATGCGATCGAACAACCCGCCGTGGTAACCGGCCAACATTCCGAGGGCCAAGCCGGTTGTCCCGCAGCCGAGGACGACGCAAATGGAAACAAACAACGATACTCGGGCTCCATAAAGGATGCGCGAGAATATGTCGCGGCCCAATTCGTCAGTGCCCATCCAGTGAGCGAAAGAGGGTGGGTGCAACCGAGCCGCGAGATTTTGTGCTGCTGGACCCGCGGGCGAAATCCAGGGGGCCAGGAGTGCCGCCAGCACGAGCAGGCAAACGATCGCGAGGCCTACGCGAGCCACAATGCTATGCCGCAAGAACTCCCGTAAGTTCTCAACATTGCTCATGAGAGGCGCACCCACGGATCAATGAATCTGTACAAAAGGTCGGTGAGAAGATTTACCAGCACATAAGAAAGCGCGATGACCAGAATGCAGCCTTGCAGCAGCGGATAATCTCGCGCGGAAATGGCCTGGACCGTAAGGCGGCCAATCCCCGGCCAGGAAAAAATGGTTTCAGTTACAATCGTGCCGGCGAGGAGCGTGCCAAACTGCAAGCCAAGAATCGTGATGATGGGAATCAGCGCGTTGCGCAAGGCGTGACGAACTAGCACCGCACTTGTGGACAGCCCTTTGGCGCGAGCTGTTCGCACGTAATCGCTCGAAAGCTCCTCGAGCATTGCGCCCCTCACCATGCGTGTGAGAATGGCGGCGAGTGCCGCGCCGAGAGTTGCGGCGGGCAAAATGTAATTCAGGGCTCCGCCCCGGCCAGAGAAACCAGCCCAGCTGAATGGAAAACAATGTGATCAGGAGCGGGCCCAGCGCAAAATTCGGCACTGCCAGGCCGAACAGGGTGAATACACCGATGGCACGGTCGGTGGGAGACCCACGTAGGTGTGCCCCCAGAACTCCCGCGGGAATGGCAATCCCGGCGCAGACCAGCAAGGCCAAAAACGCCAGCTGTAGTGTCGCCGGATAACGTTCGAAAACCACGCGAACTACCGGCGCCTGGAATTTCAAGGAATCTCCAAAGTCGCCGTGGCCAAGATGCCAGAGATAGCGTCCGTACTGAACGAGTATCGGCTGATCGAGCCCCAGCGAGTGCCGCAACTCCGCAACCTGCCCCGGCGCTGCACCCTCTCCCAGCATCTGCTCCACCGGATCACCCGGCACAATGTGGACCAGGAGAAATACCATCGTGAGCACCAGCCACAGTGCCGGTAAGGTCAGCAGCAAGCGATGGAGGAGATAACGGCCCATGCGGCAGAAGACTTAGCGTTCCTTTTCCTCGGTCCTTGGTCTGCTGGCCGCAACCACCCGGTTCACAGTTGCAGATTCGCCCCCAGGCTCCTTTTCGGCTGGATGCAACTGCTGGATTTTCACACGCGCCACGCGCCGTCCATCCATCTCCACCACCGAGAACCGGAATCCACCGTATTCAAAGCTTTCGCCACCTCGCGGGATGAACCCGAGTTGATCCATGACGAAGCCGCCCACCGTGGCATAGGCGGGATCCTCGGGCAGCGTGATGTTGTACTGCGTGTCGAGATCGCGGACATTGAGGGCCGCATCGAAAACGACCGCGCCATCTGCCAGGGTAAGCGGGCGCTCGACCACATCGAATTCGTCGTGGATCTCGCCTACCAGCTGCTCGAGCAGGTCTTCCTTGGTCACCAGCCCGAGAATACTCCCGAATTCGTCCACAACCATGGCCATCCCCACGTGCCGCGCTCGCAACTCCATCAGCAACTCGCTGGCAGGTTTCGTTTCCGGCACGATCAGAACTTCGCGCAGCACACGCCGCAAATCAAATGGCGGTCCCGGCGGCAAATTCTCTTCCAGGCGGCGCTCGCGGTCCAGTTGCACCCACATCATGTCCTTGATGTGCACGAAGCCTAGGACGTGATCGATCGTGCTGCGATAGACAGGGATACGCGAGCGTTGTGTCGTGGCAAACACCCGCATCACCTCTTCCAGCGACGCCTCAATGGGGAGCGTGTGCATGTCCGGACGCGAAACCATGATCTCGCGCACCTGCAACTGGCTCAGATCGATGGCGCTCAGGATGAACTTCTCTTCTCCGGGTGCCAGTAGACCCCGCTCGCGCGCCTGCTGAATCTGAATCTGAAGCTCTTCTGTGGAATGCGCAACGCCGTGGCCGGTGGGCGTCACCACTCCCAAGGCTTTCACGATTGCACTGGAAATGCCGTCGAGCAGGTCAATCGCCCAGCGGAAGGTATTGAGGAACCACAGAAACGGCCGGGCGACCATCAAAGCGATGCGTTCTGCACGCGCTAGGCTGATGCTCTTCGGCACCAGTTCTCCGAATACGACATGAATGGCGCTCAAAAACAGAAAAGCGATGGTCAGTGCCGCCGCGTGAATCAGAAGCAGGGTACGCAGACTCCCTTCGGTGGGCAATACTCCATGGAGCATCTTCACTAACGTCGCTTCACCCAGCGCACCGATGGCCAGGCTTGTCAGCGTGATTCCGACTTGCACGCCGGATACAACTCGATGCAAGTCTCCCAGCAGCTGCTCCACGATCCTTGCTCGCGCGTTCCCCTTCACGACCAGCTGTCGCACCCGCGACATCCGCACCGCCACCAGCGAAAATTCCACCGCGGCGAAAAATCCGTTTAGCGCCACCAGCACGAATACTCCAACTAGTCGCACGAGAAACATTCGCTTTGCTATTCCCCCAGCCGCATTGTAGCAGTACAGCGCCGTCCGCCGCGCCACTCCCACACCGCTCCCATTCTAAACGTCTTCATGGCCACCTGGGCAGGTTGCACGCCCTGACGCGCTCCACTAAACTGATCATGCGGCTTCGAGGTGAGATTCGACTTGCGCATCGTTCTGCGTCTACTCCAGTGGCTTTCGGCCCTCCTCCTGGTCGCTTTTGCAACAATCATTTGGTGGTTCGTCTACCGCCCGCTTCCCCAGTTGGACGGCAAAGCTCCGCTTCCCGGCCTGCAAAGTAATGTCACCGTCGAGCGCGACAATTGGGGCATCCCTCACATTCGCGCCTCCTCCGTCGAGGACATGGTCGAGGCACAAGGTTACGTCATGGCTCAAGACCGTCTCTGGCAGATGGATCTGCTTCGCCGCGCGGGCCGTGGCCAGCTTTCCGAAATACTTGGCCCAGTCACCCTCGACATTGACAAGGAATTTCGCATCCTGAATTTCGGCCGCGCCGCTCAACGTGATGTTGAGTTGATGGACCCTGACTCGCGCAAGCTTCTGGAAGCCTACGCGCGCGGCGTGAACCATTTCATCGAACAGCACCCTAATCGTCTCCCGATGGAGTTTACGCTCCTGAAGTACAAGCCGCAGCCCTGGCAAGCCTCGGACACGCTGGTTATTTCCGGTTACATGTATCGCACCCTGACAGACACTCGCAAGACCGAGTTGCATCGAGCCATTGTGACCGCAAAAGTTGGCCCGGAACTCGCCAAGGATCTCTACAATCCGGAATCCTCCATGGATCATTTCGTCGTCGGAGATCCCAACGCCGAAAAGAATCCGCACGATCCGGCGGGCACGGATGACGAGGACGACGATGAGATGGACAGCGATGACGTGCTGAAAGCCAGCCATGGGCTTCAATCTTCGCCGTCTGCCGCTGATAATCCCGACCTCACTTCCCTGCTGGCCAAAGAGGTCTCCACGTGGCTGCTCAATTCGGCCCGGGACGTCCGCCATTCCCTCGGCAGCAACAACTGGGTTGTCAGTGGCGCACATACCGCCTCAGGAAAGCCGCTCCTTGCGAATGACACCCACCTGGACCTCACTCTTCCCCCAATCTGGTATGCGATACATCTGTCCGCCCCAGGTTGGAATGTGAAAGGCTTCACCCTTCCTGGCGCGCCTTGCGTCATCATTGGCCACAACGATCGCATCGCCTGGGGCTTCACCAATAACATGGCAAACGTCTTGGACCTTTATATCGAGACGTTCAATCCGGCGAACCCCGACGAATACCGCGTCAACGGGCAGTGGAAGAAAGCCGATGTCTTCGACGAAGTCATCCACATAAAAGGTGCGCCCGACGAACACCTGAGACTGGTCGTGACGCGCCACGGTCCCGTGGTCGAGCGGCAAGGCGACAAAGTCTACGCCATGCGCTGGACGGCGCTGGAACCTGGCGGGCTCTTCAACAGCTATTACTGGCAGGGCAAGGCGCGAAACTGGAAGCAATTCCGCGAAATTATGAGCCACGCTTGGGGGCCGGCGCAGAACACCGTCTACGCAGATGCCGAGGGCCACATAGGCTACTTGGTTGCCGCGCGCGTCCCCATCCGCAAAAAAGGACATGGCGAGGTTCCCGTGCCCGGAGACACCGATGAATATGAATGGACGGGATACATTCCGTTCGACAAACTCCCTCAGAGTCTTGATCCGCCAAGCGGCCTGATTGTTACGGCGAACGCTCGCGTTGTTGGACCGGATTACAAGTCGTATCTCACCGACCACTGGGAAGAACCGTATCGCACGGCCCGCATCTACGATTTGCTCCATGACCGGCACGACCTGCGCCCCGAAGATATGCTCAAGGTGCAGACCGATACTTTCAGCTACCCTCATGTCTTCCTGGCCGAACAATTGATTGCGGCCACGCGGGTAGCGCCGCCAAAAGACCCGCGCGCAAAGAAACTCGTCGAAGATGCGAAAAACTGGAATGGCATTGCCGACGCTAACTCCAGTGTCGTCACTTTCCTCGACGCCACGCAGAACCAAGCTCTGCAGATGATCCTTGCTCCGCATCTTGGCGAAGATGCCGGGCTCTTTGATTCTCGCAAATTGGTGTTTCTCCAGCGCACACTGACGGAGCGCCCGACTCGCTGGCTACCGGCGGAGTACAAAACTTACGATGAACTGCTCTCAGCGGCGGCGGACGCTGCCGTGCGCCAATTGGAGCTGGAGACAAAAACTCCGAATCCCGAAGATTGGCCGTGGAAACGCTTCAATTATCTCAATATGCTGCATCCACTGGGTCGGCAGGGATTCTTGAAAAAAGTTCTTAGCATTTCAGATCAGCCCCAATCCGGGACGAGATGGAGCCCGCGTGCAGCTAGCCGTCATGACGGCCCGGCCATGCGCTTCGTCGCCAATACCGCCAATTGGGATCAATCCATTATGCTGATTCCCGCGGGGCAATCCGGACAACCCGGCAGCGAGCACTACACCGATCAGTTCTCCTACTGGTTCGAAGGAAAAGCCATCTACGGGCCATTTTCGGACGCGGCGGAAGCCAAGGTTCGCAAGCATACCTTGACGCTGCAGCCCGCGCCCTGAGCGCTCACTCATCGCATGCCGGAATTACCCGAAGTCGAAGCCGTCGCGCGTAGCCTGCGCCCCCTGGTGCGTGGGCGACGGATTCGCTGCGCGCACGTCTTTCATTCGATCGCCACGAAACCGCAGTCTGGTCATCAATTGGCCACTTTCGCCGAGGGCCGCTGCATCAAGGACGTTCTGCGCCACGGAAAATACCTGTTCTTGCAGCTTGATCGTGGACTAATCGAGATTCATTTCCGCTTCGACGGCCAACTCATCTGGTTTTCAAACGCAAAGGAACTGTCCCACCGCGCCAACCAATCACCCGGCGGGGTGCACGTGGATGTCGCCTTTGAACTCGACAAAGGCGTCCTGGGCTTCGCCGACCAGCGGCACTTTGGCCGCGTCCACGTCTGGCAATCCCCTGAGGCCTGCGTTCCGCTTTGCAGGCTTGGCGTCGACGCGCTTTCCCCTCACTTCACCGCACCCGCTCTCCACGCCCGCCTGAAAGCCTCGAAGCGGCCTCTCAAGGAATTCCTCCTCGACCAATCGAAAATCGCCGGCATCGGCAACATTTATTCTGTCGAGGCGTTCTGGCTAGCCGGCCTCGATCCCCGCCGCCCTGCGAATACGCTCCGCAAAAAATCAGCCGCAAAACTCCACAAAGCGATTGTGTCCGTTCTCCGGCGTGCTCTAGAATGTTGTCTGGACCCGGCGCCCGACTTCCGTGATCCACGTTGGTGGTTTCGAGGGTTGGAGAATATCCTGCGCGTGTACCAACGTGAAGGATTGCCTTGCCGCCGCTGCGGCCGCTGCATCCAGCGAATCGAACAAGGGAGCCGCTCCACTTTTTGCTGTCTGCATTGCCAGAAATGACCGATGAGGCCAATCGAGTGAACCAACCCGTCGCGAAACGAGTCGAAACACCCAAGAAACCTGACTTTGAGCGCTCCCTCGCGCGCCTCGAAGAGGTCGTTCGCAAACTCGAAAGCCCGCAACTCTCTCTCGACGAGGCCATGAAGTTATTTGAAGAGGGTGTGGTCCTTTCGCGCGAGTGCCAGAAGCAATTGGAAGAAGCGGAAGGACGCGTCGAAATCCTTCTGAAGAAAGCGGACGACAAACTTGCGGCCGAGCCCTTCGAACCCGAAGGGAGCAACTCGTGACGCTCTCCCAATACCTCGCACGGGCGCTTCCAACATCTCGATGAAACTTCCCCCTTTTTTTGAAGAAGACCGCTTCGCAGTCGATGCCCAGCTTGACCGCCTGCTTCCCGCGGAAACAGCACAGCCGCCGTCCATTCACCAGGCCATGCGCTATTCGGTGTTTGCCGGAGGAAAACGAGTTCGCCCTATCCTGTGCCTGGAAACCTCACGAATTTTTGAGTCCGACGTCTCCTCGTCACTCTTCCCAGGCTGTGCCATTGAATTCATTCATACCTATTCGCTGATTCATGACGATCTGCCCGCGCTCGATAATGACGATCTCCGTCGCGGTAAACCTACCTGCCACAAAAAATTCGGCGATGCTACGGCAATTCTCGCGGGCGATGCCCTGCTCACGCTTGCGTTCGAAACCATTGCTGCGTCACCAGTTTCTGCCGATCGCTGCGTGGCCATGGTAACTGAAATTGCCAAGGCCGCGGGCACGATGAATGGCATGGTGGGGGGACAAGTTGCGGATCTCGAGGCCGAAGGCAAACAAGTCGGCCCTGACATGCTTGAGTACATCCACCGCTCGAAGACTGCGGCGCTGATTCGCGCCTCCATCACTTCCGGCGCGCTCTCCGCGGGCGCACCGCCGGAGGATGTGGTGCGTTTGCGCCGTTTTGGAGAAACCATCGGCTGGGCATTTCAAGTGACTGACGACATCCTCGACGTTGAAGAATCGTCGGCGGCATTGGGCAAGACTGCCGGCAAGGACATCGCGCAGCAGAAGGCCACCTATCCCGCCGTCTTTGGCCTCGAACGGTCGCACGTGATCGCCAATGAACTTGCCAGCAAGGCGATCGCTGAACTCGAGCCTTACGGAACTCGCGCCGAGCGCCTCCGCAGCATCGCCGAGTTTCTCGTTTTGCGGCGCGCTTGATCCTTCTGCATCGGACGGCCTCTTGCCGCTTTCGACCATCGGGGTGTGTCGTCAAAGTGCCACCAAAATCCCCGCGCGTAAGACTCGACCTGCTGCTCCTTGACCGCGGCCTCGCCGAATCGCGCCAGAAAGCCCAAGCGATGATTCTTGCCGGGGAAGTTGAAGTGGACGGCAAGCGCGTAGAAAAAGCCGGCTTCGCTGTCGCGCAAGATGTGCGGATCCAGGTGCATAGCCGACTGCAGAGATTTGCCAGCCGGGGCGGCTTCAAACTCGAAGGCGCGCTTGCAGACTTCGCGGTTAGCGTTCAAGGAAAAATTTGCCTCGACGTGGGCTCGTCCACCGGTGGGTTTACGGATTGCCTACTGCAACAGGGCGCGACGCGCGTGTATGCTGTGGACGTAAACACGGACCAACTGGCCTGGAAGTTGCAAAAAGACTCGCGCGTGACCTGTATCCGGAAAAATGCCCGGGAACTTGCCGCGCAGGACCTCCCCGAACTGGTCGACGTTGTTGTCGCCGATGTCTCCTTCATCTCCGTCGTAAAGATTTTGCCTTCCGCCGTGGCTTGCGCAAAGCCTGCCGCGGAGTTCCTGATCCTTGTCAAGCCGCAATTCGAACTGCAGCGGCAGGAAGTGGGCAAGGGCGGGATCGTTCGCCAACCTGAGTTGCACCAAAAAGCTATCGCCAGCGTTCGCCACGCTGCCGAGCTCCTGGGCCTTGCTGGCCTTCGTGCCGCGCCCAGCAAGCTGCCCGGCGCAGAGGGAAATCAGGAGTATTTTCTTCACGCCAGAAAAGGGCTGGGTTAGAATCCCCCTAGTCCATGCCGCCAACGCCCACGTTCAAAACTATCGGCATCATTTCGCGACCCCGGCGCGACAGTCTCGCCGAAGTCATTCCCACATTGCTCGGGTGGCTCGAAAGGCGGGGAGTAAAGACGGTCTACGATACGGAGACCGCCAGCGCTTTGAAGCCAGGAGCTACCGGAGCGACACGCCACCAGATCGCCCAAGAATCCGATATGCTCCTGGTTCTGGGGGGAGATGGCACGATTCTCGCTTCGGCCCGCGACGCCGCCACCCGCGGCATTCCCGTGCTCCCCATCAATATGGGCAGCCTTGGTTTTCTCACGAGCTTTACCGTTGAGGAGCTTTATCCTGCCCTCGAAAACGTTCTCGCGGGCCACGCCATTGTCAATGAACGCGTACTTCTTCTTGTCGAGCGCGTCAGTAATGGGCAAATCGCTACGCAGCGGCGCGTGCTGAACGACGCCATCGTTCACAAAGGTACGCTCGCGCGTATGATTCAACTGGAGCTCTTCATCGACGGCGCCTTTGTCTGCCGCTATCGCGCGGACGGTTTGATCGTCGCGACGCCCACGGGTTCCACCGCCTACTCGATGTCCGCTGGCGGGCCCATCGTTCATCCCGCGGTCGAATCGATCCTCATCACACCCATCTGCCCGCACACACTCAGCGACCGTCCCATCGTCGTTCCCAACTCTTCACAACTCGAATTGCGACTCTCCCACGATTCCGATTCGGTTTTTCTGACCCTCGACGGCCAGACGGGAGTGCCTATGCAAGTTGGCGATCGCGTGCACATTACCAGCGCAGCGGAACGGTTGAAACTCATCCAGCCGCCCAATAAGACCTATTTCGAAATCCTTCGCAACAAATTGAAATGGGGCGAAGCGTGATGCCCGCTAGCCCAGCATATCGGTGCGCAACAAATCGCGCGTCCTTTCACGAAGCCGGATAACGCGGGCTCGCTTCCCTTCCACAAGAATCTCAGCGGGCCGGCAGCGGCCATTGTAATTTGAGGCCTGCGCCATTCCATACGCGCCCGCAGCCCAGATGGCGACAACATTGCCGGGTTCGACTTCACCGAGCGGCCAATCTTCGAGAAAACAATCCCCCGTTTCGCAGACTGGACCGACAACGTCCACGCGCCTCCGCGCTTTCGCTCCGCCTCTCCTTCGCTCTGCAACAGCCGTCACCGGATGCGGCGCATCGTAGAGCACAGGACGGGCTAAGTCGTTCATTGCGGCATCCACAATCACAAATGTCTTGCGGGAATTTTGTTTGATGTAAATCACACGGGAGAGCAACACGCCGGCCGGACCGATGATCGAGCGGCCCGGTTCCAGCAAGAGATGAAATCCAAGGGGCCGCACCGACCGGGCAATCATCCGCGCATAGCTTCTGCGGGAAACTGGTCTTTCGATCATGTAGCGCACTCCCAAACCCCCGCCAAAATCCAGATACTTTAACGAAATCCCCTGCTGCCGCAAATCCATCGCGTAATTCAACAGTCGCGCGAGCGCCTGCCGGAATGGACCGAGCGCGACGATCTGCGAACCGATGTGCGCGCTGATTCCCTGCCAGCGGATGTACTTCGAATTGCGCTGCGCCAGATACATGCTGCGGGCTTCTTTCCAACCAATACCGAACTTGTGGTCGTAGAGTCCCGTCGAAATATGCGGGTGACCGCCGGCCTGGACATCCGGATTCACGCGAACCGAAGCGCCGGTTACCACGCCGCTTCGCGAAGCCTCTGCGAGTAGCACTTCCATCTCTGCGGGAGATTCCACGTTAAACTGCAAGATCCCGGGCGCACTTTTCCGGTTACGCCTGTAATTCAGTGCCGCGCGAATTTCTTCCCGCGTCTTGCCCACACCGGAAAAAACAATGCGCTCGCCGCGCACGCCGATCCGGGCGAGATGATCCAGTTCTCCGCCGGAGACAACGTCGAAGCCGCTTCCTCTCTCGGCCAGCAACTTCAGGATGGAAAGATTGCCATTCGCCTTAACCGCGAAGCACAGCATGTGCGGCAACCGTCCAAGCCCGGCCTTCAATTCATCGTAAGCTTCCTCAATCGCCCGGCGGCTGTAAACATAGCTGGGCGTCCCATATCGCTTGGCAATTTCCGTCAGAGCTACGCCCTCGCAATAAACCTCGCGATCCGCCCCGGCCTTTTTCCAGGCAAACTGCGGCGTGAACGTCGCAGGGTCCACATAGGTCAAATTCTTTCGTGCCCTGGTGTGGATGCTCATTTCACTTTAAGGATGACCAGGGTGCGGTCGTCGGAGAGCGGCGCGCTCTGGGCAAACCAATCCACTTCTCGCAGGATCTGGTCCGCCATTTCGCCGGCCGTCAATTCGTGATGTTGCTCGATGAATCTTTGCAGGCGTGTCGTGCCGAAAAACTGGCCCTCACTATTGGCCGTTTCCGCGATTCCGTCCGAATGAAAAAGCAGGATGTCCTCCGCCTTCAAAGTGACGCCCCACTCGTCGTATTGCACTTCCTCGAAGATTCCCAAAGGAAATCCGTTGAGGTCGATGCGCTCGCAGCGCCCGTCCTTATAGAGCAGCGGTTGCGATTGACCGGCGTTGGCCACCCGCAGTTTTTGTCGGCCCTTCTGCCAGGTGGCAAAGCACGCGGTCATGAAGCGCCCCTCGATTTTCCGCTCGCCGACGATTTGATTCATCTGCCGCAGCATTTCCGCGGGCTGCAACTTCTGTGGAGCCAGGCTGCGCATGATGCCGATCGCCACTGCGCCATACAGCGCTGCGGCCGTGCCTTTCCCGCTGACATCCCCCAGGGCGATCCCCAATTGCTGCGGGCCGTATCGCAGGAATTCGTAAAGATCGCCGCAAACTTCCCGCGCAGACAAATATCGAGCCGCGATATCGAGGTCGTAATCGCCCGCCGGGGCTGGCCGCAGCAGCGCCCCTTGAATGCGCTTCGCCGCCTGCAGGTCCCGCTCGAGCCGAGCCTCATCCTTTGCCACTTTTTCATACAGCCGCGCATTTTCCAGCGAAACCGCGAGGTTTGCCGCGAGAATCGTGAGCGTCTGTACGTGATCCGCAGTGAAGTAGTTCAGTTGAGGGCTTTCAAGATCGAGCACGCCGATCACTCTGCCCTGGTGGATCATGGGAATCGCCAGTTCGGACCGTGTCTCCGGATTCACCATCAGGTAGCGCGCATCGGCCGTAACGTCCGGCACGAGCACGGGCTCGCGCAAAGTAGCCGCCGCGCCTACGAGGCCCTCGGTCGCTGCCACACGCAATTTTCCTTGGACCCGCTGTCCATGCTTGACGTCGAGCCGGTGGCGGAAAATCTGCTGGGCTTCGTCGTACAGCATGATGCTCAGAATCTGATAATCGATAACGCGCTTTACCAGCTCAGCGGCGCGGCGCAGCAACTCTTCGACATCGAGTATCGAGCCAATCTCACGGCTGACTTCATTTAAGACCAGCAGCGTCTCCGCCTGTGTCCGCACTTTCTGAAAAAGCCGCGCGTTCTCGATCGCCACCGCCAGGCGGCTGGCCAGCACGGTAAGAATATTCTGCTGTTCTTTCGTGAAGTAATCGGGGTGTCGGCTCTGGATGTCGAGCACTCCAACGCATTTCCCGCGAAACATCAACGGCACAGCCAGTTCAGAACGCACATTGTCGATGGCATTGATGTAGCGGGGGTCCTGCGACACGTCGCTGACCCGCACTGGATGGCCAGTGGCCGCGGCGGTGCCGGTGATGCCTTGCCCGATCGGCACGCGCAGATTCTCCGCCAGCCCCGGTGGATACCCGACGGCAAAGCGGTGCTTCAGATAGGTTCCCTCTTCGTCCACCATCAGCACGCCGAACAGCTCGTAATCAATGTGCCTTTTGATCAGCACTGCGGTATGCGCCAGCACCTCATCGAGGTCCAGCGAGGCGTTTACCTCTTCCCCGATTTCCGCCAGCGTGACGAGCACTTCTGGGGGAACTTCCGCCGTTTGTGTGGTCACTGCGGCTTGAATTGTAGGATCAGTGGCTTCCATGAATCTCTCTATTATAGCAGGCGAGTGCGGCACACCCCTTCACGCTGAAACTGCTTTATGGTGGCCGGCGACGGAATATTCTTGTCGCAAAGTTGCAAGCCTGGGCTATTCGGTCTTGGCCTTGTCCCCTCGCCCCAACTGCAGGACGCACACGTCCGGTAAATTCCGGTAGCGCTCGGCGTAATCCAGTCCATATCCCACGACAAATTCATTGGGAATGGTGAATCCGGTGTAATCCGCGTGTATGTCGGCGATGCGCCGTTCTGCTTTATCCAACAGCACGGCTATGCGCAACTGCTTCGGTTTTCTCTCCTCAAACAAGGTCAAAAGGTATTTCAGCGTCAGCCCAGTGTCCAAAATGTCTTCGACAACAATCACGGTCCTGCCTTCAATGCCCACGTCGAGATCCTTAATCATTTTTACTTCGCCGGTCGATTCCGTGCCCTTCCCATAGCTGGTCACGGCCATGAAATCGAAAGACACTTCCCCGCCCAGTTCCCGCGCCAGGTCCGCAAGGAACAACACCGAGCCTTTCAAGACTGCAACGAGATGCAGTGGATCTTTTGGGAAGTCCCGCCGGATCTCGCGAGCCATCTCCCTCACGCGCCGCCGGATGCGCGCGTGCGAAATCAAGACGTGCACGGCCTCGCCTGGACGGTGGCCGGGAAAATCTTCGCCGGATCGTTTCTTGCGGATTGGAGTCATCTTTTCGCGCCCCACGAAGTCCGCTACTCGACCCAGTCTGCGATGAAAATATTGGTTTCGTGCGCAACCTTGCCATTGCGATTTGAAGCCCAGACCAGCCGCTTGCCATCCGACGTAAACATGGGAAAAGCGTCGAAGTCAGGATGGAACGTAATGCGCTCCTGGCCGCTACCGTCTTCGTTGATCATATACAAGTCGAAGTCACGCCCGTTTTTCGGGTCGGCCTGATTGGACGCAAAAATAATCCGCTTTCCGCCGGGGAAAAAGTACGGCGCAAAGTTGGCTGCGCCGTTGTGCGTGACCTGGTGTTTATTGGTGCCATCTGCATTCATCACCCAGATCTCCAGATTCCCCGGGCGAATCAGCCCCTGCGCAAAGAGCTCTTTGTAATCCTTAATCTCCTGGGGGGTCTTAGGATGCTCCGCGCGGTATACGATCTTCTTTCCGTCATAAGACCAGAACGGTCCGCCGTCATATCCCAATTCATTCGTCAGCTGCTTCACATTGCTGCCGTCGACATCCATCGTAAAGATGTCCAGGTCACCATTTCTCGTCGAGGTGAAGACAATGCGCTTGCCGTCGCGCGTAATCGTTGATTCCGCGTTGTATCCTGCCGCGTGCGTCAATGGCTTGAGATCGGAGCCATCGGGCTTTGCCGTGTATATCTGATAAGTGCCGTAAATCGGCCAAACGTAACCGTGCGAATAATCCGGCTTGGGCGGGCAATCCGCACTCGCAGTATGCGTCGATGAAAAAACGATTTTGTCGCCGGAAGGAAAAAAGTAGCTGCAAGTCGTGCGGCCTTTGCCGGTGCTTACCAGTTTCGGCGTTGCCGGTTTTCCGTCCGGCGTATCGACCACCATCGTGTAGATCTGATCGCATGGCACACCTTCACCCTGGTGCTGAAAAATCAGTTGTTTGTCGTCCGCGGAAAAATAAGCTTCGGCGTTCTGCCCGCCGAAGGTGAGTTGCCGGGCGTTACCCAGGTGCTTCTGCTCTTGCGGCAACAACAGTCCCGGCTGCTCCTTTTGCTGAGCTTTCACCGACACCCAACGAGGACCATATAAGCACGTTGCCGTCACGATCGCTGTCAGCATTACTCCAACAATTTTCCCTTTTCTCACTGACCCAAGCTCCCTCATCTTCCCTTTACTTTCTTTGCTCCAGCTTTACCTCCACTTTCAATTCTTTCCCGTCCCGCAGCACCGTCACGGGCACCACTTCACCCACCTTGCTGCGCCGCAATGCATCTGTGAAGTCGTATAAATTCTTGATGGGTTTGTCGCCAAATTGAATCAGCACGTCGCCGCCTTTCAGTCCGGCCTTCGCGGCAGGCGAACCGGGCTTAACGTCCGAAAATTTCACGCCATTTTCCGTCTGCCCAAAATCGGGGACCGAACCGAAATACGGTCCATAACCGCCGCCACCGCCCACTGAGCCGCTGTGCGGATTCGAATCCGCAACCACCAAAAAGGCCGCCCTTTGCGGCTCCGAGGCTAGCTCCACTGTTGCTTCACTCACCACGTTCAGCAGTCGCGCTGCCGCCTGGCTATTGATTTTCTCCCAGGTGTCCGAGGGCTTGTGATAATCAGAATGCAGCCCGGAGAAAAAGAACAAAACGGGAATTTTCTTGGCTACAAACGAAGTCTGGTCACTCGAAGCATACCCGCCTGCGGAGACCTCGAATTTGAGGTGCGAATCCTTCTCCGCCACTTCCAGCACTTTTTGGAACGTTGAGCCCGTGCCCGCTCCCCCGATGTACACTTTGTCGTCTTTAATCCGTCCAATCATATCCATGTTCAGCATGGCTACGGCATTGTCGAGGGGCTTCGTTGGTTCTTTTACCCAGGCCGCCGAGCCGAGCAAGCCAAGCTCTTCCCCCGCAAACGAAGCAAATAAAATCCCGCGCTCCATTTGGCCCTTCCTCGGCGCCAGAAGCCGTGCTAGCTCCAGCAGTCCCGCGGTACCGGACGCATTATCGTCCGCACCGGCATGAATCTGGCCAATCAGCGAGGGCGCCAGAGAATCAAACGTGCCTCGGCCCAGGTGATCGTAGTGCGCACCTAGAATCACATATTCGTCAGTTTTTCCCGGGAGGTACGCCAGGACATTGTTCACCGTAGCTTTGGTGTTCTCGATGTCAATCGCCAACGTTCCACGGAGCGAATCCGGGAACGCAAACGACGCCGGCTTGGTGCTCCCGCTAATCTGTTGCTGCACATCATTCAGTGATTTTCCTGCCACCTGAAACCACTCTTCTCCCACACTATTCTTCACTTGCGCAAATAGGATCCCGACGTCCTCGGGTCCGCTCACGCTTCCAAAGCGCGTCAGCAGGTCCTCTTCCCCGTCGCCCAGCTTACCGTTCAGCAGGATCAGCCCCTTGGCTCCGTGGTTCCGGGCGTTGATGGCTTTTGAAATCAGCTGGGAATGTGCGGTCATAAATGCATTGCCATTTTTCACGGCAAAACCACTGGGCTCAT
>Ga0307471_100000219_pt1 | contig 29167 bp, 39 predicted proteins | sample atmos_gasesAM3C__2_FD_204566 | JGI IMG/M metagenome (GOLD analysis project Ga0307471, IMG submission 204566) | Hardwood forest soil microbial communities from Morgan-Monroe State Forest, Indiana, United States - atmos_gasesAM3C_515 | ecosystem: Environmental > Terrestrial > Soil > Temperate... | reverse complement strand
ACTTCATCCATGGTCTCGACAAAATGGATCGTGAGACTGGAGAGAATCTCTTGCGGGATATCCGCTAGGTCCTTCTCATTGTCCTTCGGAAGCACTACCGTACGCAAGCCCATTCTGTGGGCGGCCAGGAGCTTCTCCTTGACACCCCCGATAGGCAGAACCTTGCCGCGCAAGGTGATTTCCCCGGTCATGGTCACGTCGCAGCGCACCGGGATTTTCGTCAGCGCGCTCACAATGGACGTGCAAATCGTGATGCCCGCGGACGGGCCGTCCTTGGGAATCGCGCCTTCCGGCACGTGCACGTGAATGTCGATCGTGCGGTAGAAATCCCTTGGCAGGCCCAGGAGGTTCGAACGCGACCGCACGTAACTCATCGCGGCTTGCGCGGACTCCTGCATCACGTCGCCCAGTTTCCCGGTCAGTGTCAGTCGCCCCTTGCCTTCCATCAGCGTGGCTTCTGTGGCGAGCACCGATCCGCCCACTTCTGTCCAGGCCAGGCCGGTGGTCAATCCGACTTCGTTCTGTTTTTCCAGCCAAAATTCGCGGTATTTCAGCACTCCCAGGAAATCCTTCACGTTTTCTGCGTTAATCTCGACCGAGGAATCCGCGCCGTCGGTCACCACCTTGCGCGCCATTTTGCGCGCGATATTCTGGATTTCGCGCTCCAGGTTGCGCACTCCGGCTTCGTGGGTGTAGTGCCGGATAATCTGCAACAGCCCTTCCTCGGTGAACTTGAGATTCTTCTCCGTCAACCCGGTCACTTCGCGCGCCCTCTTCACCAGGAAGCGTGTGGCGATTTCCATTTTTTCCTGTTCCGTGTAACCGGGAAGCCGCAGGATTTCCATGCGGTCCTGCAATGGTTGCGGAATGGTGTGCAACACGTTGGCCGTGCACACAAACATCACCTTGGAAAGATCGTATTCCACATCCAGGTAATGATCCGTGAACGCGTGGTTGAGTTCCGGATCCAGCACTTCCATCAATGCTGCCGACGGGTCGCCCCGGAAGTCCGTAGACATTTTGTCCACTTCGTCCAGCACAAAAATCGGGTTCACCGTGCCGGCCTTTTTCATCATCTGGATGATCTGGCCGGGCAAAGCCCCGATGTACGTCCGCCGGTGGCCGCGAACTTCTGCTTCATCGCGCACGCCGCCGAGCGAAACGCGCACGAACTTGCGCCCCGTGGCATGGCCGATGGACATCGCCAGCGAAGTCTTGCCGACGCCCGGAGGCCCGACAAAGCAAAGGATCGAGCCCTTTGGATTCTTCACCAGCTGGCGCACCGCGAGGAATTCCAGGATGCGATCCTTGATCTTCTCGAGCCCATAGTGCTCCTCGTTGAGCACTTTCTCCGCCGCCTTGATGTCCCGGATTTCTTTGGAGCGCTTCTTCCACGGCACCGCAATCAGCCAATCGAGGTAGTTGCGGCTGACCGTGGATTCCGCCGACATCGGCGGCATCAACTCCAGCCGCTTCAGTTCCTGCACGGCCTTCTCGTGCACATCCTTGGGCATGCCGGCCGCATCGATCTTCTTCTTCAGCTCGTCGGTTTCGCTTTTCTCGCCGCGTCCCAGTTCTTTCTGGATAGCCTTCAGCTTTTCGTTGAGGTAATACTCTTTTTGTGCGCGCTCCATCTGGCGCTTCACGCGAGTATTGATGTTGCGGTCGACGTTCAATTTCTCCAGTTCGATCTCGAGGATCTCTCCGATGCGGTTCAGCCGCTCCAGGGGATCCACGGTTTCAAGCAAATCCTGCTTTTCGTCGACGGGAAGCTGCAGGTTCGCCGCGATTGTGTCCGAGAGACGCGACGGGTCATCGCCGCGTGCGGCCGCAATCATGGTGTCGTAATTCAGGCTTTGCGACAGCTTGATGAACTGCTCGTAGAGCCCGGTCACTTTCTCGACCATCTGCTTGACCTGCGGCGAGTCCTCGATGCGCTGGCCCATCAAACGGATCGTGGCTCTAAAGAAGCCTTCTTCGGTGGCGATGGAAAGCGCCCTGGCGCGCTCCACGCCTTCCACCAAAACTTTGATGTTGCCATCGGGCAGCTTCACGCTCTGCACGATATTCGCGAGCGTTCCAACCGCGTAGATCTCTTCCGGTTTCGGGTCATCCACCGAAGCGTCGTGTTGCGTGGAGAGGAAAATCTTCTTGTCGCTGGCGAGCGCCTCTTCAAGCGCGCGCACACTCGCTTCCCGGCCCACGATGAACGGTGTCATCTGCTGCGGGAAGATGACCATATCGCGCACCGGCATCATCGGCACGCGCCTCATCTCTTGTTTTTCTCGTGTAAACATGGGGGCCCCTGAACTTCTACCTCTGCCTCTTGGTTCCATACGGCCGAAGATTGGCCGCACCCTGAATTTGATGCGCGAGCCGGCTCATCCGGCTTTTTCGAGCAAGCTCCAGTTGATTTCGCGCGTGCGCACCATCTCCGCACTCACCACGAATTCGCGCACCTTCCGTTGCATGGGAAGGTGGTACATGAGCTCAAGCATGAGGTCTTCTAAAATCATTCGCAAGCCGCGCGCGCCCACTTTGCGCTGCAGTGCTAACTCTGCCACAGTTTCGAGCGCTTCCTCGGTAAATCGCAAGCGTACGTTCTCAAACTCAAACAGCCTCTGGTATTGCTTCAGCAAGGCGTTCTTCGGTTCCGTCAGAATCTTGACCAGCGCCGCTTTGTCCAAATCGTTCATCACGCCGGCAACCGGCAGGCGGCCCACAAATTCCGGAATCAGTCCGTAGCGAATCAAATCGCCGGGCTGCACCTGCTCGAGCAGTTCCGTGTTCCGGCGCTGCGGCGTCGAAGGCATGGCGTCCGTGTGGAATCCGAGCGAGCGGCGCCCGGTGCGCTTCTCGATGATTTTTTCCAGGCCGACAAATGCCCCGCCGCAAATGAACAGGATATTCGTCGTATCCACCGGCGTGAATTCCTGGTGTGGATGCTTGCGCCCGCCCTGGGGCGGCACATTGGCCACGGTACCTTCCAGAATCTTCAGCAGCGCCTGTTGCACGCCTTCGCCGGAAACGTCGCGGGTAATCGACGGGTTCTCATCCTTCTTGGCGATCTTGTCGATCTCGTCGATGTAAATGATGCCTTGCTGCGCCTTTTGCACGTCGCCGTCGGCGGCCTGCAACAGCTTCAAAATAATGTTCTCGACGTCCTCGCCTACGTAGCCCGCTTCGGTCAACGTCGTCGCGTCCACGATGGCAAACGGCACTTCCAGCATCCGCGAAAGGGTTTGCGCCAGCAGCGTCTTGCCCGTGCCCGTCGGCCCGATCAGCAGAATATTCGACTTGCTCAGTTCCACTTCGCCCGGCTGCTTGTTCAGGAAAATCCGTTTGTAGTGGTTGTACACGGCCACCGCGAGCTTTTTCTTCGTGCGGTCTTGACCGATCACGTAGCCATCGAGAAACCGCTTGATTTCCGGCGGCCGCGGAAGCTGGCGCGCCGGCGCCGTAACCTGTTCCCTCTTTTCGTCTTCCAGGATGGTCTGGCAAACGCCCACGCACTCGTTGCAGATATACGCGCGGGGATAGTCCGAAGGCGAACTGATCAGCTTTTCGACCTGCTCCTGCGTCTTGTGGCAAAAGGAGCAGCGCAATGGCTCGTCTGGGTTAAATTTTTTCACAGGTTTGGAGGCCTCAGCTCCGCTGGGTCTTCGGAGACTCTATCCCTCTATTCTAGGCCGATTTGTTCCCTGAGCAAGAGAGAAAGTCGTGGCGCTGCGGACTATCGGGAACGTGCCCTCGGCACGTACTTCGAACGGCAAAGCACTTCGCGCCCCAAAATCTAACGATGCTTGTAGATGATCTCATCGATCATCCCGTATTCCTTGGCCTGCTCCGCGTTCATGATGTAATCGCGCTCGACGTCTTTCTCGATGCGGTCGATCGACTGGCCGGTATGTTTCGCCAGCAGCGCATTGATGGTCGTGCGCATGCGCAGGATTTCTTTTGCGTGAATATCGATGTCCGTGGCCTGCCCGCCCAGCCCCGACAGCCACGGCTGGTGAATCAGGATGCGCGCGTTCGGCAGGGCAAAGCGCTTCTTCGGGGCGCCCCCGGTCATCAGGACTGCGGCAATCGAGGCCGCCTGCCCGATGCACGTCGTCACCACGTCCGGCTTCACAAATTGCATCGTGTCATAAATCGCGAATCCCGCGGTGATCGAGCCACCCGGCGAATTGATATATAGCTGAATGTCCTTCTCCGGGTCTTCCGCCTGCAGGAACAACATTTGCGCGGTCGCCAGATTGGCCACATGGTCGTCGATCGGCGTGCCGATAAAAATGATGTGCTCTTTCAGCAGCCGGGAATAAATATCGTACGCCCGTTCGCCGCGGCTGGTCTGTTCGACCACCATCGGTACGAGGGTCGTTGCGCGGTAATCAGGTTCGTCGAATTTTTTCATGGAAGTAAGCCGCTGGCACCCGGCCGGAAGATTTCACTTTGCGTCTGTCGCGGCGTTTGCCGCCGCGACGGTCTTGATTTTCGCGCTTTGCTCGATCCACTCGAGTGTCTTATCGCTTCGCAACTTGGCCTTCATCCTATCGAGCGTTCCTTGCTTTGTCAAACGCGCGCGCATCGCTTCGGCCGATTCGCCACTATGCCCGGCCACGTGTTCAAGCTCGCGCGTGACCTCGTCCTCCGTCACGTCAATGTTTTCCGCGGTGGCGATGCGGTCGATGATCAACTCCGCCTTCACGTCGTCTTGGGCCCGGTCTTCCTGGCGGTGCCGCAGCGCCACCCAGTCCACGTTCACCGCACGCGGGTCCACGCCCTGTGCTGCCAGCGAGCGCACCACGCGCTCCAGCCGCACGTCCATCTGATGCTCCACCAGCGATTCCGGCACCGGGAAGTCGTGCTTCTTCACCAATTCCGCCAGAACTCTTTCGTGAAGCAATTCCTTGTGCCGGTGGTCGCGCTCGTGCTCCAACCCTTCGCGAACTTTCGTTTTCAGCTCCTCGAGCGTCTTCGCCTCGCTCACATCCTTGGCGAAATCATCGTTCAACTCCGGCAGCTTCTTTGTCTTGATCCCCAATATCTCCACGGCGTAATGAAATTTCTTTCCGGCGAGCTTTGCGTCGGGATAATCGGCGGGATACTCCACGTCAAAATCCTTGTGGTCGCCCACATTGGCACCCTTCAAATTCGCATTGAAAGGCTCCATGGTTTCTTCCGCGCCAATGTGGCACAACACGCTGTCCGCCTTCAGCGGATCCCCGCCGCCTTCCGGCGTGCCGAGCAACTTCACTTGCGCGAAGTCACCGTCCTGGATAACCCGGCCCTCAACCGGGGCAAACGCCGCCGCTCGCTCGCGCATTTCCTCCAAAGCCTTCTCTACGTCATTCTCGGTGATGTCCATGGCGGGAATTTCGAGCTCCAGCCCTTGGTAGCTGCCCAGCTGGAATTCCGGCATCACTTCGAACACCGCGCGAAACTTCAGCGGCTGTCCTTCGTTGAAGTCCAGCTTGTCCACTTTCGGCTGGGAAACCGGCGTGAGCTTCTGTTCCACCACGGCCTTTTCCACGCGCTCTGGAACCAGCGTTTGCAACACTTCCCCCTTAATGTCTTCCGCGAATCTCCTCCGGATCAGCGACACGGGGGCTTTCCCGCGCCGGAATCCCGGAATCGTCGCCAGCCGCGCGAGCTCTTTTGCCACGCTCTCGATCTTCTTCGATACTTCCTCGGCGGGAATTTCCAACTCCAGCTCGCGGCGGCAGCTTGCCTCAGCCATAAAACGGTCCTTTCCTGGAACGTCAACCAACCTGCTCGGGACCTTTTCCGGCTCTCGACGGTGCCGCGCCGGCGCTCGCGAAACTTCACTCCACGCCGATCACCCAAACGCACACTGACTTTCGGAAGAGACGAGACAGGCGAGAATTCTCCCTGCAACTTGAATACTCAGTATAGGCGACGCCCCCGGCAGGGTCAAATCCAGGCCTTCCGTTTTCTTTCTCGCCTGCCACACCTGCGAACTGTAAAATCCATCATGTTATGCCAACGGGTCGAAAGAAACGCCGCCTTTTTCTGCTGCCCGTCCTTCTCCTGCCCCTCGGGCCTTCCCTCGAAAAACGCGCCTGCGCGCAAGCTCCCGAAGACGGGTCCGCCAACTCTGCCGTGATGGTGCGCCCTTGCGCGGTGCGCCCAACGGGTGCAAAGCCGTACCGGAAAAACAAAACGAAAGGAAAAGCCGCTGCCAATCCCTCGGAAATCCCGCTGGCTTGCCTGGAGGCAAAGGACTCTGCCTTGAACATCCAGGAGTTTTTTCAATCCTACGTGCGGGTGCAGGCCTGGCGCTTTGCCGAGGAAGAAATTGTGGCGGACGGCTGGATCTTTGCCCGTGCTCTCGACAAAGACGAGCTCTTGCAATTTGCCAAGGAAGGGCGCCTCGCCGGGCATGTGACTTGGAGTGAAGGCAAAGCCATCATTCGCGTTTCAACCCGCGAACTGGACGACGGCTACACGCGGGTGGAGGTCTCCGTCCACCTGCAAGGCTTCGGACAAAATGTGGACCGCTTCGCCCCGGCGCGAGACACCTGGGATTTGGATTCGACCGGCCTTCTGGAAAAAACTCTAATCGAGGCCCTGGAAGATCATTTCAAATCGCTCCGTTCGACCCCGTCAAGCTAATCCGCCGCGGCTGGGCGCTCCGAGGCCCTAGTCAAATCCGCATGCAGCAAGCGATGAAACAGATGCTCTCCGGCTTCGCGTCGCACAGATAGCCGCCCCGCCACATACGCTCGCGATGCCAGGCCACGCTGCACCGCATCGCAAATGGCCGTGTCCTCATCCTGCACTTTTTCGCTGACCTTGATGCTCGCGCGATGGTGCGCGGCAGCCTTTCTGCTGACGTCCGCGAAGTAGTAGTCAAACACCACCGCGCACTTGTCCACCGCCAGGGGCAACACCAGGTTCGTGTCCATCACGCCTTCGTATGCGTTCATCATGAAATTCGGATAGATCCACAGATAAAACGCCCGGCCCTGCCGCGTCGCGGACACCCCGCCTTCGGATTTCTTCCCAGAAGAAAGCGGGCTCGACTGCAAGCACGATCGTTCCAGGTTCTCGATCGTATATTTCGTGTATTCGATGACGCTGTTCAGCCCCTTATGCGCGTGCGGCACGTGGTACCCGCCGTCCAGATAATTGTCTACATATACTTTCCAGTTGCACTGCAGGGTGTAAACGCGCCGGTCAAAAAACTTCATCTTTTTCGACAGTTCGAGCGGTCGAACAATTCCTGGAACCTTTCCGAGAAAGTCCTGGAGCGGCGCAGCTTGCCCGTCCAAATTCACAAAAACAAAATTCTCCCAGGTATCCACTTTCACGGGCACAAGCCCGTTCTTTGCGCGGTCGAATTGGCACACACCCTCGAACTCCACCACGCCTTTGAGCCCTCCATCGATTCCGTATGTCCAGCCGTGATACGGACAGCGGAACTGCTGGGCGCAGCCTTGAGCCTCCGTCACTACCGCCGCCGCATGGTGCCGGCAAACGTTATAAAACGCGCGCAACCCGGTGTCTTCGCCGCGTGCCACGACGATGGGCTCCCCGGCAAGGTCCGCGGTGAAAAACTCTCCTTTATTCCGCACCTGATCCGCGCGGCCCACGACTTGCCACGTCCTGCCAAACACACTTCGCTGCTCCAACTCCTCGATTTGCGTGTCGAAATACCACGGCGAAGGTATCGTCCACGCGTGGTCCAGCGGATCGAGCGGATTGTACAAACTCAGAAGATCGCTAACGTCTCTTTCCATGAAGCGCTCCCTGGCAGCCTCCCTACAGACTTAACGCCCATGCCCTACTTCTTTGATACTCCGAAACGGATTTCGAGAAAAGCGAAAAACCGCTGCTCGCCATTGTCGCGAACCGGCCTTCAGGTTTCTTCAGGTTTTCTTCAGGTTCCGTAACGTTGACGAGCCGGAGAAGGTCCCCTAAAATGCCTTCCCGGGAAATTCTCGGACCTTTCATGGCTGCCTATCGTCTCCGTCGCCAAGCAAAACCAGGCCGCCCAAGCACACTTCTCTGGACCGAAGATAAGTTTCGCGCCCTGCTCGAATCCGCCCCCGATGCTATGGTCATCGTGGACGCCTCCGGCAAAATCACGCTGGTTAATGCTCAGACGGAAAAGCTCTTTGGCTACAAGCGGGAAGAACTGCTGGGCAAGACCGTCGAAAATCTCATGCCCGACCGCTTTCGCGGGAACCACCTGGGGCATCGCGAGCAATACGCCAAAGCTCCCCGTTTGCGCATGATGGGTTCCGGCATGGAGCTTTTTGGACGCCGCAAGGATGGCACGGAATTCCCCGTAGAAATCAGTCTTAGCCCCTTCAAGAGCAAGGACGGCATCCTGGTCTTCAGTGCCATCCGCGATATCACCTTGCAGCGGCAGGCGCGGAAGGAACTCGCCGAAGCCAAGGAGACTCTTGAACTTCGCGTGCGCGACCGCACTCGAGAGCTTCAGCAGGCCAACCAGGCTTTGCAGGCCGAAATTGCGCGTCGTGAACTGGCGCAGCAGCAACGTGACCAAGAGCAAGACCGCGCGAAGGGACTCGAGGAACAGCTCGCCCAAACAGAAAGGATGGAAGCCATCGGCCGGCTGGCCGGCGGCGTCGCCCACGATTTCAATAATCTCCTTGGCGTAATCCTCGGCAACAGCGAGCTGCTTCTTCAAGATGAATCCTTGGGCAAGCGTCTCGGCGAACGACTCCAGGAAATCAAAATGGCGGGTGAAGAGGCGACTTCCCTCACCCGTCAATTGCTCGCGTTCAGCCGCCAACAGGTTTTTGAGCGCCAAATCCTGGACGTAAACGTCGTTCTCCGGGACATGCAGCCTTTGCTGGCAAGGATTATTCGGGAAAGCATTCATTTCGAACTGGACCTTGGAAAGCAGGTAGGCTCGATTAGGATCGATCGCAGTCAATTGGCACAAGTCATCCTGAACCTGGTCGCCAATGCGCGTGACGCCATGACTTCGGGCGGGCGCCTGAGAGTAGAAACGTGCAACGTCGAACTGGACGAATCGTACACTCGCGAGCATGTCGATGTTCGGCCCGGGTCTTATGTGCAATTGAGCGTAACGGACAGCGGCAGCGGCATGGATCGCGAAACCGTTAGCCGCATCTTTGAGCCTTTTTTCACGACCAAAGAACATGGCCGCGGCTCCGGACTCGGCCTCGCGACGGTCTACGGAATCGTCCGGCAAAGCGGCGGACACGTCTGGGTCTACAGCGAGCCAGGATTAGGCGCCACTTTCAAGATTTATTTTCCGCGAGTCATCGAAGCATCGGATTCTCCGCCCCGCAGGGTGCTGGCAGACGCGGCATCATCAGCATCGGAAACCATTCTGCTCGTGGAAGATTCCCGGCTTCTTGCGAAGGTTACGCGCGATTTCCTGGTGAGCGATGGGTATGACGTTCTGATGGCTGCCAACCCTCGCGAGGCCTTCCGTATCTCCGAAAGCCATCACGCACCAATCCATTTGCTCTTAACCGACGTTGTCATGCCCGACATGAATGGCCGTGAACTCGCGGAACAACTTCTGGCAAAGCGCCCGGAGATGAAGGTTCTTTATATGTCGGGTTATACCAACGGGATTCTTTTGGAGCACGCCTTTCGGGCGGAGGATTCGGCCTTCATCGAAAAGCCTTTCTCCCACGACGCGCTCTCGCGCAAAGTGCGCCACACGCTGAATCCAAGAATGCCATCTTGAAGCAGATCTTTTCTTGCAGGTTCTGTTATGCAGCGACCAAACTTTCCAGGGCCGGTTTGTTCCTCAGCACCAGCGTCGAGCCGTTGAGCTCGATCGCCCGCTGCTTTTTGAATTCGCTCAGAGTGCGTGTCACTGTCTCCCTTGATGTGCCGATCAGCTGCGCGATTTCTTCGTGCGTCAGCGCGAGTTTGACCCGCACGACTCCATCGGTCACCGACCCGTTGGTCGACCATTCCAGCAAAAAACGAGCCAAGCGTTCCGGCACCGAGTGGCACAGCCCAATCGAGCGCACCAGATCATAGGCCAAGTGGCAATCACGGCTCAGAAGACTCGCAAAATGCATGCAGGCATCGCCATGCTCGGTGATGCACCTGAAGAAATCCGCGCGCGGGATAAAAGCCAATTCTGCGGGTTCGAGGATCTCCGCCGTCAGATCGTAAGGCTTCCCGGTGATGACCGAATTCAAGCCCAGCGCTTCGCCCGGTGTTGCAATCTTTAGGATCATGGTCCGGCCGTCGCTGTTGGTCGCTAGGAGTTTCGCGCGCCCTTGCCGCAGGATGTAAACGCCCCGCGCCGGGTGGCCTTCCATAAAAATGATCGCGCCGGCAGGAAAGCTCGCTGTGTGCTCGATCTTTTGCAAGGCTTTGCCGGCCTCCTCGGAAAGGCCTTCGTAAAAGTCGGAGAAGCTTTCCTTGCTCGAACCCTTCTGGAGGACCGCCAACTGCGAGGCTGAGCCTCGACTTGCGGGACGAGGCACCCAGGGGGGAACCGCGGTCCTGGTTACTAGGATAGGACTTGCCATGGTCGTCTCCTTCAACGGCTGTTCTTTCAGAACGCGACAACAAAGGGCAAGCCAAGGGCCGCTTCTGTCCAAAGATTGCTGGCCTGCAGCAACCACCTCTAACAAGTAGAAAATACGCCGCTTAGTGCCGCATGAGTTCTTGCGCGCTCCATTCCCAGTCTTCCCATCTTGGCCTGAGGTGCGCCATTTCGCACATCTGTGCGTGATCTACATCACTGTCTTTTGTGACAGGCCCGATTGCGAGCACTTCGTTGACATGAACCACCGCTCTTATGTCCGAGCGACGGCCCGCTTATCCGCCCGCAGCTAGTCCCGTCATATAATGCTGGTCCATGGCTGGCTCGCCTATCGAATGGGCTGATGGATCCGTTGTCCGCCTGGATCGCCGGGACCCTTATCTACGCCTGCAATCCGTCACCATTTTCGTTCGCGATTTGGATCGCAGCGTGGACTTCTACGTGAAGAAACTGGGCTTTCAGCTGGTCTTCGACGCCCGTTCGCAAGAATTTGCCGGCCGCCACTTCGTAACGGTCGCACCACCGGACGGCACGGCAAATCTGACGCTCGTGGCCCCCGAGCGGGACTCGGACCAACACAAGCTCATCGGGCGGTACACCCAAGTCACGTTTGTAACCGAGGACGTGCTCGCCAAGTTCCGGGAATGGAGCGCACGCGGCGTGCGCTTTTTGGTCAATCCTCGGCTCAAGCGGCTCAAATACCCGGTGCGCGTGCAAACGGCAGGCTCAGTGGCCTCATCGTCAGAGGCCGCGGAGCACCCGCCGATTTGGGGCGGCGTCTTCGCCCGTTTCAAGGATCCCGACGGCAACTCGTTCTCGCTTGTCAGTTTCGACGAGGTTACGCATGCCGTCGAGGCCCAGCGGCGGGCCATTGCCGAGAAGATCGAGACCGAACGCCGCGCTGCTCAGGAACTCGCTATCGCGAAGCAGGTGCAAGCCCGGCTTTTTCCGCAAACGCTTCCGCCGCTCAAAACTCTGGAGTACGCAGGAATTTGCCGCCAGGCTCGTCAGGTCGGCGGCGATTATTACGACTTCCTGGACCTGGGGAGCGAGCGGCTCGGTTTCGTGATTGGCGACATATCCGGTAAAGGAATTGCCGCTGCTCTGCTGATGGCCAATCTCCAGGCCAATCTGCGCAGCCAAAGCGCCATCGCCGTGGATCAGCCGCAGCGCCTGCTGCGTTCGGTGAACCAGCTTTTTTGCGAGAACACCACGGACGGCGCCTTCGCCACGCTTTTCTTCGCCGAGTACGATGATGCGACTCGCCGCTTGCGTTACGCGAACTGCGGCCACCTTGCTGCTCTCCTGTTACGCTGCAATGATTCGATCGAACGTCTCGAATCCACCGCGACGGTTCTCGGCGTGTTCAAGAGATGGGATTGCGAAATCAGCGAAACGCAAATCTCCCCGGGCGACATCCTGGCCCTTTATACGGATGGAATCACCGAATCGTTCAATGATGCCGGGGAGCAATTCGGCGAAGAACGCCTTGCCGAAGCCTTGTGCCGCGACCGCACACTTTGCTCTGACGACCTCCTCAACACCATCGTCGACAAGGTCCGCCAGTTCAGCCCGCGAGAACAGCAGGACGACATCACGCTCATCATCGCCAAATCGTTGTAGCTGCCCTCCTTAGAGCGAGGCAGCAATACAAAAGTAAGAAAAAGGCAGGCCCCTTGCGGCGCGCTCGGGATAACCATTCGCTTAGGTGCTAAAACGACGGGAGCGTACCTCTCTCTGCGGAGTCACGCTTGGGCTTCCCGCTTTTTCGCGACGATGAGGCCGTAAATGAGGTTACCTGAGGCGAATCCCGCGCGCATGTCCTTGAAGGCGCGGAGAAAGCGCACGAACGCCGGGCCATTTTGTGCTGCCAATCCCCACAATGCCTTGTCCTTGATGATGTCGAGACAAAAGTCCCAGGTTTTGGCGCAATTCTTGTTCAGCACCTCGCTATGAACGGCTTCGAGCCCGGCGGCGGCCATGTGTCTTCGGTAGTCTTCCATGGTCTGCAGTTCCACCATCATGCCGTGTTCGAGGTCGTGCAGGCATTTCTTGTGCTCCCGAGGCGTCAGACCTTTTCGCTTGAACCAGTCCGCGATGGCCAGCGTTCCTCCAGGCCGTAGGAGCTTTGCGGCGGAGGCGAAGAATTTCGGCGTGTCCTGGTAATGCGAAATCGATTCGACCGACCACACGAGGTCGAAGGAGTTGTCAAACGTCATGGCCTCGGCGTCCATGAGCAGAAACTTGCCGTTGACTCCGGCGGTCGCCGCGGCTTTGTTCGCCATTTCCACTTGCACAGGGGAAATGGTGATTCCCGTTGCTTCCGCCCCGTATTTCCGCGCCAGATAAATGCTGCTGGCGCGAAAACCGCAGCCCACATCGAGAATCTTGGCACCCGGCTGGATTGCGGCGGCCTCGGCGAGGTGCTCGATGAGCTGAACCTGCGCAGTCTCCTTGGATTCATCGCCGCGAATCCAGTAGCCATGATGAATGTGCTCGCCCCACAACGAATGGTAATAGGGGCTCATGCGATCGTAGTGCTCGCGGACTTTCACTTTGTCGTTCGGCCGAGTGGCAGTCGTCATGGCCGGGGAACCTTCCTAGCGGTCTGCGGCCGAGGCGCGTTAGTGCATAGAACTTGGCGGCGGTTGTTCTCGCTGCGTCTCCATTCGGCACTGATCCAGCCCTCCTGTCCCAGTTTGTGCAAAGCCGGGTAGAGCGAGCCGTCGCTGACTTGGAGGACTGTCGCCGGAAATTCGCTTCAAGCGTTGGCTGATGGCGAAGCCGTTCAGCGGCTGGAGCGCCGCAATCTTCAAAAGCAAGAGGTCCAGCGTGCCCTGGACGCGGTCGGAGGGCTTGCTCATGCACACTCCTCGGTTACCGAGGATAAGGTACACGCTTTCCCTCGGTAAGCAACGGTAAGCAAGGCAAGTCCGTCGCCACAGCCTAATATCGCGATTAGCGGAACGGCTAGCTGGCGGCTTCGGCGGGCTCTTCCTTCTTGGGCTTTTCTTTCTTTTCTTTTTCCTGGTACTGGTAGCCGATGATTTCGAGGATGGCCACTTTGGCGTTGTCGCCGACGCGATTGCCGGCTCGGATGATGCGCGTGTAACCGCCAGCGCGGTCGCCAAACTTCGGCGCGATCTCGCTGAAGAGCTTTTGCGTGACGGCCGGCACCAGGAGATAAGAAGCCGCCTGGCGGCGCGCCTGTAGCGTGTCGCGCTTGCCGAGCGTGATCATTTTTTCGGCCATGGGGCGAGCGGCCTTGGCGCGCGTGAGCGTGGTGGTGATGCGCCCGTGTTGAAACAGGTTGGTGACCAGGCTGCGCAGGACGGCGCGGCGATGATCGGGCTGCTTGCCGAGTTTTGATCCGGAGTTGAGATGTCGCATGGTTGTTTCCCGTTGTTAGTTTTTGGTTCCCAGTTTTCAGTCCATCGGTGACGAGGTCCGCTCGCTACCGCAAAGTTGCTCTCAAAAACGGGGCGGAAGCCCGCTACAGAACTGAGCTTTAAAAACCGCGCCGCTGCAACGACTTGCGGACCGGAGCCCGGTTCCGAAGGCGGCCACTAGAAAGCCTTACTTTAGGACCGCGGCGAAAGGCCGCCGCCCGGAAATGTCCCCTTACAGTCCGACGGTGTCTTCCGGCAAAGGCGCCGCGGTCTGGCTCGGGAGCGGCGGCCAGATGATGCGGCCGTGCTCATCGAACTTCATGCCCAGCGAAAGGCCCATCTTGGTGAGAATTTCCTTGATCTCGTTGAGGGACTTGCGGCCGAAGTTCTTGGTCTTGAGCATTTCGTTTTCGCTCTTCTGCACGAGCTCGCGAATCGTTTGGATATTGGCGTTCTTCAGGCAGTTGTAAGAGCGCACGGAGAGCTCGAGCTCCTCGACGGAGCGGTCCAGATGCTCGAGGCGCGGGTCGTGCGAAGTGTCCTGCGGAGCTTCGACGGTTTCCACGGGCTCCTCGAAGTTGATGAAGATGCTCATGTGATCCTTCACCAGCTTGGCGGCGTAGCCGATACCGTCCTTGGGGGTGATGGCGCCGTTGGTCCAGACCTCCATCATCAACTTTTCGTAGTCGGTCATTTGGCCGAGACGAGCCGCTTCGACCGAGTAGTTGACCTTACGTACGGGCGAGTGGACGCTGTCCACCGGAATGTAGCCGATGGGCAGGTCTTCATCGTAGTTGCGGTCGGCAGCCACGTAGCCGCGGCCGTTTTTGGCGCGCATCTCGATCTGCAGCTTGCCACCTTCGCTAACGGTGGCGATGTACACGCTCTTGTCGAGCACGGCGAAGTCGGCGTCTTCCTCGATGTTTGCCGAGGTGACCGTGCCGGGCTGCTCGACGTTGAGATAAATCGTCTTGGGCAGATCGGTGTTCAGCTTGATGGGCACCTGCTTGAGGTTGAGGATGATGTCCGTGGCATCCTCGACGACACCGGGGATCGAAGAGAATTCGTGCAGCACGCCTTCGATCTTCACGGCGGTGACCGCCGCGCCCTCGATCGAGCTGAGCAGCGCGCGGCGCAGAGCGTTACCGACGGTGGTGCCCCAGCCGCGCTCAAAAGGCTGCGCGGAGAAACGCCCGTACTTCTCGGTCAGCGATTCGAGATCGGACGCGAGGTGCTTCGGCTTTTGAAAACCTTTCCACATCTTGTTCCTTCTTTCCGGGCCGGAATGCCCGGCCCACAAATCCTTGAAAAGCTCTTCGTTGTTTGTTTTAAGTAGAAAATCTTGAAAACCTAAAACTTTTTTACGTTCGCTTGAGCCCCTTAATCCGCAAACCGAGTCTGCCCGCCGAACCCCTAAACCGAAAGCTAAGAACTGAAGACTCGAAATTTACTTCGAGTACAGCTCGACGATGAGCTGCTCATTAATCGGCGGCGTCTGCACATCTTCGCGCTTGGGCAGAGCCACAACCTTGGCCTTGAACTGCTCGCGCTGCTGCTCGAGCCAAGGCACTGCGTTCTGGCTCTGTGCGACGTTGCGCGCTTCGAGGACCACCGCGTTCTGGTGCATCTTTTCCTTGATGGAGATTTCCTCGCCGACGTTGACGAGGTAGGAAGGGATGTTGACCTTCTTGCCGTTCACGCGCACGTGGCCGTGCAGCACGAGCTGCCTGGCCTGCGAGCGCGAAGACGCCAAGCCGGCGCGCCACACCGCGTTATCGAGACGACGCTCCAGCATGATAATCAGGTTCTCGCCCGACGGGCCCTTCATGCGCACCGCTTTTTCAAAGTAGTTGCGGAACTGGCGCTCGAGCAGGCCGTAGGTGCGCTTCACCTTCTGCTTTTCGCGCAACTGCAAGCCGTAGCCGACCACCTTGGCACGCCGCGATTGGCCGTGCTGCCCCGGTACGAAGTTGCGCTTTTCAATGGCGCACTTCTCCGTAAAGCAGCGCAGGCCCTTCAAAAACAGCTTCTGCCCCTCCCTGCGGCACAGGCGGCAGACGGCATCACGATGTCTTGCCAATTTCTATTCTCCCTTCGAAAAAATCTGCAAGCTTAGCCAATCGCCAGATTCCGTCCGGCGGAGGTGGCACCGGCACTCCCGCCTGTGCACGATCCTATGAGCCCCAGCCAAGAGTGGCAGCGCTGCCAATTCACACGCGGCGTCGCTTCGGGGGCCGGCAGCCGTTGTGTGGAATCGGCGTAATGTCGCGAATCAGCACAATGTGCAACCCCGCGGCGGACAGGGCGCGGACGGCGGATTCCCGTCCGGAACCCGGGCCCTTTACACGAACTTCCACGCTCTTCATGCCATACTGATCGCGCGCCACGCCCGCGGCGGCCAGCGAAGCCTGCTGCGCGGCGTAAGGCGTGCCCTTGCGCGAGCCTTTGAAGCCGATCGCTCCAGCCGAGGACCAGCACATGGTGCGGCCGTCCAGGTCGGTGATCGTGATCTGCGTGTTGTTGAACGACGCAGCCACGTACACGAGGCCGTGCGGGACCACGCGACGTTCGCGCTTCTTCTTGAATTCCTTCTTGCGCTTTGCCGCCGGCTTCGCCGGAGCCGCACCTTCCGGCGTGGTAGCCGCGCTTTTTGGTTCTTTTGCCACGATGCACTCCGTTCTTTCGACTGCCAAATTCTAAATCTGTCGAAGGAGAGGCACGGCATCCCGTGCCCTCCACAGCCGATCTCGCTAGCCCTTCTTGCCGACGGTCTTCTTCTTGGCGGCGATGGCGCCGCGCCGCGGACCCTTGCGCGTTCGCGCGTTTGTATGGGTGCGCTGTCCGCGAACCGGCAGATTGCGGCGGTGACGAATCCCGCGATAGGCCTGAATTTCAATCAGCCGGCGAATGTTCATCTGAATCTCCTTGCGGAGATCGCCTTCAACGCGGCCTTCCTGCTCGATGGCCTGGCGGATATGGTTGATTTCATCTTCCGTCAGGTCGCGAATCTTCTTCGTGTGATCCACGCCGGCCTTCGCGACAAGCCTGCGTGCGCGCGCTTGCCCGATGCCATAGATCGCGGTCAGCCCGATCCAAAGGCGCTTTTGCGGCGGAAGATCTACACCTGCTATGCGTGCCATGATTTCTCCAAGTTCTAAGTGATAAGTTCTTGGTTCAGAGTCTTCCTGCGACCTTCCTGCCGATGCTTCCCGTTCTGAACTTAGAACTTACAACTTTGAGACGAATGACCGCCTTTATCCCTGGCGCTGCTTGTGCTTGGGGTTGACGCAAATCACCCGCACCACGCCGCGCCGGTGGATCACCTTGCATTTGTCACAAATCTTTTTCACCGATGCCCGAACTTTCATGTTCCCCTCAATCCTTTACTAACCTCCGGCCTCCAGCCGACTCTAGGCCCAGCGTCCGTTCGACTACGCCACCGGGAAAGCTGCGAAAGCCTTCACCCTACTTATAGCGATAGACGATGCGGCCGCGCGTCAAATCGTACGGCGAAAGCTCGACGGCCACTTTGTCTCCCGCAAGAATGCGGATGAAATTCTTGCGCATCTTGCCGGAGACATGCGCCAGAACCTGGTGCTTGTTTTCCAGTTCGACGCGGAACATGGCGTTGGGCAGCGGCTCGATGACCGTGGCCATCACTTCAATGGCGTCCTCTTTGGGATTTCCCGAGTCGCCTTTGTCGCCCTTCTTTTTGTCCTCGAACCCCTTCGCCATATTCTCCTGTTGCCTACCAGCGCCGGGCTAAAGCCAGGCCTCTAGAAACCGCTACCACGACGGGCCGGTCTGCTCTTTCGGGCGCGTTAAAATCCACGGTCCGTTGGCGGTGACCGCCACGGTATGCTCGAAGTGCGCCGAGGGACTGCCGTCGGCAGTTTCCGCGACCCACTCGCCCCGCATCCGCACTTCCGGGCGGCCGGCATTCACCATCGGCTCGATAGCGATGACCATGCCCTCCTGCAACCGCGCGCCGCGCCCTTCTTCTCCGTAGTTCGGAAGGTTGGGCTCGTCATGCATCCTGGTGCCGATGCCGTGCCCAACAAACTCGCGCACCACCGAAAACCCGTTCTGCTCGACCCAACTCTGCACCGCGTGGCCGACGTCGCCCAGGCGGTTGCCGGCGCGCATCTTTTCAATCGCGCGGTCCAGCGATTCGCGGGTCACATCCAGCAGCTTCTGCACCTCCGGCCGAATCTGGCCTAGAGGGACGGTTACCGCGGAATCCGCGTAGTAGCCGTCCACTTCCATCCCGAAATCGATTGAGACAATGTCGCCCTCGCACAATTTGCGTTTGGGCGACGGAATCCCGTGGACGATCTCGCTGTTCACCGAAGTGCACAGCATGCAGGGATACCCGCGGTATCCCTTGAACGCGGCGTGCCCCGGCCTTCCGGCGATTTTTTCCTCGGCCAATTTCTCGAGGTCCATCGTGGTCATGCCGGGCTTGACGGCGCTTCGCAGCGCGGTCAAAACGTCGTAGACGATGAGCCCTGCGCGGTACATTTTCTCGAGCTCTTCGGCACTTCGCAGGTAAATCGCCATCCGATCCTTTTACGGGCGGCCCTTGCCTGTCCGACTTCCGCAGCCCGATCCGCGCCAGCCGAACCGTCTAGCGCGAATTGCGGACAATCTCGAGCACGCGCTGCTTCACTTCCTCAATGCTCTTCGAGGCGTCCACGTCGTGCAAGCGCCCGAGCCTCCGGTAGTACGACACCAGCGGCTCGGTCAGCTTTTCGTAGGCCTCGAGCCTCGGCGTTACAATTTCTTCCCGGTCGTCCGGCCGCTGTATCAGCTCTCCACCGTCGTTGTCGCAGCGGCCATCCACTTTTGGCGGGCGCTCATGAATATTATAGATCTCGCCGCCTACCTTACACATGCGCCGGCCGGTGATGCGTTTCAGCACCAGCGCCGGATCCAGCGCAAAATGCACCACCAGCGCCGGCCGATAACCGTTCTGCCGCAGCAGGACGCCCAGGTACTGCGCCTGCGCGACGGTCCGGGGAAACCCGTCAAACACAAAGCCATGCGAACAATCCGGTCTCTCGATGCGTTCCCGGACCATTTTCAGGACCAGGGAATCCGGAACCAGCTCGCCGCGCGCCATAATCGGCTTCACTTGCTCACCGAGCGGCGTCCCTAGGCTGACGTGCTCGCGAAACATGTCCCCGGTCGAAAGGTGCGGCACCCGGTAGAGCTTTGCCAATTCCTTCGCCTGCGTGCCTTTTCCTGCGCCCGGAGGCCCAAGGAAAATCACGGCGCGGTCCAATCTTTCCGGGACCCGAGTCTCCGGAGCCACTCCGCTTGTCTCTCCTAGCGGCGACCGCGCAACCGGCCCTTCCGCGCAAACCCTTCATAGTTCCGCATCACCAGCTGCGCCTCGAGCTGCTGCACGGTATCCATGGCTACGCCGACGACGATCAGGAGCGAGGTGCCGCCAAAATAGAAGTTCACGGCGAGACCTTTCAGGAACCACACGGGGAAGTGGCGGTCAAACCAGGCGCCGATGCCCCACCCGAGGTGGTCGAGGTGAATCCCGGCGATCATCCACTCGGGGAGCAAGCACACGGCCGCCAGGTAGATCCCGCCAATGCACGTGAGCCGCTTCAGAATCCTGCTGACGTGTTCGGAAGTAGTGCGCCCAGGCCGAATTCCGGGGATGAAGCCCCCATTCTTGCGCATGTTGTCGGCAAGCTCCGTGGGGTTGAAGACGATGCCGATGTAAAAGAACGAGAAGATCAGAATCAGCGCGACGTAAAGCAGCGTGTAAAGCGGCTCGCCCCATTTGACATAGGACTGGATGGTGTCCACAAAAGCGTATCGGTGATTGAGGGCAAGCGCGATGGTTGCCGGAAAAGCCAAAAGAGAGCTGGCAAAAATCGGCGGAATCACGCCGCCGGAGTTGACGCGCAGCGGCAGATAGGAAGACTGTCCGCCCATGACGCGACGTCCGACGACGCGCTTGGCGTATTGCACCGGAATGCGGCGCTGACCGCCTTCCATGAAAACGATGAACGCCACCACCGCGATCATCAAGACAATCAGAAGAATCATGTAGATGGGTGTAAAGCCGCCCCACTGGTGGGTTACGAACGCCTTCTCGTAAAGATCGCTGACGGCGCGAGGCAATCCGACCACAATACCGACAAAAATGATCAGCGACATGCCGTTGCCAATACCGCGTTCGCTGATCTGCTCGCCCAGCCACATGATGAAGGCCGAGCCGGTGGTCAGCGTGAGAACGGTCATCAAAACGAAAGGGAGGCCCGGATGATAGACCAGATTCGCCTGCGACTGGAGTGTGCCGGCGATCGTTAGCGACTGGATAATGCTGAGCGCGATGGTCAGGTAGCGCGTGTACTGGGTGATCTTCTGCCGGCCGAGTTCGCCCTCCTTCTGCAACCGCTCGAGGTAAGGGAACACCACCTGCATCAACTGCAGGATGATCGATGCGGTGATGTAGGGCATGATGCCCAAAGCGAAGATGGTAAGGTTGCGGAAGTTGCCGCCGCTGAACAAATCGAACAGCCCCAGGGCCGAACCCTGCGCCTGGGTGAAGATGCGCTCCAACTCCGTGACATTGATACCCGGGGTGGGGATGTGCGCGCCGATGCGATACACCGCCAGCAACGCGAGCGTGAAAAGCACGCGGTTCCGCAAGTCTTCGACGCGGAACATGTTTCGGATGGCTTCGATAAACCGGTTCATAGCTGTACCCTACAACTTTTCTTAGGCTACCACCTCAAACGTGCCCCCCGCCTTGGTAATTTTCTCCTTGGCTGAGGCGCTAAATGCATGCGCGTGAATGGCCAGCTTGTTCTTTAATTCGCCATCGCCCAGGATCTTCACCGGGTCGGTCGCGCGGCGGACAAAACCGTGCGCGCGCAGCAGATCCGGCGTGACCGTTTCCCCCGCCGGAAAAACATTGAGCTCTGCCAGGTTCACGACCGAATACGTGACGCCAAACGGGTTGTGAAAACCGCGCTTCGGGACACGGCGGTGCAGCGGCATCTGGCCGCCTTCAAATCCGCGGCGACGCGAATAGCCGCGCCGGGATTTCTGCCCCTTGTTGCCGGCGCCCGCAGTTTTGCCCAGTTTGGAGCCGATGCCGCGGCCGACGCGGACCTTGCGGATGCGCGAACCCGCCGGCGGATGCAAATTCGAGAGCGTGAACAAGCGGCGCTCTTTCGATGCCGGAGTCGCCGGCTTGCGCTGGCGGCGCTTGCGCGGACGGCTTGCAGTTTTTTTCGCCATGGCCCTACTCCACCACTTCCACGAGGTGCCGCACCTTGTGAATCATGCCGCGCACCGCCGGCGTGTCCTGGCGCTCCACCACCTGATGCAATCTCCGCAAACCCAGGCCGCGGATGGTCTGGCGCATGTCATCGGTGCAGCCGATGAAGCTGACCACCCACTTGATCTTCACGCTGCCGGAGCTTTTTGCGGCAGTTTTCTTTTGCGCAGTCATGCGTTGCTCTCACTGACGGCGGCCTTCTCTTTCGCCGGCTTGCCGCTGATCTCTTCCACGGTTTTCGAGCGTGTCTCGGCCACCTGCGCCGCGTCTTTCAGACCCAGCAAGGCCGCAAACGTCGCCTTGACGACGTTGTGCGGGTTGGACGTGCCGATGGATTTCGTCAGCACATTGGTGATACCGGCGACCTGCATCACCTTGCGCACCGGGCCGCCGGCAATCACCCCGGTGCCTTCGGAAGCGGGCTTCAGCAGCACCTGCGCCGAGCCGTAACGCCCGAGAACCTGGTGAGGAATCGTAGAACCCTTGAGGTTCATTTTGATCAGGTTCTTTTTGGCCTGCTCGATGCCCTTCTTGATGGCCATGGGCACTTCGCGCGCCTTGCCCATGCCGAACCCGGCATGGCCGTGACTGTCACCGACCACCACCAATGCCGAAAAACTCAGGTTCTTGCCGCCCTTGACGACTTTAGTGACGCGGTTGATGGCGATCACGTCATCTTTCAAATCCGAAGGGTTCACTTCGAGGAGGCGGCGAACCGCTAGACTTTCCCGCAAAATTTGCTTGGACATAAGTTTAGAACTGTAACCCCGCTTCCCGCGCCGCATCCGCGAGCGCCTTGACGCGGCCGTGATACTTGTACCCGCCGCGGTCGAACACCACTTTGCTCACTCCAGCGGACTTGGCGCGTTCGGCAATGGTCTTGCCGATGACTTTGGCCGCCGCGACGTTGCCGCCGCCCTTCAAATTCTTTTTTGTTTCGGCATCGATAGAGCTCGCGGAGACCAGCGTCTTGCCGGAGCGGTCGTCGATGACCTGTGCGTAGATGTGCCCCAGGGAGCGGTACACGGAAAGCCGTGGACGCTCGGGAGTGCCCTCGACGCGCGTGCGCACGCGCGCGTGCACGCGTTGGCGGTGCAAATCCCGGGATAGCTTCCTGACTGATGCCGATGCCACGGTCTCGTCTCCTTAGGCTGCGGCGCCGCCGGCCTTGGCGCCCGCTTTGCCAGCCTTCTTCTTCAGCCGCTCGCCGGTGATGCGCACGCCCTTCTGCTTGTACGGATCGGGCGGGCGCAGCGCGCGCATGTCGGCGGCCACCTGGCCGACCTGGCCCTTGTCCGCGCCGCTCACGACAATGTGCGTTTGCTTGTCCAGGACCACTTGAATGCCTTCGGGAATCGGAAAATTGATCGGATGCGATTTGCCGAGCGCGAAAGCCACGCTTTTCCCCTTTAGTTCCGCGCGGTAGCCGACGCCGACAATGTCCAGTTCCTTCTTGAAACCCGAGGTGACGCCGTGCACGGCGTTGGCCACCAGCGCGCGCGCCAAGCCGTGCAGAGCGCGATGCTCTTCGGTCGAGCGCTTGGCCACGAGCGTTCCGTCCTTGTGCTCGAAGGTAATGCCCCGCGGCACCGCCACCGAAAGCTTTCCCTTCGGCCCCTGCACTTCGACTTTGCCGCCCTCGAGCGCGATCTTTACGCCCTGGGGCACGGCAATTGGTTTGTTTCCGATCCGTGACATCTGTTTATCCTTGTCGCTGACTGGGGCGCCGCCTGCGCGCCCTACCATTCCCTACCAAACCTCACAAAGAATCTCCCCGCCAATTTTGCTCTTGCGCGCGGCGCGGCCGCTCATCACGCCTCGCGGGGTGGTCAGAATGCTGATGCCCAGGCCGCCCACCACCGGCCGAATCTCCGTCGCGCCAAGGTAGGCGCGTGCGCCGGGCCTGGAAATCCGCCGCAAGCCGCTGATGACGCTGCGGCGGTCGGGCGTGTACTTCAGGAAAACGCGCAGCACTTTGCGCGTCTTGTTCTCATCCACCAGCTTGTACGTCGAAATGTAACCCTCTTCCTTCAGAATGCGCGCGATTTCCGTCTTGAGCTTGGAGACCGGAACATCGACGCGCTGGTGCTTGGCGGCCGCCGCGTTGCGGAGGCGCGTCAAGAAATCGGCAATGGGATCGGTTTGCATGATTCTCCTACCAGCTGGCTTTCACCACGCCCGGGATTTCCCCGCGCAGCGCCATGCCGCGAAAACAGATGCGGCACATCTGAAACTTGCGGATATAGCCGCGCGCTCGGCCGCAGACGCGGCAGCGGTTGCGGATGCGGACCTTGAATTTCGGCTTCTTGCGGGTCTTGGCGATTTTTGCCGTTCGTGCCATGGATTAAGCCGCCCCTCTTTCGCGCAGGGGAACGCCGAGGCCTTTCAGCAGCTCGCGTCCCTGCTCGTCGTTTCTCGCCGACGTGGTCAGCGTGATGTTCATGCCCTTGATCTTGTCCACTCTCGTGTAGTCAATCTCCGGAAAGACCAGCTGGTCTTTGAGCCCCAGCGTGTAATTTCCGCGGCCGTCGAAAGCGTTTGAGGGCAAGCCGCGGAAGTCGCGCACGCGCGGCAGCACCACGTTGCACAGCCGGTCGAGAAATTCGTACATGCGGTCGCCGCGGAGCGTGACGGCGCAGCCGATGGGCATGCCCTTGCGGATCTTGAAGTTCGCAATGGACTTTTTCGCCCGCGTTATGATGGCCTTCTGCCCGGTGATTTGCCCGAGCTCTTGCGCGGCGGTGTCCAGCAGCTTCACGTTCTGGCTGGCTTCGCCGAGCCCGATGTTTACCGTGATCTTCTCGATCTTGGGAACCGCCATGCGGTTCTTCCAGCCAAAGCGCTTCATCAGCGCCGGGACCGTCTCTCCCCGGTATTTTTCCTGCAATCGGCTTTTCATCGCCCTTTGCGCCTCGTCGTTTACCTTTACTTGTCCAGCGTGGCCTTGCAATGCCGACAACTGCGCATTTTCGAGCCGTCCGGCAAAATCGTGTGGCCAACGCGCGTGTGCTTGCCGCAGCTCGGGCAAACGATCATCACGTTGGAAGCGTTGATGCCCCCTTCCTTCTCGATGATCCCGCCCTTTACGTTCTTCGAAGGGTTGGGACGCGTGTGGCGCTTGATGATGCCCACATGCTCCACAACCACGGTATTCTTCTGGCCGTTGACCCAAAGAACCCGCCCGCTCTTTCCAGCGTCCTTGCCGGCGATCACTTTGACGTTGTCGCCCTTGCGGACTTGCATGTTGTGCCGCTCAGCTCTTCCGTGCGCGAGTGCCATGGCTTACCAGACCTCCGGCGCCAGCGAAACGATCTTGGTAAATCTCTTGTCGCGCAGTTCGCGCGCCACTGGGCCGAACACGCGCGTGCCGATGGGTTCTAGCGCGTCGTTGATCAGCACCGCGGCGTTGTCGTCGAACCGGATGTAGGTGCCGTCCTTGCGGCGCTGCTCTTTGCGCATGCGCACAATCACGCATTTCACCACTTTGCCTTCCTTGATCTGGCTATCCGGCGTCGCTTCCTTCACCGACGCCGTGACGATATCTCCCAGCCCGGCTTTCAATCCGGCATCGCCGCCCACGGGCAAAATGCACATGAGCTTGCGCGCGCCGGAATTGTCCGCCACCGTCAGCCAGGTTCGCATCTGAATCATTGGCCTGCTCCCCTGCCTCTCTTACTTCGCCGACGCACTCGACGCCAGCACTTCTTTCAACCGCCACCGCTTAAGCCTTGAAATAGGCCGCGACGCCACAATGCGCACGGTGTCGCCGGGCTTGGCCTGGCGCTTTTCATCATGCGCGTAAAACTTCTTGGCGATGCGCACCACGCGGCGGTATTTCGGATGCTTCACCAGACGGATGATCTCGACGACGATGGTCTTTTCCATCTTTGCGCTGGTGACCTTGCCGGTCAGCGCGGTGCGATCGCCGCGCGTGTCCGCCGTTGCGGCGTTTGTCTCGGTTGCCATTTATGCATTCCTCGGTTCCTGGCCGCGCAGCAGCGTCTTCACCCGCGCCAAATCTTTTTTCGCCTCGCGCAGCCGCTTCAGGGCTTCCGCCTGCCCGGTGGTCAACTGAAAACGCAGGCGGAAAATCAGCTCCGTCAACTCCTTCTGCTGCGCTTCGAGCTCTTCCCTGCCGGCTTCGCGGATTTTCTCAATGCGCCGCGGCATACTCAAAATCCTCCCGAACGGGTGACGAATCGCGTGGGGATGGGCAGCTTGTGCGCGGCCAATCCCAGCGCTTCCCGTGCCGTCGCTTCGTCGATTCCGGCCATTTCGAAAAGGATGCGTCCCGGCTTTACCACCGACACCCAGCGTTCCGGGGCGCCTTTGCCTTTGCCCATGCGGGTTTCCGCAGGCTTCTTGGTGAAGGGCTTGTCCGGAAAAATGCGGATCCACAATTTGCCGCCTCGCTTGATGAAGCGCGTAATGGCTACGCGGGAAGCCTCGATCTGGCGGTCGGTGATCCAGGCGTTTTCGAGCGCCTTCAAGCCGTATTCGCCAAACGACAAACCGCCGCCGCGCCAGGCCTTGCCTTTGCGGCGCCCGCGCATCTGCTTGCGGTACTTCACTTTTTTCGGCATCAACATCGTTCTGTTCTCGCTTCCCGGTCTCCGCCTTCTTCGTTGACGATTTACGCCACCGCGGCAGCGGCTTCGCGCGGTTCCTGCACCTTGGACGCCCGCCGCGGAATGTTTTCCCCCTGATAAATCCAGCACTTCACGCCGATCACGCCGTAAGTCGTATAAGCCTGCGCAAAGCCGAAATCAATGTCCGCGCGCAGCGTTTGCAGGGGCAGCCGGCCCTGCAGGTACCACTCCTTGCGCGCGATTTCCGCGCCGTTCAACCGGCCGGCCACGCGCACCTTGATGCCCTTGCAGCCGAAGCGCAGCGCCGAATCCACCGCTTTGCGCATCGCGCGGCGAAAAGCCACGCGCTTTTCGAGTTGCAGCGCAATCGATTCGGCCACAAGTTGCGCATCCAATTCGGGACGGTGAACTTCCTGGATATCGATGTGCACTTCGCGCTTCGTGCGCTTCTGCACATCCTGCTTGAGCTTGTCGATCTCCGCGCCTTTGCGCCCGATGATGATTCCAGGACGGGCAGTGTAAATGCGCACGACCAGCTTGTTGGCGGCGCGCTCGATATCGATCGAGCTGATGCCCGCGCTCTTCAGCTTGTCTTTCAGCTCGGTGCGCAGCCTGACATCTTCGTGCAGCAAGTCGGCGTATTCCTTGTCGGCGTACCAGCGCGACTTGAACGGCTTGTTGTAGCCGAGCCGGAATCCGTACGGATGCGTTTTCTGTCCCATTGTGTTTCCTTCATGCGGCCCACCGGGCCGACTACTTCTTTCCCTTCTTTGGCGGCGCTTGCTTCCCGGTCAAGGCCTTGCGGACCCGGCGGGCCGTGCCGCGCACGCCTTTTTGCGCTTCGGCTTCCGCAACGTTGGCGGCCACGCGCTCTCTGGCGGCCACATGATGCTCGGCCACGCCCACCCAGAGATGCGCCGTGCGCTTCTGGTAGCGGAACGCACGGCCCATGGGCGCCGGACGCAGCCGCTTCCAGCGCGGGCCTTCGTTCACAAAACAGTTCGCAACGTACAATTCATCCTCGTCGAGCGGCGCTCCGGCTTCATCGGCCTTTTGCCGCGCGTTGGCAATGGCGCTGCGCAGCACTTTCGCAATGTGCTTGGCGGCGCGCTTCTGGGTGTACTGCAAAGTCTGCAGCGCCTCGGGCGCTTTCTGCCCGCGAATCAGATCCATCACCAGCCGCGCCTTCTGCGGCGACATGCGCACGTGCCGCGCGAGGGCGTGCGCTTCGATCGATCCCGTAACGATTTGCGCTTCAGCCATGGCTTATGACTTCGGCGCCGGAGCCGCGGGTGCTGCCGCCGCCCCTGGTGCGCCGCCTCCTGCGGGCGCCACGCCCGCGGCCCTTTCGAGGGCCGCCTTCACGCCGTGGCCCTTGAACGAGCGCGTTGGCGAAAACTCGCCCAGCTTGTGCCCGATCATCTGCTCGGTCACGTACACCGGAATAAACTTCTTGCCGTTGTGCACGGCGATGGTGTGACCGATCATTTCCGGCACGATCGTCGAACGTCGCGACCAGGTCTTCACCACTTTTTTCTCATTGCGCGTGTTCAGCGCTTCCACCTTTTCGCGCAGGTGGCCGTCGACGAACGGCCCTTTTTTCAATGAGCGTGCCATGGCTTCGCTATTCCTCCACCCGCCGCAAGCGGCTCCACTGGGCGCGCCGCACTTTCTTGAAGCCGCGCACGGGCCCGGGTACGCGGTGCGACTTCGGGCAAAACGGGCAGACAAACCGCGTGCCCTGCGCATTCGGAATGCGCTCCACGATCACCGCCCAGCCCGGCTTGCACAGCTTGTAAAGCACGGGCTCCGGAGGTGCCACGGCAACGCGCACCGGGCGCACCGGCTTGTTTAGTTTTGCCATGCGGCGCTTCGCCGCGTGCTTGATTGGGCGGCTGCGCCGTCCCGCTGTTCGTGTTCTTGTCGCTCGCATCATCTCTGCCTCACCGGGCTGCTCTTCCTTCACCGCCCGGTCCTCACCTTGCGTCCATTGCCGTTGTTTACTTCTGTCCCTTTACTTCCGGCGCTCGACAATAAATTTGTCGGTGCGCTTGTTGTGCCGCGTCTTCTTGCCGAGCGTCGGGAACGCCCAGGGCGTCTGCGGATGATTGCCTTTGACGCGCCCTTCGCCGCCGCCGTGCGGATGATCCACGGGGTTCATCGCCACGCCGCGAACCGTGGGACGAATGCCGCGCCACCGCGTGCGCCCGGCCTTTCCGTAGGTCTCATTCTCGTGGTCAAGGTTGCCCACCTGGCCGATCGTGGCCATGCAGTCCACAGAAAACTTGCGGACTTCGCCCGAAGGCAGCTTCACCAGCGCAATTTCCCCCTCCTTGCTCAGCAACTGCGCCGAACTGCCGGCCGAGCGGACCACTTGCCCGCCGCGCCCGGGATACAGCTCCAGGTTGTGGACCATCGTCCCCGGCGGAATGTGCCTGAACTGCAGCGCATTGCCGGGGAGAATGTCCGCGCCTTCGCCGATGGAAACCGTGGCGCCGACTTCCAACCCGACGGGATGAATGATGTAGCGCTTCTCGCCATCGGCATAGTGCAACAGCGCCAGGTTCGCGCTGCGATTCGGGTCGTACTCGATGGCCGCCACTTTCGCGGGCACGCCGATTTTGTCGCGACGGAAGTCCACCTTGCGGTATTGTTTCTTGTGCCCGCCGCCGCGGTGCCAGATCACCACTTCACCCTGGTTGTTGCGCCCGCCCGAACGCTTTTTCGGCTCGAGCAGCGCCTTCTCCGGCTGCTGCTTGGTGATGTGGCTCTTTTCCACGACGGTGATAAACCGCCGTGACGCCGTGTATGGATTAAAGCTCTTAAGTCCCATCGCTGCCTCTTACCTTCTAAATCCTTTTCTTCCCTGGTGTTTCCGCTTTACAGGTTCTCCGCGTACTCGATCATCTTCTCGCCCTCGGCGAGCTTTACGTAGGCCTTCTTCCAATCGCGCCGGTAGCCTTCGTTCTGGCCGCGCCGGCGCATCTTGCCGACAAAGTTCGCGGTGCGCACGTTGTCGACTTTCACCTTGAAAATCTGCTGCACTGCTTCTTTGATTTCCGTCTTGGTTGCCGCCGACGAAACTTCAAAAACCACGGTATGCTGCGTCTCTTTCATGCCGAGGCCTTTTTCCGTGATGATCGGCCGCCGGATGATTTGATAGTGAGGGGCTGCCATGGCTTATTCCTTCCCCTTCTTGGTTTTCGGCTTCGCCGCTTTCTTGGTCGTCAGTTTCCTGGCCGCCGCCTTTGGCCGAGCCTCTTTCTTGGCCGGCTTGGCCGCCGGCGCAATGGTGGCCACGTCCGGCACCACCACCGGCTTTTTCTCCGGATCGAGCGAATGG
>Ga0307471_100000218_pt1 | contig 29292 bp, 23 predicted proteins | sample atmos_gasesAM3C__2_FD_204566 | JGI IMG/M metagenome (GOLD analysis project Ga0307471, IMG submission 204566) | Hardwood forest soil microbial communities from Morgan-Monroe State Forest, Indiana, United States - atmos_gasesAM3C_515 | ecosystem: Environmental > Terrestrial > Soil > Temperate... | reverse complement strand
AGATGGATCGCCTCCTCCACGGTCCATCGCCCCTCGCCGGAGTCGTCCACCCATCCGCGCAACTGTGAGAGCTGCGGGTCGCGCTCGAAGGCTCGTTCGGCAAGCTCGAGCAACCATGAACGGATCACGCTGCCCTGGTTCCAGAGATGCGCGATGCCGTGCAGGTCGAGGTCACCGAAATCCGGTTTGGCCTGCAGGATGGCGAACCCTTCCGCGTACGCCTGGAGCATGCCGTACTCGATGCCGTTGTGCACCATCTTCACGAAATGGCCGGCGCCGATCGGGCCGACGCGAAGGAAGCCGTCCGGCGGCGCAAGCGTGTCGAAGACCGGACGCCAGTGATCGACCACCGACGCCTTGCCGCCCACCATCAGACAGTACCCGACCTGCAGGCCCCAGATGCCCCCGCTCACCCCCGCATCGATGAAATCGATGTTGCGCTCGGCGCAGCGCGCTCCATCCTTGATGGAGTCCTGGTAGTTGCTGTTGCCGCCGTTGATGATCGTGTCGCCCGGCTGCAGAAGCGTGATGAGCGTGTCGATGGTGGTTTCCGTGATCTCACCCGCCGGCACCATCAACCAGACGCCACGCGGTGGTTGCAGTTTGGGAATGAGGTCCTCGAGGCGTGCGACGCTCGTCGCACCGAATTCCTCGACGGAAGCGCGTGCCTGCGGGTTGGGGTCGAACGCGACCACGGCATGGTCGCCATCTCGCCGCAGCCTGTGCACCATGTTGGCTCCCATCCTGCCCAGCCCGATGAACCCGATCTGCATCGTCTCTCCTCTCGTTTGCGGCGTCAGTGGGCCCCGGCGGCGGTCAGCACCGAATCGGTGAGCCGCGAAAGGCCGGAGATCAGGTCACCACTGACGTGGACGCGGATGACGCGACGACCATGGTCGCGTAGGGAGCGGAGGTCGCCTGCCGCCTGCGCGTGCTTGAGCACGGAAAAGGTGAACGGCTGACCGGGGATGGGTACGTCCTCCGCGTCGTCGACGGTGATCTGGATGAACACGCCCGTGTTCGGCCCCCCCTTGTGCAACTGTCCGGTGCTGTGCAGAAAGCGCGGACCGAAACCGAGGGTCGTGGCGACCCGTCGTGAACCGCGGATCGAGACACGCAGCGCCTGAAGAGCGTCCTCGTTCTCGCCGTCCGGCGTGGCGTAGGCCATCAGCGCGACATAGTCACCCGGCCGCACCGTGTCGAGGTGCGCCTGCAGCGCGTCCGCGACTGTTCGGGCCGGCTCACCTCCGAACACGCTGATGCCCTGCTCCGAGACGGCCGGCTCTTCTTCGGGCAGTGCGCCACTCTTCTCGTAGGCGGCCAGCACGTTGTTGGTGTTGTCCTTGGATTCCTGCACGTTGGGCTCGTCGAACGGGTCGATCCGCAGTTGCGCTCCCGCCACCGCCGTGGCGAACTCCCAGCGGAAGAACTCCGCGGCCAGCTCGCCGACGGTGCGCATGTCGAATGTGACCACCGGGTGGCCCGCTGCGCGCAGCGCGTCGACACCGCGGTCGAAGTCGGCGTCGCCGTCGAGACGCAGAGCCACGAACAGCCGATCGTCGCCGTACTCGGACGGCTCACCGATCGGCTCGAGCCCGATCGGGATGATGCCCTTGCCCTCCTTGCCGGTGCTCTCGGCGATGAGCTGCTCCGCCCAAAGCGAGAACGACTCGATTCTCGACGGCGCGAGGATCGTGACCTTGTCGCGCCCGGAATCGTGCAGCAATCCCATCGTCGTGCCGAGCGCGAGCCCGCAGTTCAGGTCGCCGGGGAGCCCGGCGTTGCACATCCGGCGCATATCGAAAGCGCAGTCGAGCAGCTCCTCGACGTCCATGCCGGCAACCGCGGCGGGTACCAACCCGAAGTAGCTCAGGGCGGAGTAGCGACCGCCGATGTCGGGTGGATTCTCGAAGACGGCACGGAAGTTGCGCTCGCGTGCCAGCAGCGCGAGGGACGTGCCTGGGTCGGTGATCGCGATGAAGTGGCCGCCGGGGTTGGGGACGCTCGCGCTCACGAACTCCCAGAAGTGCGCCAGGTGGGAGAGCGTCTCCAGGGTTTTGCCGGATTTGCTGGCCACGATGAATCCCGCTTTCGCGGGGTTGAGGCCCGCCGTGATGCGATTGATCGCCACCGGGTCGGTGGTGTCGAGCACATGCAGCGTCGGTTGTCCGGGCGCACTGCCGATGGAGGAGCGCAGCACTTCAGGACACAGGCTCGACCCGCCCATCCCGAGCAGCACGCAGTCGCGCCACTCCGCCTCCTCGACGTCGGAGGTCAGGCGGTGCAGCACTGGGAGCTGCGCGCGCATCGTCTTGACGACATCGAGCCATCCGAGCCGGTTTCCTATCACCGCCGCGTGCTGGGGATCACCGGGCTTCCAGAGACCGGGGTCGCGGTTCCAGATGCGCGTCGCGACGCCGCGAGCATCCGGCGATGCGATGGCGTCGGTGATGGTCGATGTCGCAGCGCCGAGATCGAAGTGCTGGCGTGGGCCGTACGCGCCGTGCATCGAGTCCACCTTGACCGCGATGCCGTGGATCAGCGCCGCGTAGGAATCTGCAAACGACTTCACGCCAGCATCAAGGAGGTCCTGGGTCACTCGGTCGATATCGATCCCCACTGAAGCAAGTTCATCGATGACGCGGTGGGCGCCTTCATAGCCCTCCCGAGCGGTGTCGCGCTCCACGATGGCGTGGTCGCGGAAGGCTTCGATGGTTTGCGGGGGCATCGTGTCGACCGTGTTCGGTCCGATCAGCGCCTCCGCGTAGACGACGTCGCGGTAGTTGGGATTCTTGGCACTCGTGCTCGCCCAGAGCGGCCGCTGCACGTGTGCGCCGGCCTTGGCGAGCGCGGCCCAACGAGCATCGCCAAAGCGCCGCTCGAAAGTCTCGTAGGCGAGGCGGGCGTTGGCGATCGCCGCCTTGCCGAGCAGAGACTCGAGCAGCGCGTTGCCCGGATCGTTAGCCAGCTTCTCTTGAAGCAGCTTGTCGACTGCGGTGTCCACGCGGCTGACGAAGAAGGACGCGACCGAGTGGACGTCGACTGATGCGCTGCGGCTGAGTCGCGCCTCCAGCGCCGACAGGTACGCCTCGATGACTCGGTCGTACATGGACAGCGCGAAGATGAGCGTTATGTTGATGTTGTACCCGTCGGCGACGCAGCGATGGATCGCGGGGACGCCCTCGAGCGTGGCGGGGATCTTGATCATCAGGTTCGGCCGGTCGACCCGGCCCCAAAGATCGCGCACCGACGCAACGGTCGCCTCGGTGTCGTGCGCGAGCTGTGGCAACACCTCGTGGCTCACGTAGCCGTCGGCGCCACCCGTTCGCTCCCACACCGGTCGCAGGATGTCTGCGGCTCGCTGGATATCGGAGATCGCCAGCTCGGCGAACAGTTCATTGGGATCGTCCACACCGGAGGCGACGAGGTCGCGGATCTGGTCGTCGTAGTCGGAGCCTTCGGCGATCGCCTTCTGGAATATCGTGGGATTGCTGGTCATCCCGGTGACAAAGTCTTCGCGCATCAGGCGCTCCAGCTCCCCGGACGTGATCAGCTCGCGGCTGATGAAGTCCAGCCAGATGCTCTGGCCGTGCTCGACGAGCTTCTGCAACGGGTTGGTCGCCATCACCCCTCCTGTGTCATGCCGGTCACCCGGCGTGCGGCGGCGACGATCGCCGGGGCGTCGATGCCCGCCGCGGCCATCAGCTCCTCCGGCGTTCCGGACTGTGGGAGTCCGCGCACCGCGAGGTGTTCGATGTGCGGCGGGTCGTCGGTCGCCAGCGCTTCCATGACCGCGGCGCCGATACCGCCCTGCGGGTAGTGGTCCTCCACCACGATCAGGTGTCCGTTCGTGACCAGCGATGCCTCACGCAGCGTCGCCACGTCGACCGGCTTCACCGAATAGAGATCGATTACGCGCGCGGCGATGCCCGCCTCCGCGAGCTGCGCCGCGGCGGCGAGACAGTTGTGCAACGTGACTCCGGCGCCGATGAGCGCGACAACATCGTTGTCGCTCGAGCGCAGCACTTTGGCGCCGCCGATCGAGAATTCCTCGTCGTTGTCGTAGATGACCGGATATGCGCCTCGGGTGGTGCGAATGTAGGTGATGCCGGGGGCGGTGGCCATCGCGTTGACCAGCTTCGCCGCTGACACCGCGTCGCTCGGGTAGAACACTGTCGATGTATGCACTGCGCGCAGCGACGCGAGGTCTTCAAGCGCCATCTGCGACGGTCCGTCGGCTCCGATCTCGCACCCCGCGTGCGAACCGGAGAGGCGGATCGTGGCCTCGGAGATGCCCGCCATGCGGATGAAGTCGTACGCGCGCGAGAAGAACGCCGCGAAGGTCGACGCGAACGCGACGTAGCCGCGCACCGATACGCCGACTGTCGCAGCGAGCATCTGCTGCTCGGCGATGAACATCTCGAAGAAGCGATCCGGGTATGCGAACTTGAACTCCTCCGAGTGGGTGGAGTTGCTCACCTCTCCGTCGAGCGCCACGACGTCGGGCCATGCGCCGAGCGCCCTCAAGGTGTCGCCATAGGCCTTGCGCGTGGCAACCTTCTCGCCCTTGCGGTAGCTGGGCAGTTCGACCCGCGGACGTACGCCATGCTGGATCGCCGGCTCGCCTGGATCCGGTGCGCGGACGTCGATGCGGAGGTCGCGAACGCCACCCAGTTCTGCGATCGCACGCTCGGCCATGTCCGGCGGCAGCGCCCTGCCGTGCCAGCCCTCCTTGTTCTCGATCTCCGAGAACCCCTTGCCCTTGATCGTCCTGGCGATGACCACGACGGGACGCTCGCGTTCGTCGCGCGCGTCCGTGAGTGCGGTGTCGATTGCTGCGACGTCGTGACCGTCGATGACGATCGCCCGGCAGCCGAAGGACTCCACGCGGTTCTTGTAGGCGTCGAGGTTCCACTGGAACTCGGTCGGCCCGCGCTGGCCGAGTCTGTTGATGTCGAGGAGTGCTGTCAGGTTGTTCAGCCCGTAATGCGAGGCGTGGTCGAACGCCTCCCAGATCGACCCTTCGGCGAGCTCGCTGTCGCCGCACAGCACCCATACGTGGAAGGGCAGGCGGTCGAGGTGCTTGCCTGCTAGCGCGACCCCGATTCCGACGGGGAGGCCCTGACCCAGCGAGCCGGTGGCGACGTCCACCCAGGGAATGACCGGCGTCGGATGTCCCTGCAGCCGCGAACCGAAGGTGCGGTAGGTCATCAGCTCCGCCTCGGTGACCGCGCCGCAGGCTTTGTACAGCGCGTAGAGCAGGGGAGACGCGTGGCCCTTGGAGAAGATGAGGTGGTCGTTGTTCGGGGTGCGGGGGTGGTCGAAGTCGTAGCGGAGGTGGCGGGCGGCGAGCACTGCGATCAGGTCCGCGGCCGACATGCTCGAGGACGGGTGCCCGGATCCCGCCCTGGTGCTGGCGCGGATCCCGTCGACGCGCAACTGCTGCGCGACCTCTGCGACGAAGTCGAGGTCGGGGAGCACGCGGTCCTCGACGCTACCGGTCACGGTCATGCGCGACCCTCCATCTGATGCGACCAACCAACCCTCTCCATGATGGCGCGCCGGGTCCGCCGAGTGCAGGCCTCGCGGAGTGGCGCGCCCAGAAGGATTTGAACCCTCGGCCTTCTGATCCGTAGTCAGACGCTCTATCCGGACTGAGCTATGGGCGCACTCCCGAACGTTTCCGCGTACGTTCCCTGTGGCAGTTTGCACAAACGAGATCGCACTTGGAGACCTCGATCAGCATACCCGCTAGATCACGCCGAGGGCTTTCGGCCATATTGAACAGCTTGTCTCCTCGAACGTGATCAAAGTCCATTACCCAAGGTGGGAACGAGCGTCCGCAATCCGTGCACGGAGCGGCTTTGAGCCGACTCAACATTTCCTTGCAGTCCTCGTAACTCTTCCGGTTCGAGCGCCTTGCTTTGGCCAGGTAGTAATCGAGGTTCTTCTCGTAGTGCTCGCGCATGTAGGCGCGCTGGCAGTCGCGGCAGTACGTCTGCAGGCCGTCGCTGCGCTTGGCGTTGGGCGAGAAGCGACTGAGATCGAGCCATGTATCGCATCTCGAGCATCGCTTCATACACGGAATTGTAGTAGGGAACAGACGTTCGCGTCAACATATTTGTATAGGTCAGCTGGCCAACATCTGCCGGCCGGCGGTCGTACCGCCCCATGTCCACGTCTGCATCGAGCTCCCGCCGGCTGAGGGAATCAGGACGATGCGTACAACAGCCGGATTCCAAATGAGCTGACTGTCGCCGAGCCCAACAGTCGCGAGCGGTGGCTCGTTCACGATCCGGCGAACCCAGGTGCGCCCATCCCATATCCAGGTCGTTGCAAGCTGAGGATGGTCGACCGAGTATGCGAGCAGCACGATCTGATTCGCTGTCTCATCGGTCGCAGCCAATGCAGTCCCAAATGGCGGCGTCGCGGCGCGGTGCAGAGTCGTCCAACCTGTTCCGTCGTAAGCCGTCGTGGCGTCGCTGGGGGCCCGCGACGTCCCCCCGAATTGGATCAGCCGCCTGCTCATCGGGTCGTATGCAACCGCTGATTGGATAAAGCTGCTGTCGTTGGCGGCGACGCGCTCCCCTGCGGTGCCGGTCCATCGATACGAACCACTTCCATACCAGGACGGATCGGACGTCTCCAGGTCGTCTGTCGTCTCAACGTCCCTGATGTCGGGACAGCTCACCAGCAACTGGCCCTTTGACCGTTCTCCCGCGAGCGCCGGATAGCCGCCCTGCGGGTTGGCCGCGACGCGGGTCCAGTCGGCGCCGTCCCACAACCACGTTCCGTTTTTGCCGGCCCAGTGTGGGACGTTGTTTCCCCGACCATCGGTTCCCTCAGAGAACGAGTCTCCGCCCATCAACAGAAGCTGACCCGTCACGGGATCAACCGCGCAGGAGGCGGCGTGATGTCGGACAGGATCGTCGACGCAGCCTTGACGGAGGCGCTGACAGACGGACTCGCGTGCGCGGAGGCTATCGACGAAGAAGGCGACTCCCGTTGGGTTGTTGCGCTGCACGCAGCCGAGGAGATCGTCGCCACTATTGCGAACACCAACATCCGTTTCACGTCCATCCCCTGGAGTGTCACGATCCGCCCCGTGCCCATCGACGTGTGGATGCAGCATCCGACATTGCGCTTCATCCAGCACGACATGTTCGAGTCGCTGCGTCGCTGGATGGGATCGGAGATCCCACGCGACGAGCCGCCGATCCAACTCACGCTCGCCGCGATGGACGCCGCCGGCATCGAGCGCGGCCTGCTGAGCGCGTGGTGCACGCCGGACGGTCCGCTCATCACGAATGACGAGGTGGCCGGCTTCGTCGCAGCTGCCCCCGATCGCCTCAGCGGCGTCGCGTCGGTCGACCTGCGCCGGCCTGTGGCCGCCGTGTGGGAGCTTCGTCGGTGTGTCAACGAGCTCGGATTCAAGGCGCTGCGCGTGGTGCCATGGGTGTGGGAGCTACCGCCGAATCACCGCAGGTACTACCCCCTGTATACGGCTTGTGTGGAGCTCGGCATCCCGTTCTGCACGCAGGTCGGACACACCGGGCCGCGGCGCACGTCCGAGACAGGCCGGCCGATCCCGTACCTCGACGACGTCGCGCTCGACTTCCCCGATCTGGTCATCGTCGCGGGTCACATCGGATATCCGTGGACAGACGAGATGATCGCTCTCGCCCGCAAGTACCCGAACGTCTACATCGACACCTCCGCGTATGTCGCGCGTCGCTACCCACAGGCGCTCGTCGACTACATGCGCTCAACGCCGGCCCACAAGGTGATGTTCGGCAGCAATTACCCGATGATCACGCCGGAGCGCGCGCTCAACGATCTCGCCAGCCTGAAACTCGGCGAGGACGCGGAGCAGCGTTTCCTCGAGGGCAACGCGCAGCAGGTGTTCGGGCTGGCTGCGAGTGCGCCGTGAATCGACTGACGGTCGACGAGTACGTCGATGCTCTGGAAAGCGGCGGCGAGCTGCTGCGCAACGCAGCTGTGCGTGTCGATCTCGACACTGCAATTCCCACGTGCCCCGGCTGGCAGATGCGTGACCTGCTGCGCCACACCGGTCAGGTGCACCGCTGGGCGTCGCGCTACATCGCGGAAGGACTGCAGGACATGGTCCCGACGATGAGCGAAGCGGAGCAGCTCGGCTCCGGTCCGCCAGACGCAGAGCTCGTCGACTGGTTCTCGGCCGGCCATCGCGAACTGGTCAAGACGTTGCGTGCCGCCGACCCCGACGTGCAGGCCTGGACATTTCTCGACGCGCCCTCACCACTGACGTTCTGGGCGCGACGGCAAGCGCACGAGACCGCCATCCACCGCGCCGACGCGGAGCTCGCGTCTGGATCCGTGACGCCGTACGCGCCGCACTTCGCTGTCGACGGCATAGAGGAGCTCTTGTTCGGTTTCGCGGAGCGCAGCGCGCGCCGGCTGCGAGCCGACCGCCGCCGTGTGTTCGCAATCCACCTGAGCGACGCGGGTGACACCTACCTCATCACGATGGGGCCGGACGGCGGTTCGGCGTCGCGGGAAAAGGGAGACGCCGATTGCGTCGTCAACGGTCGCGCGTCCGATCTCTACCTGATGCTCTGGAACCGGCGTGGGCTGGCAGGTCTTGCCACGGCCGGCGACCCTGCGGTCATCGATGCTTGGCGCGGCCAGGTTCAGGTGCGGTGGGGGTGACGCCGGACCGTAACCGGCGGGCCGCCCCGCCGTTTGCCTCGCAACACCGATCCACGGAGGGAGACCCGTGACTCGCGTCCTGAAGCTCGTCGGCGCCGGTATCGGCGCTGCCGCCGCCGTCGCAACGGCCTTCTTTCTGCATCCGCGCTCGGGGGCCCGGCGCCGAGCCGTCGCCGGAGCCGCCATACGCCGCGAATCGGCCAATGTGGCCACACTGATCGGCTCAGCTCAACCGCGCCGGCGTCTTGGGCGCCGCTCCGGAGACAAGATTGAAGAGCGCACTCGCATTGCGCTGATCGCTACGTTCGGGGACGCTGGCGACCTCATCGCCGTCCGCGCGCATCGCGGTGTGGTGACGCTCCGCGGCGAGGTGGACGACATGGTCGACATCAGCCGGTATGAGGCCGCGGTGCGGTCGATCCCCGGGGTTCACGATGTCGACAACCTGCTTCGCCTGCGGCTGCCCGGGCGGGGCAGGCCACGGGTGCTGACGGCGTAGCGCTCCCACCCTCGGAGCCGGCGCTGCGTCGGGCATGCTTGCCGTGTGCCCCTGCCGATCGCGCCGCCGCTTGCACCCATGCTCGCGCGGTCGCAGCCCGAAATCCCGACGGCGGGTAGGTGGGTCTACGAGCCGAAGTGGGACGGGTTTCGGGCGATCGTGTTCCGTGAAGACGACAAGGTGCACATCGGCAGCCGAAACGGACAGCCGCTGGAGCGGTACTTCCCGGAACTGGTCGCCCCGCTGAGGTCGGCACTACCGCCGCGGAGCGTCGTCGACGGCGAACTGGTCATCGCCGGCGACCACGGCCTCGACTTCGACGCCTTGCAAAATCGCATCCATCCAGCCGACTCGCGCGTGCGCATGCTCGCCGAGCAGACACCCGCTCGCGTGGTGCTGTTCGACATGCTGGCGCTCGGCGACGACGACCTGCGCAACCAGCCACTTTCGGCGCGACGTCAGGCGCTGCTCGACGGGGTGCACACGGACGCGACGGTCGGCATCACGCCGCAAACCGCTGATGCATCCGAGGCCGAAACCTGGTTCACACGGTATGAGGGCGCCGGACTCGACGGCGTCGTCGCCAAGGACCCGGCCGGCAAGTACCAGTCCGGCGTGCGGGGCTGGATCAAGGTGAAGCATCTGCGCACTGTGGACTGCGTGGTCGGTGGGTTTCGCATGTCCACGCGCGACAGCGGCATCGGATCGCTCCTGCTCGGCCTCTACGACGACGAGGGTGCACTGCATCACGTCGGCCATACGTCGTCATTCAGCGCCGCAGAACGACGCGAGATCCTCGCGCTGCTCAGGCCCATCGAGGGCGAGAGCTTCGGCCACGGACGCACTCCCGGCGGCCAGAGCCGCTGGGCTCGCGCCGCGGACACCGCGTGGACCTCGGTTCAACCGGTCCTCGTGTGCGAAGTCTCCTTCGACCATCTGCAGGGCGAACGCTTCCGCCACGCTGCACGCTTCCTGCGCTGGCGCACCGACAAAGATCCCGCGGAGTGCACCTACGATCAACTCGCCCCGCCAGAGCAGTTCTCGCTGGACGACATCGTCGTTTCCGGCGCGTAGCGGCTGGTCAGGTGACGAAGGGGCTCATCGATGGGATCTCTCGAAAGGAGGCGATCATCGGAAGCGAGCCGGAACGTACTTGGAGCGCAGGGCTCGCTGAGATGTCAGCGGCGAGCCGCCCCCTGAGTCACCGGCGTACGGATCATGCTGGTAGTGGGCGGCTCGACCGCGTGCCTCCGAGAGAGATCCCATCGATGAGCCCCTTCGCGTCGATGTCCGGCGGTACATTGCCGAGACGGCGATGAGCGGCACCGATTACAGCACGTATCTGCGGATCGACGACCTGCTCGACCTGCAGCAACCGCTGACCGAGGGCGCACACGACGAGATGCTCTTCGTCATCGTGCATCAGGCGTACGAGCTGTGGTTCAAGCTGCTGCTGCACGAGCTCGATCGGGCTCGGGATGCGCTCGTCGCCGGCCGGCCGCAGGACGCGATCCCAGCGGTGCAACGTGCGACTCGCGTGGACGAGCTGCTGATCGCTCAACTTCGCGTGCTCGAGAGCATGACACCCGAGGGTTTCATGCAATTTCGCGATCCGCTCAAACCCGCATCGGGCCTGCAATCGGGCCAGTTTCGTGCCATCGAGCTCCTGGGAGGCCTGCGTGAGCCGTCACACGTCGATGACGCGGGCATCTCCGACCATGATCGCGAGCAATTGCGCAGACGCGCTCGTGAGGCGACGCTGTATGACGCACTGTGCGCATGTCTCCGTGCGTTCGGCCTCGACGCACCCGAAGGCGACGGCGAGGAGGTCGCGCGACGACGCGTCGCACTGGTGTCGCTCTATCGCGACCACGCGACGCCTGAGCGCGCGCTGCTGCATCAGGTGTGCGAGCTGCTGCTCGACCACGATGCGGCGATCGCGCGCTGGCGATTCCAGCACATACTCATGGCCGCGCGCGAGATCGGCTCGCGTGTGGGAACCGGGGGCAGCCTCGGCGTCGAGTACCTGCGCACCACCATCGACCGCCGCTTCTTCCCCGAGCTCTGGGAAGTACGCAACCACCTGTGAGCGTCGTGATTCCCGATGTGATCGATCGTGACCTGTGCGAGCAGCTCGACGCCGGCGATCCTCTGGGATGGGCGCGTGAGCGTTTCGTCCTCGACAATTCGCTCATATACCTCGACGGCAACTCGCTCGGAGCGCTGCCGAGGGGGACCGTCGCGCGCATCGCGCACCTGGTCGAACACGAGTGGGGACAGGGATTGGTGCGCAGCTGGACCGACGCGGAATGGATGCGCTCACCGCTGCGAGTCGGCGGCAAGGTCGCGCAGCTGCTGCACGCCGGCGAGGATGAGGTGTTGGTCACGGACACGACGTCGGTGGATCTGTTCAAGCTGATCACCGCCGCGCTCGTGGCGCGACCAAGACGGCGCGTCGTGCTCTCCGAGGAGGAGAACTTCCCCACCGATCTGTACGTGTCACAGGGCGTGACCGCCCTGCTCGATGCACGGGCGATGCGTCGCGTGCCACGCGAGTCGCTGATGCGCGCGCTCGACAAGGACGTCGCCATCGTGGCCCTCACGCACGTCGACTACAGAACCGGCGCTGTGCACGACATGCGCGCGCTCACCGATGCGGCGCATCGCGCGGGAGCGCTGGTTCTCTGGGACCTCTCGCACTCGGCAGGCGCAATCCCCATCGACCTGAACGGCGCCCGCGTCGATCTCGCGGTGGGGTGTGGCTACAAATACCTCAACGGCGGCCCGGGAGCTCCCGCCTATCTCTTCGTCTCGACGGCGCTCCAGAAAGAGTTGCGCAATCCGATCCAAGGCTGGCTGGGCCACGCAGAGCCGTTCAATTTCGAGATTGATTACCGGCCGGCCGCAGGCATCCGTTCATGGATGAGTGGCTCACCGCCGGTCGTCGCGATCGCTGCCCTCGAGGTGGCGGTCGACCTCGCCCTCGAGGCCGGAGCTGAGCTTGCGGGCGAGAAGGCCCGGGCGCTCACCGAGCTGTTCATCCGGCTCGTGGACGCGCGACTCGCGCGATGGAACTTCGACGTGGCAAGTCCTCGTGACGCGTACGCGCGCGGCGCGCAGGTGTCGCTGCGCCACGCGGACGGCTACCCGATCGTGCGCGCGCTGATCGACCGCGGGGTCATCGGTGACTTCCGCCTCCCCGACCTGTGCCGGTTCGGGTTCGCTCCCCTGTACACGCGATACGTCGACGTGTGGGACGCAGTCGACCACATCGTCGAGGTGATGCAGGACGGCGCATATCGACGCGGCGAATACCTGCACCGCGCGTACATCACGTAGCCGCTCCCGCCTCCGGATTGCGCGGCGTGCGCCATGCCGACCAGGTTGACCACGCAATGACCAGGACGATGCTGCCGATGATCACCCACAGCGCGTAGTTGGACACTGCCTGGGCCGCGGTCACAGCGGGCTGCCCGACGACCCAGCCGAGGGCGACGAACAGCCCGATGTACATCAGCGTCCCGACGAGGTCGGCGAGGATGAAGACGAGGAATGGCATCCCGGCTTCGCCGGCGGCCAGGTAGAAGAACGGAGAGGGCACGGGGAGAAAGGGGGCGAGCACGATCGCCCAGATCCCAAACCGCCGGAAGAACCGCTCGCCCCTCGCAACACGGCGACGCCACCGCGGGTCGTTGCGTTCGAGGTATTCGAGCAGCCTGCGACCGTAGCGGCGGCCTGCCCAGTAGTAGAAGGGGTCGGTGAACATCGAGATGGGCACTGGTGCGATAAGGGCGAGCGCGAGCGGAGCACGACCGACCCGTGCGAACGCGCCGCTCGTGACCATCGAGACCAGGCTGCCGCGCAGCGCCTCGAGCAATATGGGATTGCGGCCCAGCAGCAGCGCGCTGAGCGGCAGACCGGCGTAGTAATAGATCGAGTTGGCGACGATCGGGCCGATGCAGAGGACGTCCCTCCAGCCGATCCGGGGGCCTGCTGCCTCCAGCTCAGCCTGACCGATGGCGCGCGCCGCCGACCCCTCGCCTTTCATGCTCCCATTGTGGGCCCGCCCACAGACGCGGTCACGCCACCTCGGATGTGGGGACCTGGATTGGTTCCGGGATGTGGACGGCCCGCCGGGGCTGGCTGGCGAGAATCGTGGCGACGGCGACGATGATCAACGCACCGGCGATCAGGGTCGGGACGGTTATCGGCTCGCTCAGCACGATGGCTCCGAGGATCACCGCGACCAGGGGGTTGACGTACGCGTACGTTGACGCCGAGGAGGCTGAGACGTGGTGCAGCAGCCAGATGTACGCGCTGTAGCCGACGAGCGCGCCGATCAACACGAGGTACGCAAACGCAATGCCCGACCGCATCGACACCGAGCCGAGGTGGACGGCGCCGAGCTCGCCGGTGGCGATCCCGACCAGGAAGAGCAGCAGGCCGCCTGCCAGCAGCTCCATGCCGATCGCGGTCACCGGCGACGCCGGCGTGGGTGCTCGCCGCGCATAGAGCGAGCCGGCGGCCCAGAGCAGCGGCGAGGCCAGGATGACGAGCATCTGCCAGTGCGCCGACGCCACGCCCCCGGGGCGGAACAGCAGCGCGACGCCGACCAGGCCGACAACGATCCCGGCCATTCCCACGCGTCCGACGCGATTGCCTCCGAACAGCGGCGCGAAGAGGGCCATCCACAACGGGACGGTCGCGATGATCAGGGCCACCAACCCGCTGGCCACGTACTGCTCGCCCCAGGTCACGAGGCCGTTGCCCGCCAGGAGCAGGCAGGCCCCCACGATGAACGCGGCCCGCCACTGCGCCCATGTCAGGCGTTCACGACGCGTTCCCGGCCGGCGAGCGACGGCGTAGAGGATCGCGCCGGCGATGAGGAACCGAGTGCCTGCCATGAGGAGCGGCGGCAGCGTCTCGATGGCGATGCGGATGGTCAAGTACGTCGAGCCCCAGATGAGGTAGACGCACGCGAACGCCACGACGACGCTGAATCGAGAGGCAGGTCGCTGGGAAGCCGCCACTGACCCCAAGCCTACGGGTACCGATGTGACCGAGAGCGGCGAGTGACAGTCGCCGTACCATCGAAGTGATGACGACAACGCAAGGAGTCGCGACCGGCGTCACGCATCTGCAGTCGATCAATCCGGCGACCGGTGTGGAAATCGAGACCTTCGAGATCGCCGACCCGGCTGCCATCGATCGCGTGCTCGACGATGTGGATGAGGCGTCGCGCCGCTGGCGCGCGACGCCAGTCGATCAGCGCGCAGTGGTGCTTCGCTCCGCGGCGACGGTGTTGCGCCGTGACCTGGAGTTGCACGCGACGACGATCACCGCGGAGATGGGCAAGACACTCAGAGAGGCGCGAGCCGAGGTGGAGAAGTGCGCGTTCGCGTGTGACTACTTCGCGGCCAACGCGTCGAGCTTCCTTGCCGATGAGCCTGCGCCGAGCGATTCGCCCGCGAGCTTCATCACCTACGAACCGCTCGGCACGGTTCTTGCGTGCATGCCCTGGAACTTTCCGTACTGGCAGGTGTTTCGCTGCGCCGCGCCGGCGCTCGCCGCCGGCAACTGCGTGGTCCTCAAGCACGCGAACAACGTCACCCGCTGCGGGCTGCGCATCGAGGACGTCTTCCGTCAAGCCGGGTTCCCCGAGTCCGTTTTTCGCATGCTGGTCGTTGCGATCCCTGCGGTCGCCGGACTGATCGCCGACCCGCGGATCGCGGCCGTGAGCCTGACCGGCAGCACGCAGGCTGGGCGCAGCGTCGGGGCGACTGCGGGTGAGCACATCAAGAAGTGCGTGCTGGAACTGGGCGGCTCTGACGCATTCGTCGTGCTCGACGACGCCGACCTGGACGCGGCAGCGGCGACCGGCGCCAGGTCGCGCTTTCAAAACGCGGGTCAGAGTTGCATAAGCGCCAAGCGGTTCATCATCGCCGAACGGATCGCCGACGACTTCGAGGATCTTTTGGTGAACCAGGCTCGCGCCATCCGGCTGGGAGACCCCACCGACGCCGCGACCCAGATGGGGCCGATGGCTCGCGACGATCTGCGCGAGAACCTCGAACGTCAGATTCGCGAATCTGTCGCGCAGGGTGCACTGCTCCGGACCGGCGGGACGCGCCCACACCGCTCCGGGTTTTTCCTCGAGCCTGCGGTGCTGACGCGCTGCGATGCCGGCATGACGGCGTTCATCGAGGAGACGTTCGGCCCGCTTGCGGCGGTCACGCGTGTCAAAGATGATGCCGACGCCGTGGACGTTGCGAATCACTCCCAGTACGGGCTCGGCGGCAACGTCTGGACGCGCGATCTCGAGCGTGGCCTCGCGGTAGCACGCCAGATGAGGACGGGTGGGGTGTTCGTGAACGGGATGACGCATTCAGACCCGCGGCTGCCCTTTGGCGGCGTCCGTGACTCGGGATACGGGCGTGAGTTGCACCGCGAAGGGATTCATGAGTTCGTCAATGCGAAGACGATGTGGGTCCCGCCTTCGTGAGGTCGGCGCGACGCCGCGCGGCTTGACGACCACGCCGCTGAGGCGCGTATCCGGATTCGTTAATCGCGCGTTATTCCCCGCGGCGGCAACACCTGGGAGAGAATGCGACCCGATGGGCGGTGAATCCGACTCGCGCGCCTTCACGCCGATCCCGCTTCGGCGGAGAGCACTGCTCCTCACGTTCATGGCGGTGCTGGCCGCAGGGTCGGCCGCGCTCACCTCGGGAGTGCTGCACCCTGCTCCGTTGGTCGCGGGCGTGGCCGTCGCCCAGAACACAACGCTGATCGCCTCCGACCCCGGAGCACGTCTGCTCGCGCCGCCGTCGCCCACCCCGCCCCCAGGGGCGGCACCTCGCGCCGTGCCACTGCTCTGGGTGGGAGGAACCGCCGTGCCGATCCTCGTGTACCACTACATCCGGGTGAATCCGGTCGCCACCGACAAGGTGGGATGGGATCTCTCCGTCACACCGACCGAGTTTCAGGCGCAGATGGACTGGCTGCACGAAGCCGGCGGACGCACGGTGACCCTTGAGCAGGTGGTCGCGGCGCTCAACGGCGGGCCGCGCCTACCGGCGCACGCCGTCGTGCTCACCTTCGACGACGGTCATGATGACTTCGCCACGCGCGCCGCTCCCGTCCTCAAGGCGGATGGGTTCGTCGGCATCAGTTTCGTTGTGTCCGGCTTCCTCGGGCGCTCCGGTTACATGACGGCCGCGCAGGTCCAGCAGGTGTCCGCGATGGGGATGGTGATCGGCGACCACACCGTCAATCACGTTGACTTGGCGGCGATGTCGCCGCAGCTTGCGCGCAATGAGATCCTCGCATGCCAGGCCACGTTGCAGCAGCTGGTCGGCAAGCCGGTGCTCGACTTCGCATATCCGTACGGCGACTACAACAGCACGGACGCCGCGATTGTGGCGGCAGCAGGATTCCGCGACGCTGTGACCACCGACGCCGGAACGCTACAGACGTACGACGGACGGTTTCTCATGCACCGCATCCGAATCGGCGGCGGTGACTCCGTTTGGTCGTTCGCCGGCAAAGCGGGGATTGCGCGTCCGCCATCGAACTGGACCGACCCCGGACCGGCTTCGCCCGTGCAGTGGAGCGGCTGACCGTCCGCGAGCTGCTCGCAGAAGCGGCCGCCGCCATCTCACGCTCCCGAGCCATCGACCACTGGTTGCCGGCGCTCTCGCGCTACGACGCCGAAGAGTTGATGTTCGTCGCCCTCGGTGAGCCGCTCACGCCGGCGCTTCGCCGCTCGACCATCGACCCTGCCACCCGCCGACGCTTCGCGATGATGGTTGCGCGGCGCATCGCCGGTGAGCCGGTGGCGCAGATCACCGGCCGCTTCCCGTTCCGCGGTCTCGAGTTGCACGTGCGCCGCGGCGTCTTCGCGCCGCGCACCTCCAGCGAACACCTCGCAGCGGAAGCGATCGGCACGCTGCGGCGGCGCCGTGGTCCGCGAGTCGCGGTCGACGTGGCAACGGGCGCAGGGCCGGTGGCGCTCGCCATGGCGCACGAGGTGCGCGGTTCCTCGGTCTGGGGGCTCGACATCTCGCGCGACGCGGTCATGCTCGGCCGGGCCAACGCCCGCCGCCTGGGCATCCACAATGTGCGATTCGCGGTCAGCGACCTGCTGGCCGCGCTGCCGGCGTCGCTGCGCGGCGAGATCGACGTGATCACGATTCATCCGCCATACGTCGCCAAGGACGACCTGCGAATCTTGCCGCGCGAGATCCGCGATTACGAACCGCTCACCTCGCTGACCGACGGATCGGACGACGGCCTCGGTTTGGTGCGCGTGCTCGCCGGCGAGGCGGCGGAGTGGTTGCGCCCTGGTGGAAGCATGCTCGTCGAGATCGGCACCTACCTCTCGCGCCGCGCGCAGGCAACGCTGCGCCGCGCCGGCCTTGACGACGTCACCTGGACACGCGATTCGCTCGGGGTCACGCGGGTCGTGTCGGGACGCGCGAAGGGCTGATGTCCGCGTCAGTTGATGCGGACCACCATCTTCCCGACGTTCTCGCCGCGAAACAGGCCGAGAAACGCAGACGGAGCGTTCTCGATGCCGTCGACGACGGTCTCGCGCGTGTGCAGCTTTCCCTCACGAAGCCAGGCGCTTGCCTGCTCGATGAATGCAGGCATCCGATCCCAGTGGTCGATGATGATGTAGCCGCGCAGGGATAGGCGCCGAGAAACCACAAGCCCCATGTTCCGAGGACCTGGTGGCGGTTCGACGGCGCTGTATTGAGAGATCGCGCCACAGAGCGCCGCGCGTCCGTGCGCGCGCAGCGAACTGATCGCCGCTTCGAGATGGTCGCCGCCGACGTTGTCGAAATACACATTGATGCCCTCAGGAGCCGCATCGCGCAGCAGCGAGTGCACCGAGCCTGAGCGGTAGTTGAACGCCGCGTCGAAGCCGAGCGACTCGACAACATACGCCGCCTTCTCGTCGGACCCGGCGCTGCCGATGACGCGCGAGGCGCCGAGCAGCTTCGCGAACTGGCCGGCCAGACCACCAACCGCGCCGGCGGCGGCCGAGACAAAGACGACGTCGCCGGGCTGCATCGTCGCGATGTCCGTGATGCCGACGTATGCGGTGAGCCCGGGCATGCCGAGCACGCCGAGGTAGGCGTATTCGGGTGCGACGGCCGGGTCGACCTTGCGGAAGGCGCCGGAGGGCGCCACCGCGTACTCCCGCCATCCGTACTGATGCAGCACCGTGTCGCCCGGGACGAATTCGGGCGTACGGGAGGCGACGACCTCGCCGACGGCACCGCCATCCATGACTTCGCCGACGGCGAACGGTGGCAGGTACGACTTGACGTCGTTCATCCGCGGCCGCATGTACGGATCCACCGAGAGGTAGTGATTGCGCACCAGCACCTCGCCGTCGCCGGCTTCCGGCACTGAGCGTTCGACCAGCGCGAAGTTGGCCGCCGTGGGTTCGCCATGCGGACGCGAGGCAAGGTGGATCTCGCGTCCCATCAGCCGCTCAGCCATTCGTCTATTGTGCGAGTTCGTGGAGGTCCTTCGAACCCCGGACGCCTGCTTCGCTGCGCTCCCCGACTTCCCCTACTCCCCGCACTACGTCGACGTCGGCGTCCGTGTCCACTACATCGATGAGGGACCGCGCGACGCGGCACCGGTGCTGTTGCTCCACGGCGAGCCGTCCTGGTCCTTTCTCTACCGGCACATGATCCCGGCCCTGGTCCGCGCAGGGCACCGCGTGGTCGCGCCCGACCTTGTCGGGTTCGGTCGTTCCGACAAACCCGCGAATCGAGAGGACCACACGTACGCGCGACACGTGCAGTGGATGCGTGAAGCGATCAGCCGGCTCGACCTTCGCGACATCACACTGCTCGGCCAGGACTGGGGCGGGCTGATCGGCCTTCGTCTCGTCGCAGCCGACGGCGACCGGTTCGCACGTGTCGTCGCCGCGAACACCGGCTTGCCGACCGGCGATCATCCGATGCCCGAGGCATTCCACCGCTGGCAGCGCTTCAGTCAGGACGTGCCCGTCTTCGCCGTCGGCAACATCGTGAGCGGCGGCTGCCTGCGCGACCTCTCAGACGCCGAGGTCGCCGCGTACGACGCGCCTTTCCCGGACGACACGTACAAGGCCGGCCCTCGCCAGATGCCGCTGCTGGTGCCCGCCACGCCTGACGATCCCGAGGCGCAGGCGAACCGCGACGCCTGGAGGGTCCTCGAGGGGTGGCGCAAGCCGTTTCTGTGCGCGTTCAGCGACTCGGATCCCGTGACGCGAGGCGCCGATCTGCTCTTCCAGAAGCTCATCCCGGGCTGCGCGGGCCAGCCCCACACCACCATCATGGGAGCAGGGCACTTCCTGCAGGAGGATCGCGGTCCAGAGCTCGCTCAACTCACGATCGACTTCCTGGCGAGATCGCCGGATCTGACTTCCGTCACGCCGTCGTAACTGCGGCGCGGTCTGGGCCGGCAACTTGTTGCAGATACTGGCCCGCATGCACTTCGTATGGAGTGGCCAGCGGCCTGGCTCGCATATGCCATGGCCCTTCGTACGCTCCGTCCTGTCCTGGTCGAACGGGCAGCGCGGACAGGGAATGGTCGAGTACGCACTCCTGGTTTCATTCATCGCGCTGGTGGCGATCGCCATCCTCATCGTCCTTGGCCACCAGGTGAACAACACGTACTCCAATATCGGCAACGGCGTCGTCTCGCAGTAGCTGAGGCGGAGTGGGGGCGGTGCTGGCCGTTTGCCGCGTCGTGGCCCACCGATGAGTTTGGCGCCCGAACGCGGTCCAAGTAGCATGGTCCTCGTGCAGGAGGCACCCGTCGCCGCCGGTGCCGGCGAGCTCGAGCAGCAGCTGGACGAGCATCGCAAGGCTCTGACCGGCTACTGCTACCGGATGCTCGGCTCGCCCTTCGAGGCCGAGGACGCCGTGCAGGAGACGTCGCTTCGCGCCTGGCGGGGCTTCGAGCGGTTCGAGGGCCGGGCCGCGCTGCGCTCCTGGCTCTACCGGATCGCCACCAACGTGTGCCTCGACATGCTCAAGGGACGCGAGCGGCGTGCGCTGCCTCTGGACTTCGGTCCCGCGCAGGAGCCGATCGCAGAAAACCTGCACACGCGCCCTGAGGTGACCTGGATCCAGCCGATTCCGACAAGCGCTGTGGTGGCCGAGGCCGACCCGGCAGACGTCGCGGTGGCACACGAGACGGTGCGGTTGGCATTCGTGGCGGCAATACAGCACCTACCGCCCCGACAGCGTGCGGCGCTGCTGCTCTGCGAGGTGCTCAATTGGAAGGCCAGGGAGGTTGCGGAGCTGCTCGACACCACCGTCGCGTCGGTCAACAGCGCGCTGCAGCGTGCCCGCGCGACACTCGATGCGAGCGGCCTCAGCTCAGACGACACGTGGATGCCGGTGGACGACTCGCAGCGAGAGCTCCTCGCTCGTTATGTCGACGCCTTCCAACGGTATGACCTGGATGCGCTGACGTCGCTGATCCAGAAAGACGCCACGCAGTCAATGCCCCCGTACGACATGTGGCTGTCCGGGCGTGACGACATTTTCGCCTTTTGGTACGGCCCCGGCATCGCCTGTCGGGGTTCGCGTCTTATCCCCACGGTCGGGGCCAACGGCAGTGTCGCGTTCGGTCAGTACAAGCCGAGCGAGTCGGGCAGTGGGTATGATCCGTGGGCGCTGCAGGTTGTCGAGCTCGGTGAGGGTGGGATCGCAGAGTTCACGTTCTTCCTGGACACCGACCGCTTCTTCCCGCTCTTCGGTCTGCCCGCTCACCTCGACTCGTAGCGCTCAGTCGGGTAGGACGTCCTGCAGTCCCATCAGCGCGACCAGATCTCGTAGGTCCGCGGACGCGCGCAGCAGACGCACTTGACAACCACGCCGGCGGGCCGCCAGCTGGAGCCGGGCCAGCGCGTCGACCGTCAGGGCGTCGGGGTCGACGCCGCAGACGTCACAGAACACGGTCGTCGCACGGCTCGTCTCGAGGAGGGCGCATGCCCGTTCGCAGAGACCGGGGAGGTCGGTGCGCGCAATCGGGCCCCAAATGGCGAAGCTGATCGGGCGCTGCCCGTCCACACGTATCTCCTTGCGAGCTCGGTGCTCCTGCCACATGAGACTGGCGGGCGGTGCGCAATTCATCGGCCGATGAGTTCTCGCACAGCTCGTCGTCAGTACGCATATATGCAACGCCACAACACGCTTGCCGTTGATCGCCCGTCGTCGCGCCCCGTTACTGCACGGCAGGACGGCTCGTCCGGCGGCGACGCCATCTTCACCGAGGGGCTGGTGCGCGACTTCGGCGGCATTCATGCCGTCGACCACGTGGACCTGCGGATCCCGCGAGGCGAGATCTACGGCTGTGAATTCCAGCTTCCTGCTGTTCTTCCCGTTCCTGTTCTTGACCACGTCGTACGTTCCTCTCGGCCAGCTGTCGGGATGGCTCAGCATCGTGGCGCACTTCAATCCGGTCACCTATCTGCTTGGCGGTCTGCGGTCGCTCGTGCTCGAGCAAGGTGTGCACTGGGATGAGCTGGGCCAGGCGGTGGCGATCGTCGTGGTCGGGGCGGTCAGCATGTCGTTGTGCTTCGCCGCACTGCGGGAGCGGATCAAGCGCGGCTGACTCAGGAGGCGGCGCCGCGTGTGCGCGCGCGCAGCCGCGCGTCGGCCGCGGCGCGCTCCACCTCCTCGGCGACGGTTGCCTCCGCCGAGTCGCCCCAGAAGCCGTGCGGCGCGAGCAGGAAGTCGATGAGCTGTTGCAATCGATAGCCGTACGGAGCGCGCAGCGCCTGAAGCCGCTCCCACGCCTCCCCTTTGTCGCGTAGCGGTAGGCCGAGATCGACGAGCTCGGCCCACGCGACCTCCAGCGCCGCCAGGTTCAGCCACGTTTCCGGCTGCCGCGGCTGCGGGATGTTCAAGCGCTCGGCGATGTCGACCACGGCGCGCATACCACGGCGGTGGAGGAAATATGGTTCCCGAAGATCGGCTCCGACGATGCACGCCGTCGCGAGCGTGGCGGCGTCTGTGACGACGCCGAGTGCCGTGATCCACGACTGCCCCGGGTGCTGCGAGCGGAAGAGCGCGAGCATCGGGTACGAGACATGACTCTCCAGCACATCCGCGGTCCACATCTCCCAATCGGCGCAGAAGCGGTAGAAGAGGTCGAGACTCCGCTGGCCGGCGTGCACGGCGATCACACGCGACGGTGTGAGGCGGCCGCCCAGCGGGTCGTCAAGCGTCAGCAGACGGGCTTCGCGCTTGTTGTATGCACCGTAGAGGGCCGGCAGATACGAGATGACCAGCGCGATCGTTCCAAGTCCGGTGAGCGTTTCCACGAGACTCAACAGCTGCACCGCGCTTCCGTGCGCCGCGCCGAACGCCGGCGTGAGCAGCGAGGTCCCGGCGTAATAGATGAGCATGCCCCAGGAGTCGGTGCCGCCCGGCCGTTCGCCGAGCCCCCAGAACACGAGAGCCCAACCCATCGTCAATGCAGTCAGCCAGAGCACGAGGAGACCGAGGACCGAGCTCGATGGGTAGATGTTGAGGGCAAAATCGCTCGCGCGCGCCGGCAGACGCGCCGCGGTTGCGCGCAACACTCGCCACGTCGACGCGTACCACAGATATGTTGGACGCCAGCGGCCGGTGCGGCCTCCGGTGCGGATCAATGTTGAGGTCGCGTCGCCGATGACGAGCAGAATGAGCACAAAGCCGGCGGCGACTGTGAGGGCGTGGGGTGCGTCAGTCATTTCACTGCGGTCTGATTACGCCGCCTCAACCATCATGAAGTACGAGCCGTCTGGAGCCACGCACGCCTGCAACTCTAGCGCTGCGCCGTGCACCGGTACCGCGTGCCCAGAAGGAGGGGGATGCCGTCGCCACGAGTGTCGTGGCTCGACGGCTTACGAACTCATGATGGTCAAGTGATGTCCATCGTGATAACCGCCGTGTCGGGCGGCCATGAGACTCAGTGTGTCGTCGTACGCCTTTACCTCATCGAGAGTATCGCAGCGCTTCCTGATATGCAGCAGCCACTCGTTGTCATCGGTTCTCTTGCAGGTGACCACGATTGCCGTGCCGTCACGCTCTTCTATTTCCGATGCCGCCCGCCAAGCTCTGCTGTCTGTGAGGAAGTACAGGAGAAAATCTACAGGCAAGTGCGGCTGTGGTAGGCCGCCTGCGGCCTTCGTTGTCGTGATGTTTTGCCTCACCCGTCTTGGCGTTATAGCTGGTGCAGTGACGGATCCCACAACGGCAACTCCATCGTCACATTGCGATCGCGGTCGGTTCCCTCATGTGAGGGAGTGTCAAGCGTCAGCCGAAACCGGTGTAAGGCATCACCCGAAGTCGTGTAAAGCATCAGCCGAACCCCTTTTGTCAGGGATCACCCGCACTCTACAAACTGACCAAGCCGACGGGGAGATTCGAACTCCCGGCCAGCGGTTTACGAAATTTGCGTGAGCCCGTCTCGGGTCGTCTCCGGAGGTCTCATCCAATTCGATTGCGGCATGAATGATCGGTTTCGAAGCTCACGGGGTCTCAGGTATACGCACGGAATGGTTGTAGCGATGGTTGTATGGCTTCCTTGTCCTCCCGTGGCACTCATGGCGGCGTTATCGCCACCGCGCCACCCACGGTATTAGCATCGGCGAGCCCCTGCACCGGCAGTGGCACTGAGGAGCAGTACTCGTTGATGGCGCTGTTCCCGTCGCAGCTGTTGGCCACCGTGCTGTTCTGAGAGTGGCCGTTCCCCAGTTCGCCGAGTGGGCCGGCGCCCCAAGCCCACACCTGCCCATCGGAACGAATCGCGTAGCCATTACTCGAGCCGGCGGCGATAGTAACCACGGCGGTGAGCCCCGCGACCTGTACCGGCACCGACGAGCAGTATTGATTGCTGGTGCTGTGCCCGTCGTAGCTGTTGGCCACCGTGTCGTGCTGAGAGTGACCATCGCCGAGTGTTCCGAAGTAGCCGTCTCCCCATGCCCACTCGCTGCCGTCTGAGCGCAGCGCGTACGCGTAACCGCCGACGTTGAATACTCGGGCGTTGCCTCCCGCGGCGAGCGCAATGACCCCACTTAGCCCCTCGACTCGTATGGGCACCGAGGAGCAGTAGTAATTGGAGGTGCTGTTCGCGTCGCAGCTATTGCCCAGCGAGTTGTTCTGAGAGTGGCCATCCCCAAGTGTTCCGTAGGTACCGTCACCCCAAGCCCACACCGTACCGTCGGAGCGCAGCGCATATCGAGTGTCGGAACCGCCGGCGATGGCGACGCCGCCACTGATTCCCTGAACCTCTACTGGCACCGAGGAGCAATACTCGTGGGTGGTGCTGTTGCCGTCGCAGCTGTTGGCCACTGAGTTGTTGTTGGAGTGGTCGTCGCCGAGCTCGCCGAGTCCGCCGTCGCCCCAGGCCCAGACCGTACCGTCGGAGCGCAGCGCATAGCCGTTGCCTGAGCCAGCGGATATGGCAACCACGCCGTTAAGCCCCTCGACCGGCACCGGCACCGAGGAGCAGTAATCGTAGGGGGTGCTGTTGCAGCTACCGCCTGCTTGGTTGTACAGGGACCGGGCGTTTCCCAGCTCGCCAAGAGGGCCCTGGCCCCAGGCCCATACGCTGCCGTCAGAGCGCAGCGCGTACGCAGTGCTTTCACTGGCCGCGATCGCAACGACGCCACTTAGTCTCTGAACGGGCAAGGGCACGGAGGAGCAGTAGTCAGCCATCGTGCTGTAGCCGTTGCAGCTGTCGGCCACCGGGTTGGACTGAGAGTGGCCGTCGCCAAGTGTTCCGAGGTAGCCGTCGCCCCAGGCCCAAACTGTGCCGTCGGAGCGCAGGGCGAATCTAGTGTCGAGGCCCGCCGCGACGGCGACGACCGCGCTGAGGTCCTGGACCGACAACGGCACTGCGGAGCAGTAGGTCTTCGACGTGCTGTTGCCGTCGCAGTTGTTAGGCACTGCATTGTTCTGGGAGTGCCCGTTGCCCAGCGATCCAAAGGCGCCTTCACCCCAGTCCCATACGTTGGGCGATGGGGGCGTATCAGGGATTGTGACCGGATTGCTCTGGCCGGATGTAAGGCTGGCCCCCGATGTGGAGTTGGCCGTGACAGTGAACGTATAGGTGGCCCGCTGGAGGAGGCCGTTGACAGTTGTAGAGGTGACTGCGCTGGGCGCGTCGTGGCTGCCGCTGGGAGGGTTGGAGAGGATCGTGAAGCTGGACACGCTGTCGGACGGCGGCGTCCAGTACACCACTGCCTGACCTACTCCGCCGGGTTCGGCGATAACGTTGGTAGGTGCCCCCGGCGGCTGAGTGCCCACATAAATGTCGCCCGTAGCGGTCGAAGCCGGCGCGATGCCGGAGGCAGTGACCATCGCCGTGACTGGATACGTGCCAACGACAGCCGGGGCGGTGTACACCCCGCCCTGGGTGATCGATCCGTCGCCAGCTGGAACGGACCAACTCGTCGTCCCGCCCAGCGCTCCTACGCGCTGGGCCGACAACGTCACTGTGCCTCTCAGAGCCACCTGGGCAGGGTTGGGGCTGATCTTGATGCCGTCAAAGGGCCCGCCCGCGGTCGCTAGCGGCAGCTTGGTGTCAATGATCGAGGGGTCGACCCAGTCGACTAGGGTCTGACCCAACACCTCCAACTTGAACCCGGCGCCGATTTGGTTCTCAAGACTGAGCGTCCACCAGGGGTTGCTCGTGGTGTCCGCCTCCAGCTCGAGAAGCCACAAAGTGTCTTGTAGGTAAGGGCCGACGACGCCGTAAAGCAAGAAGTCGAGGTTTGCCTGAACTCCCGCCTTCGCTGAGAGCGACCCACTTAGGGTTGGTGGGGTGAAGGTCGAACTCGCTGAGTAGATTGGGCTCGCCGACACCTGAGAGCCTTGGGTCGCTACCGCTACGCCGACTGTCACGTCCTCGCTTGCCCCGGTGGTCGCGCCCACAGTGACCGAGCCCTCCGCGACCAGAGAGATCTCAAGGCTAGGTTTGATCACCACCGGCACCGGGCCCACCGTGAAGACGATGTCGGGGAAGTCCAGAGTGCCGAGCATGTGCTCACCGCTAATGTCGTGGCTCACGTTGGCTGTTAGCGTGAGCGCGGCATTCTCGGCCACCGAAGCCGTGAAATTGGTGTTCACGGTGAAACAGCACGAGATGCTGGCGCTGAAGTTGACTGAGGGGGTTAGGGAGACGTTTCCCACTGCCGTGATGGTGTCGCCACGGCCGTCGCTGTACAGGTCGGTGTTCAGCATCAGCTGGAATCCGCTTGCAGTCGAGCTGCGTACGAGGCGCACTCCGGAAGTGGCGGGCTCAAACGTGGCGGCGCCGGCGGCCGCGGCGACAGCGCCCCTGATGTCGAAGGCGCCGGCGTGGAGCGCCTGGTCGAGAGACGCGTTGAGGGTGGCCACTTTCGTGGTCGAGCCGCTGGTCTGGACTGATGTCACCAGACCGAGCAAGCCCTGCGGTGTGGCGCGGCTGACACCAGCCGCCAGCACGTCCCCCTTGGCCAGCAACGTGATTTGTGTCGGCGCGTTGGTAAACACCAGGGTGCCGTTGGTCTCGACGTGGGTCAAAGCGGCAAGCGAGGCGGCCGAGAGCACAACGGTAGTCTTCGGCACAGTCACGCTCGGAGTGATCGGCTGCGAGTTGGCTGGCTGACTGGTGCCTTGCACATTGCCGGCCCTGACGGCGAATCTGTACGCGATCGCTGTGCTCAAACTGCTCACCATCGTCGAGTTGGCGCCGGCCGCGACGTGCACCATTTGCCCGCCCGGTGTGACGCTGACCACATACTCGGTGAGCGCCGAGCCGCCGTTGTTTGCTGGCGCGGTCCAGGACACCGCGACCCGGCCATTGCTCGGCACAGTGGTCTCAATCGAAGCAGGTGGTTCGGGAACTGTCGGATCTGGTGTGACCGCCTCCGCCATCGCCGACGGGCCGATGCCAACGCTGTTCCTGGCCGCCACCGAAAGGGTGTAACTTCGGCCGTCGGTCAGGCCCGTGACGACGGCCGAGGTTGCGTCGCCCTGCACAGAGACTCGCTCGGAGCCGGGTCGGGCGATGACCACGTAGCTGCTGATGGGTGCGCCCCCGTCCGAGGCCGGCATGGTCCATGACAGCGCAGCCTCTTGGTACGCGGCTCTGGCTGCGACAGAGCGAGGCGGCGCGGGGGCGGTGGGCGGCTCCGGGATCACCGCCCCTGAGGGGCTGCTCGCCGGGCCGGTCCCGACCCGATTCACCGCAGCCACGGTGAAGGTGTAGCCCGTGCCGTTGTGTAGGGCTCCGACGGTGAAGGCATGCACGTTCTGTACGGCGACGTGCTGGGCACCGGGAGAGGCCGTGATGATGTACCCCGTGATCGGGCTTCCTCCGGTCGCAGACGGCACCGTCCACGACACCGTTGCGGTCGCATTGCCGGGTTTTGCAGCGACCTTCGTAGGCGGACCAGGGGGCGTCGCTGTGGCTAGCACCGTGTCCAAGCCCGGAGCCACGGCCCACGCTGTTGTCGTCAGCAGTGCGCCCAGGACTGCGGCGCGGGCTCTCATTGATGTCGACCGACATGGCCGTCCACGAGGGCGCTGATCTCGCGCCCGCCCGTGCCCAGCCTACGTCTCGCCACGGCGCCACCCCCGCTGGTCGGCTGCCCCGACTGCAGATGCTGATCCTTTGACTCAGCATAAGTCCAGCGCCGAGTTCTGCAAGGCGTAACGCCGACGGGCTTGAGGCCCGGATCGCGTCCGATGATTTTTCAGACAATACGCACCGCTGTGGACTCGAGCTTCCATGACCTGTTAGCGACAAAGAACCTGGTCAAGGCGTTTGCAGCCGGTGAGCTGCCCCAGCTCATGCATGCTGCTCAGAGCGTGACACTCTTCGGCTCCCGTTCGGGCGTGAATGCCTTTCGGTTTCTATGGCGAGGTCAGCGGGATTGTAGGTGGCCGCTCAAATCGCGGCTGTTTCGGGAGCTGGAAGCAGCGCACAACTCGCAGCCCACTGCCGCAGACCTTGAGCGCGCCGAAGACAATATGCTCAAGCGATTTCAGGCCACCGGACTCAGGGAGTCGAAGACTCCAGTCCTGGAGCAGCTGGCGGTTTTGCAGCACCAAGGCGCGCCGACAAGGCTGTTGGATGTGTCGACCGATTATCTACCGGCTCTGTTTTTTGCTTCGGACCCAACGCTTGACGAATTGAATCGGCCCTCGGACGGTTTGCTGATCGCGTTTCTCGCGAATGCAACAACCGGAGCTCTTGATCCGGAGATGCAGAACGCTTCGCTATTACGGCAGCGGATCTCTACCGGCCCTTGCTTCTACTTACCGCAGTCGTTTTCGCGACGGATTCGCGCACAACGAGGTGCCTTTATTGCGTCGGAAGAGCCATCGGGTGTCCCTGAGATGACACTACGATGGGATTTACCATCCAGACCGTGGGCGGACAAGACGAGAGACGAGGTATTTGATGCGCTGGGCGGTCGCAGGCGGGGCCGACCGGGCACTCCGGTTGTGGTTGCGCTGCGTATCCGCGCGGCTCTGAAGACGTCTGTGCGTGAATATCTTGCACGGGCTTTTCGAATTGACGACAACACAATGTTCCCGGACATTCAGGGTTTCGTGCAAGCCTTCTCCGTGGTTAGCTCGGGGCGGTCATAGCGTCGCTCTTCGTCGTGTCAACACCACGGAGGACGCATCAGTGAATCACGTTCATCTGGTAGGACGCATCGCCTCAGAGATTCGGCGTGACGCCCTAAACACCCGAGCCGGCGTTCGACCAAAGGCATCGTTCCTAATGACCGTGCGACGTCCGGTTCGTGGTTCCACCGAGCCGGACTGGGTTCGCATCGAGACGTGGGGAGTCTAGGCCGACAACCTGGCGAAGTACTGCACGAAGGGAGCGCGGATCGCTGTGTCGGGTCGGCTGCGCGGGCAGTTCTACAGCGCTGATGGCAAGGAGCGGGGAGGGCAGCTCAGGCTGGTGGTCGTCGCCGACGAGATCACGTACCTGTCCTCGCGGGGCACTGCCCACGCTGTGGACAAGGTACCGGGTGGGCAGGCCACCAAGTGAGCGAGGCACTGGGAGTCATCGCGTTCGACGCCCGCGCGTCTGCAGCAGACGCC
>Ga0307471_100000216_pt1 | contig 29381 bp, 23 predicted proteins | sample atmos_gasesAM3C__2_FD_204566 | JGI IMG/M metagenome (GOLD analysis project Ga0307471, IMG submission 204566) | Hardwood forest soil microbial communities from Morgan-Monroe State Forest, Indiana, United States - atmos_gasesAM3C_515 | ecosystem: Environmental > Terrestrial > Soil > Temperate... | reverse complement strand
TGGTCTGGTTGTGGCCAGATTCGGTTCCCCGAACTGCACTTGCCTCGCACCAGCCGATTTCCCAGTCGATGCGGGAAACTCAAACTACGGTTTGTGCAACCCTCATGCCGTTCCTATGTACCACTTAATGAAAGCACTGTAAGATATTGATAGATAATAATTTGTGGTGACTAGAATGGTCTGGCGTGAGAGGCGATGGGATGTCTTTGCTCAAACCTTTTGCACAGTTTGATAAGGAAGGTGGCACACGGGCCTCTGCACCCTTTGGGGAAGTTCTGCCTAAAGTTCGCGCCGCCCCTCCATTGCCTTCAGCATGGTGATCTCGTCGGTGTACTCGATATCGCTGCCCACCGGGATGCCGGTTGCGATCCGGGTGACCCTGAGTCCCTGTCTTTTCAACTGCTGCGACAGGTAGGTAGCGGTAGCTTCCCCCTCGACGGTCGGGTTGGTTGCGATAATGACCTCGTCGATGTTGCCCGACTCCACCCGCCTCATCAGGTTGCCGATCCGTAGCTGTTCCGGTCCCACGCCGTGCAGAGGTGATAGCGAGCCGTGCAGCACGTGATAGGCGCCGTTGAAGTGCTTGGTCTTCTCGATGGCCGCGATGTTCGTTGGCTCTTCCACCACGCACACCAGGCGTTGATTGCGGGTCGGACTGCTGCAATAGACGCAGGGGTCGACGTCGGTAATGTTGTTGCAGACGGAGCAGAGTTGCAGGCTGGCCTTGACGTCGCGCACCGCCACCGCCAGCGCCTCTGCATCCTCGTCGCTGGAACGCAGGATGTGAAAGGCGAGCCGCTGTGCGCTTTTGCTGCCGATGCCCGGCAGCTTCCTCAGTTCATCGATGAGCCGGGTCATCGGCTCGGCAAACTTGGACATAAATTGAATAAGCCAATTTTAGAATCGGTTAGCTTTGCAATTTCGGGAAAAACATCAGGGTGAAACTACGGAGAGAAACTGTGAGATTGCCGGACTGCAAAGTTACTGAATCTCACATTCCCGGCAGCCCCATTCCGCCGAGTATTCCTCCCACCGTCGACTGCATGGCCTGATCTACTTTGCGCGCCGCCTCGTTCACGGCTGCTGTGATCAAGTCCTGTAGCATTTCAATGTCACCAGACTTTACGGCCTCTGGGTCGATCTTCAGGCTGAGCAATTGCTTCCGACCGTCCATCTTGACATTGACTGTCCCGCCGCCCGAAGAAGCCTCCACCACAGTGTCCTGCATCTTCCGCTGTAGCGCTTCGTACTGCTGTTTCGCCTGCGACATCAACTGCTGGAGATTGAACCCACCCATGACCACCTCGAAGGTGTTGAACCCGACTCCAATGTCCTGAAGACCGGCCTACTTCTTGTCCCGCTGATCAATAATCGTTCGAATTTCGGCCCCGAATTTCTCCTGCAGACGCCGCACGATCGGATCTTCCTCGGCGCGGGCGCGCCCACCCTTGGACGCCGACGGCAGGCGCACCGGAGCCGTCTGCGCGGGGCCTCCCGGAAGAACCTTCAGCCTCATCGGCTTTCCCAGTGCGCCACTCGCGGTCGCGATTGCGAGCCTCTTTGCGTCCGCCCCCACCGACATATCAATGACGGTGGCCGAAGCCGCGACCCGAATCACCAGATCGTTGCCCTCGGTCGTCCACTCGCCGGTTTCCAGCATGGAAACCAACATTCGATGGCCCGCGTCACCTAATGCGTTCAGCACCGTACTGCGCATCTCATCGAGGCTTTGGGCGGATTTCGGGAAGCCAGCTTCCGCAGCTTCCGCTGCCGGAGACGGGAGTTGCTCCACAATCGCAACGGGAGCTGCACTGCCCATGATTACTGAGGCCGGGGCACTGGCGCTGGTCACCATACGCGGACCGGCAGCAGGTGCAGCTTCGGCGGCTAGTTCAGGCTTGGGACCGCCCTTGCGCGCCGAATCCGCCGCGAAGGGTGACGCTGCGTTACCGCGGGAGGGAGGGGCACTGCGAAGGTCGGAGGTTGTGGCGAGCTTGACCGGGTTTCGCACCCCAGCCGGGCCGGCGCCGACCCCGGCAGCCTCGGTCAGCAGCTGTTCAATCGGCAACAGTCGCTGGGCGTGGGCCAGTTTCAATAGTCCTAGCTCCAAGTGGAAGCGTTGCTCCTGTCGATACCCGAGTTCTCCGTGTGTGCGCAGCATGATCTGAAGATGGCGTGCCAGGTCCTCTTCGCTGAACAATTCGGCCACCCGCGCGACGCGCGACCGCTCGTCGCTTGAGACTTGCAGCAGAGACGAGTCCCTCCCGGCGACTCTGGCGACTACGGCGTTGCGAAGGAAGCGAACCAGTTGCCGGGCGAAGTGCGCCGGGTTCTGCCCCTCACTGATCAGTTTGTCAGCCAGCTGCAGAACTTCCTCACTCGAACCGCGCGCCACGGCCTGCATGACTTCTTCCATGACTCCCGAGGGAGCGGCTCCCACCAACTGGCGCACGGACTCCACTGTAAGCCGGCCTGGGCTCGACGCGATCGCCTGATCCATGATGGAAAGCGCATCGCGCATCGAGCCATCGCCGGCCTCGGCCAGAAGCGCCAAGGCATCCTCGTCGGCCTCAAGATTCTCCCGGGCGATCAGGTCGCGCAGTTGCCCCAGAATCTCGTCGAATCTCACCGCCCGGAAACTGAAGTGCTGGCAGCGGGAGCGAATCGTCTGTGGAATATCCTCCGGCTGGGTCGTCGCCAACATGAAAACTACGTGTCCGGGCGGTTCCTCCAGGGTCTTGAGAAGGGCGTTAAATGCCGCATCCGTGATCTGGTGTGCTTCGTCGAGGATGTAGATCTTGAAGCGGTCGCGCGCGGGCCGGTAACGGGCGGCCTCACGCAGTTCGCGGATCTCGTCGATGCCACGGTTCGTGGCCGCGTCGATCTCGATGACGTCCACGGAGTTGCCTGCTCGGATCTCTACACACGACTCGCAGACGCCGCACGGTTCCGGTACGGGGTGGTCCTTTGACCGGCAATTCAGCGCCATAGCCAGGATGCGGGCCACGGTGGTTTTGCCGATCCCCCGGTGCCCACTAAAAATGTAGCCGTGGGCCGTTCGCCCTTGCTCGATGGCGTTCTTCAATGTCCGCGTAACGTGTTCCTGTCCGATGACTTCGGCGAAACTCTGCGGACGATACTTGCGCGCCAGAACCTGATAGCTCATGGAAGAGAAGCTTCGATTATACGTGATACGCAACGGGTTCACGACCCTCGCACGACCAGCCCGGCGCCGTATTCCGTTTGCCTGAAGCCGTTTGCCTGAAGCCCTTGCAGAAGGGCCTGCAAAGCGGTAGTCTTCTGGGCGAACGCCCGTTCTTGAAGCAAAAGGAGAGATCTCCCCGTGCAACTCAAACTTACTACTCGTACCGTCCATGACATCCTGGTAGTGAATTGTGACGGTCGCATCGTCTTCGGAGAAGAATCGGCGGAGCTCCGGGATACCGTCAAGAAGTTGCTCACGCAGCAGCGCCAGATCGTGCTGAACCTTGGCGGCGTGACCTATATTGATTCCGGTGGGCTCGGGACGCTGGTCGCTCTCTACACTACGGCCCACAATGGCGGCGGCGCCATCAAGCTGTCGAATCTGACCCAACGTGTTGGAGACCTGCTGCAGGTCACCAAGCTGCTTACCATCTTCGAGGTTTTCGATACCGAAGAAGAGGCGATCCGGTCCTTCCGCGAGGGCGCAGCCGCGTAAGATCCACACCGTCGCGCCGGGGATCAGCACCGTCCCCGGCCGTCTTCCTACATGACATCGACAATCGTGTTTCTGCTCGGCTTGCTGGCCGCTGGGAGCGGATTCGCGTCTCCGCCAGTCGCGCTCGCGGCTGGACTCGCCTTTGGACTGCTTTTCCAGCACCCCTTTCCCCAGCCGTCCGCCCGGGCGTCCAAGGCCCTGCTGCAGCTCTCCGTCGTTGGTCTGGGATTTGGGATGAACCTGCACGAAGTGGTTCGCGCCGGCCGCAATGGCTTCCTGTATACGCTGCTGACAATCGCCTGCACCATGATGCTGGGGATTCTGTTGGGGAGGGTACTCCAAGTAAACAAGACATGCTCGTACTTGATCTCCACCGGCACTGCCATCTGCGGGGGGAGTGCCATCGCGGCAGTGGGTCCCATCATCGGGGCCACCGACGAGCAGATGGCAGTCTCTCTGGGTACGGTTTTCGTGCTGAATTCCGTCGCCCTGCTGACGTTCCCGGCAATCGGAACCTTGCTCGGGCTCAACCAGACGCAGTTCGGCCTGTGGGCCGCACTTGCGATCCACGACACCAGTTCAGTCGTGGGAGCGGCCACGAAGTACGGCGCAGCCGCCCTCCAGGTGGGCACGACAGTCAAGCTGGCGCGAGCCCTGTGGATCGTTCCGCTAGCCGTTGCGACGGCTGCCAGGAGAAATGCCAAGGCTCAAATCCAATGGCCTTGGTTCATAGCCCTCTTCTGCCTCGCCGCCGTGTGCAATACCTACCTTCCCGCAGGCCGTGCCGAATACGCCATCGCTAGCCAACTCGCGAAGATCGGCTTGACCCTCACGCTCTACCTGATCGGAAGCGGGATCTCGATTGCGACGCTGAAACAGGTAGGCCATCTACCCCTGTTGCTGGGAGTGCTGCTATGGCTCGTGGTTTTGAGCGCCTCGTTGGCCCTGATTCGAGCGGGTGTGATTGTGCTGTAGGGATGAACACTACACTCGGGAACCGACGTTCTTAAGACGAGAGAGCCTCAGCCGACCGTCTGTGGAGGGCTGAGGCTCTTGTTTGCGGAAACGATCGTATCGGCTCGAATCCGCACGTGCAGGTCAGTTCAGGTCGCTCAACGGCATCTGGGTCCACGGGCCGCCCCCGTTCGGACTATCCAGGATCACGATCGTCCGGATCTGGCCGGCGGTAAAATTGTAGCTCGCGTCCAGCCCCGAGATGGGGTTCTGCGTACCGGTTTGCGTCATCACGATCTCGTAATTGCCGGCTGCCAAAGAGAAATACGAAGTGGCGCTTGCACCTCCAGTGGCGGAAAACGAAAGGCTCTTGGTTTGAGGAGACAGCCCCGAGATCGATCCTGGAGGCGTGAGGATGTAAACATCAACGCTACCGGAGGTCGGCGAGGCGTGGATGATTCGCAGTTTGAAATCGCCGGATGCCGGCACCGTGTTGTCATCAGTAAACGGCGCGAGGTTGATCGAGCTGAAGATGCCTGTTGAGAGGAGTGTGGTGTCACCGCTGGGGAACGATACCGTCCCGCTGAAGGCTGGGTTCGTGGTCGTACCAGTCAGAAAGATTCCGACCGTGTGGGACCCTGAACTCACTTTCTGGTAGGTCGGGGTTTGCCCGAAGCCGATACCGGTAAGAACCGTTTTCGAGTCAATCTCAACGTCCACGGTATTCGGGGCTACCGTAGCGGCTTGCACATAGCGGAAACGCGAGCTTGTGGAGCCACAACCCACAGCCAGAAGAGCGGCACCCACACAAATCAGCGTCGCTCCGAGCGGAAGAATTCTCAACAGCCTGCCTCTCATCGTCGAACTCCTGGAACAAGATTGTGAACAGGCACGCCGCCGCCGCCCCCTGGTCGAATATTGATGCCGATTCTAACCAATCGGATGTCTCGGCATCCGGAATTCGCTTCGCGGAACCACAGATACTATCAGCATGATCGGGACCTTTGCGAGCGTCGGGATAAGATGGAATGCTGGATCGCCCTTCATGCGTGCCCGGATCATAGAAGCAATTCGGTCGGTTCCGCGCGGTCAGGTGTCGTCCTACGGGGCCATCGCACGGGCGGCTGGCTTCCCCGGCGCCGCGCGGCAGGTGGCTTGGACACTCCACTCCTCAGTGGGGCTGCCTTGGCACCGGATTGTTGGCGCCGGGGGAGAAATCAAGTTACGCGGCGATTCGGCAATCGATCAGCGCCTGCGGCTGGAAGCGGAAGGAGTCACCTTCCGCGGACGCCGAGTAAATATGCGGATGCATGAATTCCGCTTCCCGAGACGCGTGAAAGGCCGTCCTCGCCCGAAGAGTCGAAGGAAAACGAAGAGCTAGCGCGCTCCCTGTCTAACTATGCTTCGGTACCGGGCTCACGGAGTTTTGTAGCGTTCGTCGATTTCGACTTGGTAGCCCGCGACGAGTCGGTTCGTCTCGTTGGCCATGCCCACCACCGCCATCAGTTCCTGGAACATGGCATCGGTCATCCCCTTGTTCTTCGCGCCCACCGTGTGCGATGCGATGCAATATCCACACTGGTTGCTGACGCTCACCGCCAGGTACACCAGTTCTTTGGTCAGCGGATCAAGCGCTCCGGGGGCCATGATCTGTTTGAGGTCCTCCCAGGTGCGCTTCAAAGTTACCGGGTCGTGAGCAATGGCCTTCCAGAAGTTGTTGATCCAATCCGTTTTCCGCGTGGCCATGATGTCGTCGTACACGGCCTTCACGGCTGGGGGCGCATCCTCGTATTCGACAAGTCCAAGAGTCGACATGGCCAGCTCCGGTGAGAGATCGTTGCCGAGGTGGCAACCCACGAAGATAGCAGCAAAAGGACGGAGGCGTGAGTCGCGCGGCCGCCGATCAGCCGGTTCAACCTTCCGAGTCGCGAGGTCGTCCTATTTCGCCGGCGGTAGTTCGCCTTCCAGCAGCTTGCCTAATTGCTCTGCCGGACATCGCAAACCGACGAAGAACTGTCCGAAGAGTGCATAAACGGCGCTGACGTGATCGAAACGCATCTCGTAGATCAGCTTTTTGAAGACCAGGGGATCGTCGGCGAACAGGTCGACGCCCCACTCCCAATCGTCAAAGCCGATCGAGCCCGTGATGATCTGCTTTACTTCGCCCGCGTAGCGGCGGCCAACCAACCCGTGTTCGTTCATCTGCCGGGCGCGTTCCTCAATCGGCAACGTATACCAGTTCTTGTCTTCGCCCCGCTTGCGGTCCATGGGATAAAAGCAAGCGTAGCGATTCGGCGGAATCGCCGGGAACAAGCGGGGGCGCATCGCCTCTTTCTGGCGGTCGAGAGTCTGCCGAATCTCACGTTTCCATTCGTCAGAGTGCGGCTCAATCCCGCGCTCGACCAGGCTTTTGTAAACCTTCGTCGTTGAATCGTAGAGCCCCAGTTCGATCACCGACAGATACGAGGTGGTCGGTTCCCAGTATTCGCTTAGACGAAGGTTTGCGAGCTGCAGTTCCGCACGATTCAGCTCATCAAACGACTCGCGGAAATGTACAAACATCAAGTCGCCCTTGTGCCCAATCAGGGAATAGAACGCCGACTGCCCTTGAGAATTCTGCTCCATGCGGGTCAGAACCGGGATGGCTTCACCCAAAATTTCTCGCCGATCCGCCTCCCGAAGCGCACGCCATGCAGCCCAGCGAACACGCATCATCTGATGTAGGGCACTGTAGCCTTCGATGGTGAGCGGTACGGCGGGGGTTTCGACCGCCGTCGCTTCGCCAGGAACAGGTCGGGTAGTTGTCATGTACGATCCTCAGTGGAGACTATTGTACCTGTCGAGCGTCGAGCAGGGGCAAGAAGGCAAGAAGGGCGCCGACCGCGAGTTTCCCGAGCCCTTCCTCCATTTACAATGCTGCAATCCCCCAAAGGACCACGTGAAGGAATGGCGAATCTCCTGAAATGCCTTTTGATTGTGAGCCTCCTCGCCGCTTCGGCTGCTGCCCAAAATCGCCTGCTCTGGGTACTAAAGGAGCCGGATGCGATTGTCGCCTACGACCCCACCACCTTTGCTTCGAAACAGTCAGTCCAAGTCCCCGAAGATGTCCTCAAGGCCGCACGAATCCTGCAGATCAACCACAAGGGACAAATGCTGTTTGCTCCGAATACCGACGATCCCTCCCCGGATGTCGGCAAGAACGGCGAACGGTTCTGGTTTTATGACGGCCAGTCTTCGGCCATGTTGGGAAGGCAAATTATCCGCATCGCCGGCCGTTCGGGCTCGAACCAGAAGGTCACCGAGAACTCGCCCTGGCCGTTTCTTTCGATCTACGGCACGCATTTGTTCTGGTTCTCAAACCAGTTCAACAAGCTGGTCCGCGACAACGTTGAACTCTCCGTTTCCACCATCTTCCACGCGTGGCGCTCCGACCTGGAGGGAAGACAAAAAGAGGACATCACTTCCTTCGATTTTCCCGAGTGCCGCTGCACGACGGGGGCATGCACGGAAACCTGTCCTGAAGTCCGATTCTGGGTGCCCGACGATGGAGTCGGGGACTACTTTGTCCTCACTCGTCTGATTCCCGGCCAAACCGAGACCAAGTACCTGAGCAGCACTCTCTACCAGCAGTCGTCAGGCGTCTGGTCTGCCACGGAACTGAAACAACCTCTACAGCGCGTCCTTGACATGGCGGAGCACGGCTCGGTCATCCTCAGCGCGGTTCTCGACACCGGGTGTTGTGGGTGGGAGAACCAGAGCAACGATCAGACCCTGCTTCTGAGCTACGGAAAGACGAACGTTGTTTTCGACGAGCGCGAACAATATAAGAACCCCGACTACGACGTCAGCTTCTTCACGGAGAATGCCAAGCTGTCGCCCCAGGTTGGTTCGGTGGCCATGACGATCGAGGCGAGTGCCAAGTCCAGTGCTCCCATTCAGCTCTCCGAGCAAGGCGAAGCAAATCCAGCTGAATCCCAACGGATTCATAAGGCGCTCCTCGACCTGCCGGCCGTGCAAGTGGTGAGCGCGGTTGAGCCGAGCAAGCGCCTGGCCTTTTTGCCTCACGCGGTGTTGGTAGGATGGCTGAGTGAAAGAGAGATTCTGATCGTCGAGAACCACTTCCTGGTGGCTTACGACATCGCTTCCGGCGCGCGCAGGAAGTCCAACATCAAGGCTGAGGACGCCTCCTCCGCCTTTGTGCGCTGACTGTTCACCGACAAGGAGTGCGCTAGTCCGACCACCGTTTCGGTTTTCGGTCCCAGCGATGCCCTCTCAATGTTTCAAGCAAGCCGGCATCAAGCGGCCCTCCGCCGCTCAACGCAATGTTCTGACGCACGTGGTCCAACTTCCTCATGCCGACAATGGTGGTACTGACTGCCGGGTTGGCCAGGATGAAGCGCAGCGCCATTTCTGGCAGGCTCATATCCGCGGGTACCACCTGCTTCAATTTCTCCACCCGGGGTAGCGTTGCGGCCAGGTTCTCGGGACCAAAGTATCTCGAGCGCCAGTCCGTTTCCGGAAAGCGGGTGTCTGCCGTCATCTTTCCGCCTAAGCTGCCTTCGTCCAAAGGGACTCGGGCAATCACACCGATCTTCAATTCCTGACAGGCGGGAAACAGTCGGTCTTCAGGCGCCTGGTCGAAAATGTTGTAGATCACCTGTACGACGTCCACCAAGCCCGTCTGCAGAGCCTTCAGGCCGTTCTCGGGTTCCCACCGATTCAGGCTCAGTCCGAACGACCGGATCCATGCATTCGCTTTCAGTTTCTCCACGGTGCGCCGAAACTCCGGTGCCTCCGTCCAGGTATCGTCCCACACGTGCAACTGGAGCAAATCGATGGTGTCGACGCGCAGCTTCTCGCGGATCTGTTGCGCATACTTGAAAACGTGATCGGCAGGGAAGACGTCGGTATAGGAGTCCTTTGCGGAAGCAGGCCACTTCAGGTTCTTGGGTGGTATCTTGGACGCGGCATAGATACGCTTGCCGGAGTTCTTCGTGAGTGCCTCACCCAGCAGACTGTCGCTCTTGCCGTTTCCGTAGGCCCATGCTGTGTCGAAGAAGGTGCAACCCAGATCGATCGCGAGTTGAATTGCCTGTCGGGATTCCTGATCGTTCGATTCACTCCATCCACTCATGCCCCATAATCCGTGAGCCATTTCACTGACTTCGAAACCGGTTCGTCCGAGGGTGCGATATTTCATCGATTTCCTCCGAAGAGTGCGTATGAACAGAAATATGAGCTGGCTGTTGCCGCAACAAGACTAGCAGACGCGAGCAGACGCGGATTGCCACCCAACCTCGATCAGCGCTTGCGCGGCCAGATGATCGAGCCTTCCCGGTTGATCGCGTAGACCACAGAAAGGACCAGAAACGACGCCACGAGCAACACTAGCGACGTTCGCGCCGCAGCTGAGTAATCGAGCGCCTGCACGTTGTCGTAGATGGAGATCGAGACCGTCCTCGTCACTCCTGGAAGATTGCCTCCCACCATCAGAACCACTCCGAACTCGCCCAGCGTGTGCGCGAACGTCAGGACCACTCCCGTAAGCAAGCCGCTGAGCGACAGGGGCAACATGACGCGAAGAAAAGTCCGCAGCCGCGATACGCCCAGCACCGAGGAAGCGGCCAGCAGCTTCGGGTCAACCGAGGCGAAGGCCGCGGAGACCGGCTGCACCATGAAAGGCAAGCTATAGACAATCGACGCCACCACCAGCCCTTCAAAGGTAAATGGCAACCCATGTCCCCAGACCCAGCCATACGCCTTTCCGAGCGGGCTTCTAGGGCCCAGCGCGAGGAGCATGTAAAACCCCAGAACCGTTGGGGGCAACACCAGTGGCAACGCCACGACGGCTTCTATCAGGAACTTCCAGCGCCAGCTTGAGGACGCCAGCCAGTAGGCGATCGGCACTCCAATGGTCAGGAGCGCTGCACAGACTACTACGTCCAGCTTGATTGTAAGAAGAAGAGCTTCCCAGTCCATGATCGTTCCGCCCCGCACCGCCCGTCAGTACCCGCTAGCGCGGCTGGAGTCTGCTGCCACAGGCAGCAATGTTACTTCGATTTCAGTCATGCTCCAGCTAAATGGTCCCTCGTGAATCGGGCGTTGTGCCACAACCCGAACTCCCAATCCCAATTTGTGCAGGGATTCCTCAGCCTTTCCCAGGTCGCCCTTTGCATCTTCCGAGAGAATAACAATGCGCCGTCCGAGCGGTGGCACTCTCGGTCCCAGCTCGGGAAACGACTCGCTCTGCAGCCGATAAGACCACCCATGCGTAGATGCTATCGACCTGTACAATCGTCCCAACTTGCCGTCTCCGTCGTACCAGAAGAACAGATTGCCCTTTGGATCCAGGTCCTGGATCATACGCACGCTGTCGACGATGGTCAGGAAAGCTTGTTCCTGGAAATTCGGATCGTCCGCCCGCCCCGGTCTACCCCAGGTCCGCGTGCTACTCGTCGCAGTCAGAATCCCGAGGCTTATGCACAGCAGCAGCGCCCCTAGGGTAACCGCATGCCGGATCTGCTTTCTGATCAACACCACTGCCGTTATCCCGGCTAGAATCGGAACAAGCAACGGGTTACGCTGCAACTCCCACATCAGCTGCGACTGCACGGTTATCCAGAACGGCAGCAACGACAGGAAAAGCGCGCAACTTGCGAGCAGCAGGAACTGCCGGCGATTGACCTTTCGTAGCGAACTCTCCATTTGAGAGGCGAGCGCCAGGAAACTCGTCGGAATCAGATAGCTCGCATAGAACGATAACTGCAATACCGGCTGCCCGATCAATTCCCAGAACACCATCATCGACACACTAAGAACCAGATAGCGTTGCCAGAACAACAGGAACGCCGCATTTGGGACGGAGAGGATGCTGTCCTTCCAACGCAGACATAGAATCGCGCCCACCAGCGCAACCAGGGGCAGCACGAGCCAGTCGGCTTGCGCGAGCCACCGAAACGTAGAATCGTTGTAAGGATTGTGATTGACCACCAGCTTCGCAGCCATTCCCATCGAGTTGACGAAGAAAAAGAAGCGTCCGTTCACTACCATGTTGAACGTGCCCAGGATCACGGTGACCCCCGCGAACCCCCATGCGAACAGCTTCCATACGGCTACCACCGGAGCGCGCTGGTGTTCACGACGGGCAAACTGGTAGTAGCCGAGTGCAAGAGGCGAAAACACGATCAGGAACAGCTGAGCGTGGAGGGTCAGCGCGCTCAGGACGCCCACTGCAACGAGCCACGGACGAGGATTTTCGGATTTGGCGGCGTAGGTGAGCGCGCACAGTGTCATCAGCATGTACGTGATGGCCGCGCCATCTACATAGTCCCACCCCATGCTTCGCAGGAAGTAGGCATGGCATCCCATCAGCAGTGCGCCCAGAATCGCGGCGCGCGTGCTCACCGTGTGCTTCAGAATCAGGTATAGGGAGACTGTAGCGGCGTAGAAGAGCACCAGGTGCAAAACATAGGGCGCGACCAGCGGTGGGAAAACGTGATAAACCGCCGCTCCCGGTAGTATCCACGAGAGCCGCGTCGTGAAATAAGCTCCCTTGAACATCCGCAGGTGCTGCGTCAGATCCAGAAAATACCCGAAGTACACCCAGGGGTCGATGAATCCATACGAACTGGCGCTGTAAGCAAATAGCCAGGTGCGGTCGAAGTGAAGAATCATCCACGGCAAGCTGAGGACAAGCAATAGTCCGGCATCGATCCGAGCTAGCCATGCCCCTTGCGCAGAGCGGTCCTCGAAGCCGCCCGCCGGCTGGGGTCTTGCTGACGACTCAGGAGCCGAAATGCCTGACACTTGAGGCGACGCCTCGCTCATCCGTTCGTTCATGAGTGAATTGAGAGGTCTCGCAAATCTGCCTTTTCTAGGCGCAATCCCGGCGTCACCTTACCACACGCCAGCGTAAAATAGCCCGTCTTGCCAGTGCCTGCAGAATTCGATCGCCTGCGTGTCGTCCTGGTCGCCACGCGCAATCCGCTTAACTTGGGAGCAGCAGCTCGTGCCATGAGCAACTTCGGATTCCTGCGTCTCCGGGTCGTGAACCCCTACGAAGTTGCGTTTCGGGAGGCGCGGTCGGCCGTGGGTGCCGCGGAGCTGCTCGCCCGCGCCGAGGAATACAAAGAAGTGGCTGCAGCTGTATCAGATTGCAGTCTGGTCGTCGGAACCACGGCGGTCAGAAGTCGGGATGTACAACATCCCCTCCACCCACTGAAGCAGGGCGCTCGCCTGATCCACAGGGAACTCCGTTCCAACCGTGTCGCCCTTTTGTTCGGTTCTGAAAGGGTGGGTCTTTCCAACCAGGCGCTCAGCCACTGCAACTGGCTCATCCACATTCCTACACGGGAAGACCACCCATCGATGAATCTTGGACAGGCGGTCGCCGTATGCTTGTACGAGCTTGCGCGAGACAGCCGGTCTTTTCCTGAACCGGCGAAAGCGCAGCTTGCTGCTGCGGGAAATGTCGAACGCGTTACCTCTGTTCTTCTTGAGGTGCTGCGGACGAGCGGATACCTCCACCCCGGATCCGCCACCCTAACGGACACAAAAGTGCGCCGCCTCATCCGTCGTCTTCGTTTGCGGGCACCTGACGCCGAAGTCTGGCTGGGCATGCTGCGTCAAATAATCTGGAAACTCCATTCCGAAAAGTGACCGGCCCCGCTGCTTATTGAATGCCGAGGGATGCTGCAATCCTCTTTCCATACGCGCGCGCTTTCTGAACGATGTCATCTTCGTTGACGGTTAGTAGTTTGTGATCTCGCATCACCACACGGCCCCCAATCACGACAGTCTCTACGTCGTTGCCCTTCAGCGCGTAGGCGAGTTGAGCATAGACGTCGTACATGGGCACGGCGTTGGGTCCGTCCAGACCGATCACAACCAGATCGGCCTTCTTCCCCGATTCCAGGGACCCGATTTCCGTCTCCATGTGAAGAGCTCTGGCGCCCTCAATCGTCGCCATTTCTACTACCGTCTTCGCGTTCAGGGCCAGGGGATCCATCTTGGTGATCTTTGCCAGCTTTGCGGCCAGGTCGATCTCCTCCATAAGGTCGAGATCGTTATTGCTTCCAGCCGGGCCATCGGTCCCGAGTCCAACTGCAATCCCGGAAGCACGCACCTCGGGAACGGGCGAAACGCCGCTGGCCAGCATCATGTTGCTCGAAGGGTTATGCACGCACCCGACCTGCCGCCGCGCAAGGATCTTCCGGTCCGCGTCATCCACGAAAATGCAATGCGCCGCCACCACGTCCGGCCCCATTACGCCGACCTTGTCCAGGAACTGCACAGGCGACATGCCATTTTGTTTCTCGCTGTCGTCCCATTCCTTTTTCATCTCCGCCACATGGATCAGAATGGGCGCGTGATATGTCCGAGCCAGTGCGGCGGCATCCTCCAGAGTCTTTCGCGAGCACGTGTAGATGGAGTGCGGTGCGACCGCCGCGTGAATCAGGGAATCGCCCTGCCACTTCTTCAGGAACGTCTCCGTATAACGAAGCATCTCGGCTTCGTTCTTGTTGTCCGGTGCAGGGAAGTCGATCCAGGTTTCTCCCAACACGCCCCTCATGCCCGCTGCTTTCGTTTCCTCCGCAACCGCATCCTCGAAGTAATACATGTCGGCGAAGGTCGTGACGCCAGAACGAATCTGTTCGGCCGCGGCCAACCGGGTCCCCCAGCGCACGAAGTCCTCGGTGACGTTTCTTGCTTCTGCGGGGAAAATGTACTTGTGCAGCCAATCGTCGAGGGTCACGTCATCGTGCAGGCCGCGAAACAAGGTCATGGGCACGTGTGTGTGACCGTTGATGAATCCGGGCATGACCAGCTTGCCGCGGGCATCCATCGTCGCCAAACCCGTGTACTTGGCGGCGATCTCGGCGCTTGGACCGACCGCCACAATCGTGTCTCCCTTCACCGCAACGGCTCCATCGTCGTAGATGACCCTGCCGCTGTCCATGGTGACTACGAGTCCGCCAGTAACGAGCAAATCAACGCTCCGCTTCGACTGCCTGTGCTCCTGGGACCGGAGGGCCGCACTGAAAGAGACAATAAGAGCCAGACTTCCACACGCGAGCAGGTTTGATTTCATGCGAACGAGCTTACTTGGCCTTCAGGGGCGATGCAAAGAGTCGTTAACTTGGTGTTGCAAGGAGCGCAGTAGTTGGGGGTAGCAACAAGATGGGGATGAGAGGGAACTGGGAATCTACTTCTCCATTAGCAGAACCTTCTCGGCGTTATCCACTTCGGTGAACTTAACCTCAATCACCTCATTCATGGTTGTCTGTACCAATCGGCCGACAAAGCTCGCTTCGATGGGAAGTTCGCGATGGCCGCGGTCAATCAGCACGCAGAGTTGAACCCGCCGCGGGCGCCCATGCGAGAAGAGCGCGTCCAGCGCAGCCCGGATCGTGCGTCCCGTAAACAGCACGTCGTCGACCAGGATTATGCTCTTGCCCTCGACATCGAAGCCAATCTCGGACTTCTGAACCACCGGTTTGGGCCCAAGGGTGGAGAGATCGTCGCGGTAGAACGTGATATCCAGAGTGCCAACGGGAACTGAGGCGCGCTCCACGCGCTCGATAAATTTCCCCAGCCGTTCCGCCATCGGTACACCCCGTCGGCGGATACCGACCAGCCCCAACCCTTCGACGCCTCCGTTTTTCTCGGCAATCTCGTGGGCAAGTCGCACCAGGGTGCGTTCAATCTCAGACGCAGACATGAGCTGCGCCTTTTGGCGCAGTCCCGACTTGAGGGCAGAAGTCTTGGTATTCATAAACGGGTGCATCATACGCGGGCGCGGCAGCAGGGGCAAGGCCGGTTTTGTCAAAGAAGATCTAGGAGATGATTTCTTTGCCGGTCTCAGATGCATTTTTCATCTCGATCAGTAGAGCATTCCGGCGATCGAAGCGGACATCAGATTGGCCATGGTGCCGGCGAGCATCGCGCGCACCCCCAGGCGTGCCAGGTCGCCTCTGCGGTTCGGCGCCAGCGCCCCGATCCCGCCAATCTGAATCCCAATTGAACTCAGGTTAGCAAAGCCACATAGCGCAAAGGTTGCGATCGTAAACGAGCGCGGATCGAGCAGGGCTTTCTGGGGACCCAGTTGCGAGAAGGCCACCAGTTCATTGAGCACCATCCGAGTTCCCAGCAGGTTGCCGATGATCGGGCAATCGTGCCAGGGGATGCCAATCAACCACGCAATCGGAGCAAAAACCACGCCAAAGACTTGTTGGAGGCTGGACGGGAACCAGCTCCAACCAACGTGCGCCAGGCCGTTGTGAAGCCCACCCATGATGCCATTCAAGAGCGCGATAAGAGCGAGGAACGAGACCAGCATGGCCGCTATGTTCAGAGCCAAATAGAGGCCGTCGGTGGTACCCCGGGCGACCGCGCCCAGCAAGTTTTCATGTTTCTCGGCTTCCTGTTCTTCCTCGCTCATGACCACCCGGCCCGCTGTCTGCGGCTGCTCGGTTTCAGGCACCAGCATCTTCGCCATCAGCAGCGTCCCAGGAGCCGTCATGATGACGGCACTCAGCAGATGCTTCGGTTCAATGCCGAATGCGATGTAAGCCGCCATAATTCCGCCCGAGACGTGCGCCATTCCGGCGGTCATTACCGTCATGAGTTCCGACTGGGTCAAATCCTTCAGAAATGGGCGGATCGTTAGGGGCGCCTCGGTCTGGCCCATGAAGATGCTGGCCGCGACGTCCAGTGATTCTGCGCCACTCGCTCCCATTACGCGCGTCATCACCCACGCAAACACGCGGATGATGATCTGCATAACGCCGAAGTGATAGAGAATCGCGAAGAAAGCCGCAATGAAAATGACTGTCGGCAAAACTTGAAAGGCGAAATAGAAGCCCAGGCGGGACCCCTGCTTCCCCAGTTCGCCAAAGACAAATTCCGAGCCGACGAAAGCATAACTGAGCAGGCGATTTACGTAATCACCGGCTCTCTGAAAAAGCCATCGTCCAGCCTCGAGCCGGAGCACGAACAACGCGAACACAAACTGCAGCCCTAGTCCCCATGCAACTGTCTTCAAACGAATTGCCTTCCGGTTCGTTGAGAAGGTATACGCCAGGCCCAGCATGGTCAGAAGACCGAGAACCCCAGTGAAGCGTCCCATTCAGTTCTTCTCCCCGGACTTGGTGATCACTCGATGAACCAGTGGCCGCGTGGCCGCCGGAGGCGCATCCCCGATCTGGTAGCTTTCCTGCAGCAGGGCCCTGGCCCGCGCCCCGCGAGCCTCGGAATTGTAGTGAACCGAGCACAGGGGCTCGCCAGCGGAAATGGGGTCGCCCACCTTTTTATTCAACACGAATCCGACAGCCGGGTCGACCGCATCCTCTTTTCGTTCGCGCCCTCCGCCCAGAATGACGCAGGCAGTTCCGGCTTGTTCGCACTGGATTGCGGTGACGTATCCACGCCGCGGACTAACTACGTCCGCCTTGAGCTGAGCCTGGGGTAGCCGTTTCGGATCGTCTACCACGCGAGCATCGCCGCCTTGCAGCTCGACCATCTCTCGAAACTTCTCCAGCGCCTTACCCGAATCGATCAATTCTTTCGCGAAATGCTTTCCGGCCTCCACTGTGGCTACACGGTCCCCGAGCAGGAACATCCATCCGGCTAGCTCGTGGCAAAGCTCCCGCAAATCCCCTGGGCCCTGGCCGTGCAGCACGTCGAGTACTTCCACAACCTCAAGCGCATTGCCGACGTAACATCCCAGTGGTTGATCCATGTCGGTGAGCAACGCAGCCATTTTCTTCCCCATGCGCTCTCCGGTCTCGACCATCAACTCTGCCAAATAAGCGGCGTCCTCTTCCTTCTTCATGAACGCGCCCGAGCCCGTCTTGACGTCCAGCACCAGGCCGTCGATTCCCTCCGCCAGCTTCTTACTCATGATGGAGGCGCATATTAGGAATGGACTTTCGACCGTGCCGGTCACGTCGCGCAGCGCGTAGAGCTTGCGGTCCGCGGGCGCGATCTCGGCAGTCTGGCCGATCATCGAGCATCCGCAAGTCTCTAGGACCTTTCGGAATCGTGACACCGACAAGTTCACATTGAATCCGGGAATCGCTTCCAGCTTGTCCAGCGTTCCTCCCGTATGCCCCAACCCGCGCCCGCTGATCATCGGAACGGTGAGCCCGCCAGCTGCGGCCACGGGAGCCAATACCAGGGATGTCTTGTCCCCCACGCCCCCGGTGGAATGCTTGTCGACTTTTTGCGAGGGCAGATCTGAAAAATCCAGCACCTCTCCCGAGCGGAGCATCGTATCGGTGAGCGCTGCGGTTTCGCCTCGGGTCATCCCCTTGAGCAACGTCGCCATAAGCCACGCCGATGCCTGGTAATCCGGAATCTCGCCTCGGGTATAACCACCTACCAGGGCCTCAATCTCCGCGCGCGATAACTCCCCTCCGTCGCGCTTCTTGCGGATAACGTCAATGGCCCGCATCGGTGTGACCGTTGTCGAAGTTGCGGTCATTTCAAGCGGAATCCTTCGGGAAGAAGTGCAGTGATGTGTGCCTCCTTCTCGCCCTTCGCTCCCTGATAGAAGACAGTTGCGTCCGGCCCAAATTCATAAATTACCTGTCGGCACGCACCGCAGGGGGAGCAGGGCACTCCATGATCGTTGACCACCGCGAGCGCGCGAATCTCGAGTTTGGGGCCCAGTTGTGCGACCGCCGAGAAGATCGCAGTCCGCTCTGCGCAATTCGTCATGCCATAGGATGCGTTTTCCACGTTGCAGCCGGAAAAGACTTTGCCGCTAGTGGTCAGCAGGGCGGAGCCCACTCGGAAGTTGGAATAAGGCGCGTAAGCTTTCTTCATCGCTCCCCGCGCCGTTCGCAGCAGAAGCTTCCGTTGCTTGTCAGTGGCTTTTTGTTTCTCCATAGATTTCGAAGACAGCAGACCCCAAAGGAAAGTTCAAAATTGCGCGCCTGATTGTAAACCTGATGCGGCGATTGCCGAACTGTTTCTTCAAAACGGGTGCATCGAAGGGAAGGGCGGGGAAGGCGATGTTGAAGTCTGTCCTCGCGAAGGACTAGCGCGCCGAACCCTTCGCCAACCGTGCGGCTTCGTGTTCCTCGGCCAACTCCTCCGCACGGCGCGCGGTCAGGCCGTAGATTTCGGCTAGGCGGCGGTGAGGCTCCGCTTCTCCGGGACGCAGTTTGGCAGCCTCTCCCAGATAGCGAAGCGCATCGGGATACTTCTTCGCATCCTGGCTCTTCCCGGCGAGCCCGAGGGCTGTCATGTACAACAGACCCGCCGTTGACGAATCATCCGGATTGAGTTGGTGTGCGTGTCGCAATGCCTGGTATCCCGGAACGTCCTCCCCGAGCTTCAACAGGACGGCTCCATACAGGGAGTTGAGCGGAAACAGGTCCGGCCAGCGCTTGAGGGCGCTGGCGAGCGGCGCGCGTGCTGCTTCAAACTGATTGAGTTGGTAGTAGGTGAACGCCAGGTTGTATTGCATCTGCGGTGATTGCGGTGCAAGTTCCGCGGCACGCTTTAGGGGCTCCATCGCGTCCTCGAAGTCTCCGTGCTGGCCGTAGATCGTTCCCAGGTCGGTCAGTTTCTTCGCGTCACTGGGGTCGGCAAGTTGTTCGCAGACAGCGCGCGCCTCCGCCTTGAGTCCCTGACCCAGTTTCTCGGAGCACTCCACTTTCAGCTTGCTCTCGTTATCCTCGCTTTCGCGCAATTCCTTCGAGCGCGCCATAGCTTTGCGCGCGTCTTCCTCGCGGCCCGCCCTGCGGTACATAACGCCCAGTTGGTACTGGACCCGGGAATCTTCCGGACTTGCCTTGCCCGCCTCGCGGAGCCATCTTTCTGCCGCAGCCAAGTCACCCCTCTTGAAGTAGGCATACCCCAGGTAGTAGGCCGTGTCGGGAAACGGGGGTTTGGCGGCTGACCGGTTCAGGTTCTGGATCGCCTGGTCGAAGTTGCCTTCTTCGATGGCAATCCGACCGAGATAGTAGGCAACGTTGGGATGGTCTCCCGCCTCACGCCGTACCGATTCAAACTCGCGACGCGCTTCCGGAAACTTACGAGACTCAAACAGCGCGACTGCCATGGGGAATCGCGCCCGCAACACCAGAGTCGGATCCAGAGCCAGCGCGGCCTGGAACTCAGAGACCGCGAGATCGTAGTTTTCCCCCTTCAGGGCCTCATAGCCCTTGCCCACGTGCGCTTCAATGGTGTCGTTTTGTTTCAGCGCCCGGGCTTCTTGGCACGCGGCTGGAGTTCTCCAGGTCGAGGCAAGCAGGAGGACTCCCAGCAATAAGCTGCTTCGTCTCCGAATCTGCGTGTCCCTCATATCGCGCCCTCGCTCCGCCAACCGCCGCCGGCCACCATTATAGTTTGCGGTCCCGGGCAGTCCAGTTGGCAGGATGCGTGACGCGTGACGCAACAATTGTCAGGGTTGCACCGGTTTGGCGTACAATGCCGCGCATGACGATGGTGTCCCATTGGTTTGCTTTCCTCTTGCTCACTGCGCTGGTTGCTCCTGCGGCAGCGCAGGATGTTCAGAAACTCGACCCTGCGCTCGATCAGATCGTGACACCCAAAACAGTCGCTGAGCGCGTGGCCGGCGGTTTCAATAAATGGACCGAGGGCCCGGTCTGGACGCGAGAAGACAGCCTGCTCTTCGCGGAGATTCCGGCGAACAATATCGTCCGTTGGGTTCCCGGCAAGGGTGCAAGCGTCTTTCTTCATCCTAGCGGATATAAAGGTTCGGATCCGTTCGCAGGTCCTGAACCGGGCTCACACGGGATGACACTCGACGCCGATGGCCGCGTGACGGTTGCGGGACATGCCGGTCGCAGCGTCTGGCGCTTTGAATCTGTGGACCCGAAGGCGCAGATCACGGTCCTCGCCGACAGCTATCAGGGCAAGAAGCTTAGCAGCCCCAACGACCTCGTGTACAAGTCCGACGGTTCCCTCTACTTCACAGATCCTCCTTACGGCTTGCCGACTCAAGGTGACAGCGACCCGAAGAAGGAGTTGCAATTCAATGGTGTTTATCGGATTCCCGGCGCGCGTCAACAGAAGCCCGGTGCACCACCCGAGCGCGAGAAGCTGCAGCTTGTGATAAAGGATCTTCCCAGGCCGAACGGTATCGCCTTTTCTCCCGACGAGAAATTCTTGTACATCGCCGATTCCGGCAAGAAAGTCTGGTTGCGGTATCGCGTGCAGCCAGATGGATCGGTTACCGACGGCGCGCTTTTTCTCGATCCCTCGTCTGATCACTCGCCCGGTGGGCCCGATGGCATCCGCGTCGACGCGAAAGGGAACCTGTATGGTTCCGGACCCGGAGGAGTCTGGATTATATCTCCAGAGGGAAAACATCTCGGAACCATCAAGATTCCGGAGGTCGTCAGCAACGTCGCGTGGGGAGACAAGGACGGCAAGACGCTCTACATCACAGCCAGCACCAGCCTGTACCGGATCAAGTTGAATATCCCGGGCGTGAGGAACTATTAGTCTCCTGGCCCGGGCGAGCCTCGACGATCCTCAATGCCGCTGTTAGCTTCAGTTCCACACGTGCGCTTCCGGGAGATACGGCTCTGAGTTGTCCAGCGAAAACGAGTCACTCGATCGGTCTTCGCCGACGCGAGTTTCTCAAACAGTGCTGCCAGGGTGCTTCCGCCGCCCTGCTTCCAGCCAAACTGTGGCGCGGTGGTTTTCCGTTTGCCCAACCCTCCAGCTCTGCGGGCAGACTCGGTGGGGAGAGCGAGTTCCATCTCCATCCTCATTACCGAGCTCAGCTGCCTCTGGACGCCATTCTCGTCAAGACGCGCGCGGGTTCCGACGAATTCGTCAGCGAGAAGTTCGCCGATCAGATCGCTGTTGTTCTCGCTGAATGGAGATCGATCCTGTCGCGATCTCCGATAGATGTGCAATCCTTCGCCGGATTCTTAGCCGAAGGGTTTTCGGCCTCTTCGCTGCGGACGGCAGACGTACGGCTGGTGCGATCCGGCCCAGTGGTGGAAGTGGTTCAACACGCGTTCCAACACCAAGCGACTCTCGGACGCGATGCCTTTCTTCGGGAGTTTCAATCCACGCTGGATTCGTTTTCGAGTGTCCTGTCTGCAGATTTTCAGGTAACGAGCGTGGACGCGGACCCTTCGTCTTCGTCCCAGATCCCGAGTCGACTACAGACCCGCGTTTTCTACGAAATGGTAGGCGTGGGCCTAGATTTCCATCGCGAGCAGCGCACGGGGTTCTGGCAACTTGAATGGGAGACCACATCGGCAAGCGAATTTCGTGTCCGGAAGTGGCAGTGGTTGGATGAAACACGAGCCCGAGCGTTCCGCCCCGTGTTCGTGGACATCACTGCCCAGGCACTTGTTGGCAACCCGTCCTATTCGGCTCAGCTCCTCCGGGGAACCGACTATTGGCGAACCGTGCTCGACGGCGCCTGCGGCATCGACATTTACGGCCACAACGGCGTGTCCGTCGGCGACATCGACAATGACGGCTTCGACGATCTCTATGTTTGCCAGCCTGCCGGCCTGCCCAACCGGCTCTATCGCAACCGGGGCGACGGAACTTTCGAGGACGTCACGGAATCATCCGGTGTCGGCATTCTCGAAAACACAGCGTGTGCCCTGTTCGCCGACTTTGACAACGACGGTCGTCAGGACCTGATTGTCGTCCGCGCTAACGGTCCCCTGTTGTTTCTCAATTTGGGCGGGTGGAAGTTCCGGCAAAAACCCAATGCATTTCACTTCGCGAAACCGCCACAAGGCACGTTCACAGGCGCGGCCGTCGCAGACTACGACCGCGACGGCTGGCTCGATATCTACTTCTGTCTCTATGCGTACTACCAAGGCACGGATGAGTACAGGTACCCCACGCCGTACTATGACGCCCGCAACGGTCCTCCTAACTTCATGATGCGTAACCAGCGTGACGGAACCTTTCGGGACGTCACAACCGAGTCTGGCCTCATGGAGAACAACGACCGCTACAGTTTCTGCTGCGGCTGGAGCGACTTCAATCGCGAGGGAAGGCCCGACCTCTACGTCGCAAACGATTTTGGCCGCAAGAATCTCTACCGGAACAACGGCGACGGTAGCTTCACCGATGTCGCGTCGCAAGCGGGCGTAGAAGACACTGGTGCGGGGATGAGCGTCTGCTGGTTCGACTACGACAATGACGGTGCCCAGGACCTCTATGTCGCAGACATGTGGACGGCCGCCGGCCTGCGCATCTCCACGCAGGATGCTTTCCAGCGAGGCGCGCCCGAACAGATCCGGTCGCGCTATCGGAAACATGCGATGGGGAACTCCCTGTTCCGCCACGCTGGGGGCGACACCTTTCAGGATACGAGTGATTCCTCGGGCGTCGCAATGGGCCGCTGGTCGTGGTCGAGCGATACGTGGGACTTTGACCACGATGGCTTCCTGGATATCTACATCACCAACGGTATGGTCTCCAGCCCGTCGCGCGAAGACCTCAACAGCTTCTTCTGGCGGCAGGTCGTGGCCAATTCCCCCCAAGATGCAAGGCCTTCTCACGACTACGAACAGGGATGGAATGCCGTCAACGAACTGATTCGGGCGGACAGTACCTGGAGCGGATACGAACGCAACGTCTTCTACGCCAACAACCGAAATGGAACCTTCTCGCCGGTTGCCGGCGCCCTCGGATTGGATTTCCTTGAAGACGGCAGGGCGTTTGCCCTCGCCGATTTCGATCACGACGGTCGCTTGGAAGTCTTCGTGAAGAATCGTAACGGACCACAGTTGCGCATTCTGAAAAACGTCGCGAAAGACCTCGGCCCTGCGATTGCTTTGCGACTCCGCGGCACAAAGAGCAACCGCGATGCCATCGGAGCAACAATCACTTTGGAAACCGATTCCGGTCGCCAAATGCGTGCCGTTCAAGCAGGATCCGGATTCCTTTCCCAGCACAGTAAAGAGGTGTTCTTTGGTCTGGGAGAAGCGAAAGGCCCGGTGCGGGCCACGATCCGCTGGCCGAGCGGATTGGTGCAGGACCTTCGCGATTTGCCGATCGACCATCGAGTCTGGGTCGAGGAAGGCTCCGCCCCGAGCAGATTGGAGCCGTTCAAAACACACGAGTCACGAAGTGCCCCAGCTCTCGATACCAGGGAAGAAGCTGAAATCCTTCCTGCTGTCGTGGACACTTGGCTGCTCGCGCCTGTGCCCGCTCCGGATTTCTCCTTGCCCGACTTGACCGGCCAACTCCATACTCTGGCCGAAATGCGAGGCAAGCCCGCCCTTCTCCATTTGTGGGCGAGCAAATCTCCAGCTTGCGCTGAAGATCTGAACACTCTAAAGCGTCTCCATCCTCTCTGGGCTGCTGCAGGAACGCGACTGATCAGCTTGAACTGCGATGATTCAGCCGGACAGGAAGGCCTTCTCGCCATGGCCCGAGAACGTCAATTCGCGTTCCCTATCCTGCGTGGGTCGGACGACGTAACAGCGGTTTACAACATTCTTTATCGTTATGTCTTTGACCGTCATCGCGACCTCACGCTCCCAACTTCATTCCTGCTCAACGAAAAGGGCGAGATTGCCAAGGTGTACCAGGGGCCACTCAACCCGGAGCGCGTCGAGCAAGACGTTTTCAACATCCCCCAAAGCCCGACCGAACGAATCGCCAAAGCGCTGCCTTTCCCAGGTGTGACCGACGCGTTCGAGTTCCAACGCAACCATCTTTCCCTTGGCTCCGTCTTCTTTCAGCGCGGCTACCATGATCAGGCGGAAGCGTCTTTTCGGCGAGCCCTCGATGACGACCCATCGAGCGCCGAGGCGCGATATGGATTGGGAAGTGTTTACCTGCAACAGGAAAAGAATGCAGAGGCGCGAGAGATATTCGAACGGGTTGTCAAAATGCGCTCGAGTTATCCCAATACTCTGCCCAGTGCATGGAACAACCTCGGCCTGCTCGCCATCAGAGAGGGTCGTGTCGAAGAGGCGGTCGAGCAGTTTCAGAAGTCTCTGCAATTGAGTCCCGACTATTTGATCGCTCTGGAAAACCTCGGCAACGCTTATCGCCAGTTAAGGCAATGGGACGACGCACGCAAGACGCTGGACCATGCGGTAGCAGTCAGTCCGCAGGATCCTGAAGCGAACTACAGTCTGGGCATGGTCTTTGCCCAACTCAACGACACTGACCGGGCCTACGACTACCTGCAACGGGCCCTCAAGCTTCGCCCGGACTATCCCGAGGCGCTCAACAACCTCGGAATTCTCTACCTGCGCACCCAGCGCCGAGATGAGGCTATAGCGAGTTTCAATGAGTGCATCCGCGTGGCTCCAGACTTCGATCAGTCGTATCTCAACCTGGCACGAGTCTACGCGATTGAGGGCCAGACGGACGAGGCGCGCAAGGTGCTTCGGGCCCTTCTTCAACAGCACCCTGACCACGTCCAGGGACGGAAAGCCCTAGATCAATTGCCGCACTGACCGGGTCAGCTGGACCTGGCAGTGTCGTGTGGCCGGCGGCATCCCATCGATTGCAGAGCTCACTCTCCAGCGCATAAAATTGTGCGTCGGGACGTCGGCCTTCGCTTCATTGCCGCACGACCTCGTGGATCTATGAATCGCTATCGGCTGAGCCGTCGCCTGGCAGCTTCGATTTGCCCAATGATCTGCCTCGCGGCGGTAATCGCGCTCTTTGCGAATGCGGTTTCAGCACAGTCGCAGAAGGCAACGGGCCCTCCTGCAATTTTGCAGGGAACGGTTCGAGATCTCGGTAATCGTGCGATTGCCGGCGCTACCGTCTGCTTGCAGTCTAAGGTTCCGACGCAAACCCTTACTGCGAATACCGACTTGGATGGCCACTATCGGTTTCTCGCTCTTCCTGCGGGAACGTATACGCTTCGCGCAGAGATGCCCGGAGTCGGCGATGCGACCGTTGATCTCGTGGTCGTGCCCTCGGAGAACGCGAAGTGGATTGATCTGAAATTGTCCAAAGTTTCAACTTCCTGGTCCACTCAGGCGCCAGAGTTCTTTGACGAACCCCATTTCACAGTAGCGGGCGTAAGCGACACCACCAATCTGGGTGGGCACGGTTCCGACGTGGTCGTGCGAACCACCGAATCTCTCGCCCGCGATACTGCGTCCCTCGGTCGCGACCGATCTGTCTCCCGTCCGCCTGACGCGGGTCGACCGGCGGAGAAGGCCCTGCGCGACGAGTTGGCACGCGACCCTGACAGCTTTGAAGCCAATCATCAGCTGGGAACGATGCTCGTCGAAAGTGCACGAACCCGCGAAGCGCTCCTCTACCTGGAACGTGCCTCCGGGCTCCGACCCAACGACGATGGAAACACATACGAGTTGGCTCTTGCCCGGGCCGACGCTGGTGAAATCGGGCAGGCCCTCGCCGAAGCCAAAGACTTGCTGTCCCGCCACGACACTGCCGAGCTCCACCACCTGCTGGCCGAGGTCGAAGAGAAACAGGCAAACCCCGTCGAGGCGGTGCGGGAATATCAGCGTGCCGCAGAAATAAACCGAAGCGAGAGCAACCTCTTCGATTGGGGAGCCGAGCTTCTGCTCCATGGCGCCGTGGACCCGGCGCTTGAAGTCTTCGGCAAGGGCAATCGCTTGTTTCCCGGTTCCGCCCGCATGCTAGTCGGTCTGGGCGTGAGCTCCTACGCGCACGGCTCGTATGATCAGGCCGTGAAGCACATGTGCGCAGCATCTGACCTGAATCCAGCTGATCCCGCGCCTTATCTGTTCCTCGGAAAGGTCCAATGCGCGGACGCGACACCTTCACCTGCCTCCGTGGAGAAACTGGAACGCTTCGCGAGGCTTCAGCCTGACAATGCCCATGCCAACTATTTCTATGCGCTCAGCCTGTGGAACAGCCGTCAGGGCAAGGACGACAAAATTGCTGCGCAGGTCAAGTCTCTCTTGGAAAAGGCTGTCCGTCTCGATTCAAGACTGGGCGCAGGTTTCCTGCAGCTGGGAATTCTTGAGTTGGAAGAAAACAATCTGCCGGGCGCACTTTCGTCGTTTCAGAGGGCGGTAGAGGCCAGCCCCCAGCTGCCCCAGGCCCACTACCGCCTGGCCCAGGCGTACCGAAAGACCGGCGACCTGTCGCGCGCCCAGAAAGAACTCGAAATCTACAAAAAAATGTCCATGGAAAGCGCGGAGCAGTCTGTGCGCGAGCGTCGCGAGATCCAGCAGTTCGTCTACACACTGCGGGATGGGCCTGCAGCCTCGCAGCCCCGATAGAGTTACGTCGGTCAGTGGGCCGGCGGCGTGGGCGCAGTCATCAATCCAATAAACATCCGATAGAATTTTGCCGTGTCCAGGTCCACCTGAATCTCAACCAGCCGCCATGGAACCCTTGGCTTGTCTTCCTGCGGCCGCGTCAGGGTGTTCCCGTATCCCGCTCCCCGGTCGAGGTCGACGCTCATGTAGCGGGTTTCGCGCTTCGTAATGATGCTGGGATCGATCCACGCCGCCGCCGCCAGTTCGTCCCACATGATGTCGGCGCCCCCGCCTGCTTGGAAATAACGAGCGATATAGTGGCCGATGACCGTACCGCTCGCGTCGATCTGCTTGACCATCTCAGGCGTCAGCAGAGTCTTGACGGAAATGTCGGTAGGCGTGCACACAATCTTCTTCCACGGCGCACCTAGCACGATGTGCGCCGCCTCCGGATCGAACCAGAAATTGAACTCGTGTCGTGGATTGTTGAGCCACTCCGGGTCGGAACTCTGCGGACTCAAACTTCCTCCCATAAACACCAGTTCCTGGGCCAGTTCAGGGAAATGCGGATCGATCGAGATAGCCAGCGCCAGATTGGTCATCGGCCCGCCTTCGTAGATCGTGACCTCGTGCGGATACTTGTGCACCATGCGGATCAGGAAGTGGGCCGCATCCTCGTCCGCAGGTTTGGTCGCAGGCTGTCCTTCCGGAAGCGGAGGGACAACAAACGGTTCGTGCCACCAGCGCTCATCCCAGGCACCCGAGAAGGCCAATTTCCCATAACGCTCTTGCCACAGCTCAGCTTCCTCCCGCCGGTGAATGAGCGGGAACACCGCTCCCGGCACGACGGGGATATCCGTGCGTCCGATGAGTTCGAGCAGGCGCAGAGCATGCGCCACCCCTTCGTCGCGCCACTGGTTTCCGCTGACCACCGTGATACCCAGCACCTCCACCTCCGGCGACTGGATCATCACCAGCAGGGTCTGGAGGTTGCTGCCCGCGGGGCCGGAGCAGTCCTGGTCGATGATCACCTTGTGGCGCGGTTGGGCCGAGGAGAGAACTGATGTTACCAGCAATGTTGTGACTGCCAGGCAGAATCGGGCGTGTCTCATCATCGAAGGGATCTTCTCAATCACAAAATTGAGGGCAGACTGCCGAGCCCTGGTTTTCGAGGCTCTCAATCTGCCCGAAGTTGAAATGCGCTAATCAGCTCTCAGAACGTTAGCTTAAGCGCGAACTGAATCAAGCGCGGATTGTTCACCGTCGTGTTGATGACACCGAATTGGGAACTCGCCGTCCCCCCGGCACCCTGGGCCATGTCATTACCGGGCGACCCGAACTGAGCATGATTAAATAGATTGAAGATCTCCGCCCGGAAGTCCAGTCCTACCCGCTCGGTTACCAGGAAACGCTTGATCAAGGAGAAATCCGTGTTCACGAAGTCCGGTCCGGATACGGGTGTCCGATTGGCAGTCCCAAGCGTTCCGGGTGTCGCCGGGACGAAGCAACTCGTGTTGAACCAGTGGGTGATGCTTCGAGAGCCGCTGCTGGGGTCGCAAACCTGGTTCGGACGATTCACCGGCAGGAAGTTGTATTCGAAGTTGACTCCGGACTGGTTGTCGCTATTGAACACGAACACCGGGAAGCCGGAGGTTACTTTCTCAATCAAGGTGATCTGCCAGTTTCCGAAGGCAGCGTTCATCGGGCCACTCCAGCCGCCGCCGTAAGCCTTGCCTTTGCCAAAGGGCAAGTCGTAAATCGCGCTGGCTGTAAACTGTTGACCAACGTTGATCTGCGACAGACCCCAGTCGGTGCGACTTGGCAGCGGCAATGGCCAGTACGTAGCCCCAACGTTGGAACCGAGGCCGTCTGGGAGACCGTTGTCGAAAGCGTGGGACCACGTGTATCCGATCAATGCGTAGAGACCGCGAGCCATACTCTTGGTCTCGGCTTTGACCTGGAGAGAGTCATATCTCGCGGAACCTCTATCGGCTACGCTCGAGACGTAGAAGAAGGGGTAGGGCGGAACAAGCGCTCCTCCACCCGGAGCGCAGCCGAATTTGTAGTTAGGATCGAAGAGTGCACTTGCAGGATCGCAAGCCGAAGGGGACCCAATGTTCTGGTTCAAGCCTTGCAACAAGATATGGGTGCCTCGGGAACCTGCATAGCCCACCGTGAGCACGGTGTTCGCCGGGAGTTGTTGCTCAACGTTCAGATTGTACTGTTGCACCATGCCTTGCTTGAAATTAAGGTTCTGCGACTGTACGGTACCCGCGAAGTTGCTTACCGGCTGGGGGGTGGTCACAAGGGGAAACCCCGAGGAGATGACGCAAGCTGTGAATGCCCCGGTCTGCGAATTCTTGGGAAAGGCCGGTGCGCCGCAGCCAGTGGGGAATTGGAACTGTCCCGATTCAAAGAAAAATGGCGGGCTCTCCCACAAACCCTGCCCTCCTTGGTTCCAGGACGAATCGTGGAAGATGGCATAGCCACCGCGTAGTGCCGTTTCCTGCCTGCCTATGACCTTCCAGGCAAAGCCGATCCGA
>Ga0307471_100000215_pt1 | contig 29579 bp, 18 predicted proteins | sample atmos_gasesAM3C__2_FD_204566 | JGI IMG/M metagenome (GOLD analysis project Ga0307471, IMG submission 204566) | Hardwood forest soil microbial communities from Morgan-Monroe State Forest, Indiana, United States - atmos_gasesAM3C_515 | ecosystem: Environmental > Terrestrial > Soil > Temperate... | reverse complement strand
GCGTTTCAGGTGGACGACCGCGTGCAACACCGCGTACTCGAATGGGGCATCATCGGTGCGCTGATCATGCGCGGCCTCATGGTCGCAGCCGGTGCCGCTCTGGTTGCCCGTTTTAGCTGGATTCTGGGTGTTTTTGGTTTGTTCCTTGTGTACACCGGGCTGCATATGCTGGTGAAACCCGCTAAAGAGGTGCACTACGAGATGAACCCGATCTTCCGCTTTGCCAGCAATCATTTGCGCGTCGAAAAGGAGTACCACGGAGGAAATCTCTTCATCCGGAAAGGCGGGAAGATTTGCGCCACACCTCTATTCCTAGTGCTGCTCATTGTCGAGATTACGGATGTCACCTTTGCGGTCGACTCGATTCCTGCGATCTTCGGAATCACGCGCGATGCGTTCATCGTTTACAGCTCCAACGTTTTCGCCATTTTGGGTTTGCGAGCCCTGTATTTTCTGTTGGCCGATGTCTTGGACTACTTCCGCTATCTGGGAATGGGCTTGGCGGTCGTTCTGATGTTCATTGGGGCGAAGATGATTGCGGAACCGTGGTGGCACATTTCCGTAAACCTGTCGCTTTGCGTGGTAGGAGGAATCCTGCTTCTGACCATACTGCTCTCACTCCTGGCGGGACCGAAAAAAACTCAGGAAAAAGTTCCAGGCTAGCAGAAACGAGCGGCTCTGCTTAAGGTAAAATGTGGGACGACTATGAACGAATTACTGCAAAACGCAATTACCGGTATGGCCTCCGCCGAATCTGAAGTGCGCGTTCTCTCGGCAACGGAAATCTATCGTTCGGGGCGTGCGCTGGCCGATCACGCGGTGTACCCCTGGTGGGCGGATGAGGAACTGAGCGGCCTTCTGGAGAGCCACAATCCGCTGGTCACGGTAGGTTTGGCTGTGCATCCGGAACAATTTGAAAAAATTCGGGAAGCCAACGGATCGCCGCGCCTTGCCGAAGTCCCTCCGGACCAGGACGCGCAGGAATTCGAGTTGCACCTGCCCGGGGGATTGTCGCTGGATGTTCTGACCTCGCGCGATCCGGCCGGCGGCGGCGCGATTGCCAAGTACCTCCAGAAAATTGGAGAAGGGATTCAGCAGATTGAATACCGCTGCAAGGACGTGGACCGCGCGACGCAAATCCTGCGCGATAAATTTGCTGTGCACCCGGTCTACCCCGCGGGGCGGCCCGGAGCTGACGGGACCCGCGTGAATTTCTTCCTGGTATCCGCCCCGGGTGCCAGTAAAGTTCTGATCGAGATTTACGAGCCGGCCCCCCACCTCGATTAACTAGCCACCTTCGAATTGTCGGGAGCACCAGTGGCGTTGAGTTGTTGCCAGGCGCGGAACACCTCGGCGACGCTCCAGGCTTGAGCAATGCACCCAGCGGGCGGAAATGGCGGATCACCGCCGAAAATTTCTCCAATCGTGCCGAGCCCACCGGAATAAATTGTTCTGCCCAGTGGTTCGAGAAAACTTTGTGCCAAGGCGCGATCGCGGTGCACGCGGAAATGCGCCAGTGCGAAGGGGCCGAGGAGCCAGCCCCAGACGGTTCCCTGGTGGTAGGCGGAATCGCGCTCGCGCGGACCTCCCGTATATTGTCCTTTGTACCCGGGCTCCGTGGGCGCGAGGCTGCGCAAGCCGTGCGAGGTCAGAAGATTTCGTGCGACCGCCTCCACAACCGATTTCTGCTGGCTCTCCGTCAGCGGGCTGACTGGCAAGGAGACCGCGAAGACCTGGTTGGGGCGCAAGGACGCGTCGGCGCCGCCGGCAGGCACGTCAATCACGTCGAAGCAGCATTTCCGCTGGGCGTTCCAGAATCTCTGGAAATTCTTCGTGGCCTTCGCGGCCAGTTTGCCGTAACCTTCGGCCGGCTTTGCAAATTGGCGCGCTAGGCTCACCATAGTGTGCAGCGCGTTGATCCACAGCGCATTGATTTCCACCGCTTTCCCCGTGCGCGGTGTCACTACCCAATTCCCTATTTTCGCGTCCATCCACGTCAGTTGCACCTCAGGGCTTCCCGCATACACCAAGGCATCCGCAGGATCGACTTTGATGTTGTAGCGCGTGCCTTGGACATAGGCATCGACAATGCCCGCAAGAACCGGGAACAACCGATTGATCAACCCGAGATCGTGCGTGGTCGAAAAATACTGCCGCACGGCTTCGAAATACCATAGCGCCGCATCCACCGTGTTATATTCCGGTGCTCCACTTCCATCCGGAAAATTGTTGGGAAGCATCCCGGCATCTACGAAACGGGCAAAGGCCTCGAGAATTATGCGGGCGATTTTCGGCCGTCCAGTTGCCAGAGCCAATCCCGGCAGCGCGATCATGCTGTCGCGGCCCCATTCGCAGAACCAGGGATAGCCTGCGATGATGCTCAAGGCATCCGGGTTGTTCGGCAGGGCTCGCCGGACTATAAACTGGTCCGCAGCCAAAACCAATTGCCAGAGCCATCCCGGTTCCTCGTCGGCCGGATTCTCGCTGTTGCTGCTGTAGTGCTTCTGCCAGTCTTGGAAGAGATTCAATTCGTGATTCGACTGGGCAGAGCGGGCCGCGACCCCGTCAAGTGAAGTTTCGCGCTCGGTGGTGAAGACGAGCGTCACGCTTCCGCCCATCTCCAGTTGGCACTGAAATTGGGCGGCAAAGAGGCGATCCTCGTGGTCATCCAGACCGCGTTCACGCTCGGCGGGAAGAAAATAATCGCGGTACCACTCTTGGTGCGGCTCAAAAGAGGCTACAGCGCTCTTCAGATAAAAAGGTTTCGCGCCCTCATACGCGGTAACGCGCAGGCCGTTTTCCACTGGCTCGATGCGTGTCTGCCAACGCGGCGATTGCGTGGTGGCATGAAAATCTCGGTAGCTCACCAGCACTTTCCCGGCAAGTTCGATCGCCGCACCGGCCCGCACAAGCGTGTATTCGACGTAGGTAGTATTCTCCCCTTGCTTCATCCACACGCGCTTTTCCAGCAAAGCATCCGCCAGGGCGTATTGCCACACGGGCTTTGTGCCTTCTAGGAAAAAACCCTGCAGCTGGAGGTAGCCATTGGGAGAAATGAACCCGCTGAGCCACCGGTTGGTGGCCAGCGAATAGGCCGTCTCCAGATAGCGCACAGTTTCGTCAACTCCCGCAACCAGCAGCGTGCGGGCTGCTGGGGGACTCAGGGCCGCGATGAGCAGGCCGTGATACCGCCGCGTCGCTGTGCCTGCGATTGTGCCGGAAGCGAATCCGCCCAGCCCATTCGTCACCAGCCACTCGCGGGCTTCCGCGGAAGCCAGGTCGCCGCACACTTCCCTGCCAAATTGAACTTCGCCGCGTAGCGACAAGGATTATTCTCCGCTTTGTTCGAGGAGTTTGGCGACCAGGCCGGTCCAGCCGGTCTGGTGACTAGCGCCGAGACCCATGCCGGTGTCTCCATGAAAATATTCGTAGAATAGGATTAAGTCCCGCCAATGGGGATCCCTGTCAAATAAATCATTCGTTCCGGCGAAGGGCCGGCGTCCGTCATCCCCGGGAAGGAATATTCGCGTCAAGCGGTGCGAGATTTCCGCGGCCACCTGCCAGAGGTCGACCTCTTTCTGCGAATGAGTGGGGCATTCGACCTTGAAATCCTCGCCATAATAGTGGTGAAACTTCTGGAGTGATTCGATCAGCAGGTAATTCACAGGAAACCACACGGGACCACGCCAGTTGGAGTTGCCGCCGAATGTCCCGGTGGTCGATTCTCCCGGCTCGTAATCAACCCGGCTGACATGGCCGTTTACTTCCACCTCGTAAGGATGTTCCAGATGGTAGCGGGAAAGCGCGCGAACGCCGTACGGCGAGAGAAACTCCGTCTCGTCCAGCATGCGCCAGAGCACCCGCTTCAATTGCTTCCGGTTCACTAGCGACATCAGTCGGCGCACGCCACGCGCCGAATGCTGCGTCATTTCGATGTGTTCAGGCACATCCGGATGATTGTCAATGAACCACTGCATGCGGCGTTTGAAACCGGGCAGGCGCTCTACGATTTCCGGCTCCAGCGTTTCCACCGCAAACAGTGGAATCAAACCCACCATGGAACGGATTTTCAGGAAATGTTCGTCCCCGTTCGGCAGGTGCAGGAGATCATAGTAGAAACCGTCTTCCGCATCCCAGAGCGAGCGCCCGTCGACGCCGATGTCGTTCATGGCGTGGGCGATGTAAACGAAATGCTCGAAAAATTTGCTGGCCACATCTTCGTAAGCTTGATCGTCTTTGGCCAGCTCGAGCGCGATGGCCATCATATTGAGACAATACATCCCCATCCAACTCGTGCCATCGGATTGTTCCAGATGCCCGCCCGTAGGCAAGGGTGCCGAACGGTCGAACACTCCAATATTGTCCAGTCCGAGAAAACCACCTTGAAAGATGTTGCGTCCCTCCGGGTCTTTGCGGTTTACCCACCAGGTAAAATTCAAGAGCAGCTTGTGAAAGACCTTCTCAAGGAATTCACGATCGGCGACACCGCGAACGCGCCGTTCGATTTTGTACACGCGCCAGGCCGCCCAGGCGTGGACGGGCGGGTTCACATCACCGAAGGCCCACTCGTAAGCAGGGAGCTGCCCATTCGGGTGCATATACCATTCGCGAAGCAACAAAACCAATTGCTCTTTCGCGAAGTCCGGATCCACCAGCGCCAGGGGAATGCAATGAAAAGCCAGGTCCCACGCCGCGTACCAGGGATATTCCCACTTGTCTGGCATGGAGATGACGTCGTCATTGTACAGATGAGTCCATTCTTTGTTGCGACCCTGCCAGCGTTCTTTCGGCGGCGGAGGTCCGGCGGGATCGCCCTCAAGCCAGGTATGCACATCATAGTGATAAAACTGTTTGGACCAGAGCATGCCAGCGTAGGATTGCCGCATAACCCGGCGCGCCTCGGTGGAGAGTTCCATCGGCAACCTGCAATTGTAGAATTCGTCCGCTTCTCGTTGCCGTTGCGCAAAAAGACCGTCGAAACCGCGGCCAAAATCGTTTGTGCCGGGAACACCCGGCTCCCGTTCCTGGTGCGCCGGTGAAGTGATCGCGCCACCCATCGGGGAATCCGCGTCCATTCCGCCGAGAGGGTCCAGATCCGTCAATCGCAGTTTTAGTGTGGCGGACTCTCCCGGGCCGAGCTGCAGAGCATGATACGCCGCCATTTTTGTGCCGGAATGATCAGGATTCACGGCTGCTTTGTTGCCGTGGACCAGGTATTCATGAAAGGCGTCCTTCACGTAAGGCGTGCGCGTGCGGAAATTAAAAATCTTCTGATAGTTCGTCTCGTTTTCGGTGAAGAGCAGTTCCGGCTTGCCCGCGCAAATGAGCCAGCGTTTCCCGTACTCCCAGTGTTCGACTTCCGCGCAGACGGCCCCTGGGGTTTCCGGCGCGACACGCACGATGGGGCGACGCAGATCTTTTCCCCAGGACCACGTGTTGCGAAACCACAGGGTAGGCAGGAGATGAAGCGGCGCGGCCTCCGGGCCACGGTTAATCGCCGTGATCTTGATGAGGACATCTTCCACTTCGCATTTGGCGTATTCCAGGTAAAGGTCAAAATAGCGGTTCTCGGCAAACACGCCGGTGTCCAGCAGCTCGAACTCGGCATCCCCACGGGCGCGACGCTTGTTTTCTTCGAGGAGTCGTTGGTACGGGAATTCCGCCTGCGGATACTTGTAGAGCATTTTCAGGTAGCTATGTGTCGGTGTGGAATCCAGGTAAAAATAGCACTCTTTGACATCCTCGCCGTGATTGCCCTGGTTTCCCGTCAGTCCGAAAAGGCGCTCCTTCAGAATGGGGTCGCGCCCGTTCCACATCGTCAGCCCAAAGCAAATCATCTGATGGCGATCGCAGATTCCTCCGATACCGTCCTCTCCCCAGCGATAAGTGCGCGCGTGCGCCTGCTCGAATGGGAAATACTCCCAGGCCGTCCCGTCCCTGCTGTAGTCCTCGCGGACCGTTCCCCACTGCCGCTCGGAGAGATACGGTCCCCAGCGCTTCCAGTGTTTTTTGCGGAGCCGGGATTCTTCAAGGCGGCGGTCTTCCGTGGTAAAGAGTCTGGACATGATGGCTCGAACCTCAAAATGGTGCGTTCTTATGGTCGCATCTTTGTGCAAAGAAGGACTGCGGACCACGATGCGGCGCGAATCGCCGCGGACCTGGCCCAGCCGCCAAATCATAGTCAAGCGTTGGCTATTCCCCGTAAGGAACCCAGATATTCTTCACCTGGTGGGCATGTTCGAGCCACCAACGTCCTTCGCCTTCCTCGGGTGAGAAAAGATCCAGCGCGCGCCCTTCGTTCGTCCACACTTGCTTGAGATTTCCTACCGAGAGCGCCTTAGCCGCTGTGCAGAGTTCCGTGTCGCCATAGCACCAGATAGCGTCCAGATCATTATGCTCTGCCAATACCTTGAGCAACTCGGAAGCACGCCCAGCCACCAGGTTGACGGCGCCACCGGGAAGATCGCTCGTTTCGAATACCTGATAGAGATCGCCTACAATCAGCGGATATTGCTCGGATGGTACAGCAATGACGGTGTTGCCGGCCGAAAGCAGTGGAAGCACTAGTGAGAAGAACCCCAGCAGCGGTGTGTCTGCAGGGCAAATCACTCCCACCGTCCCAACGGCTTCGTTCATGGCAATCGAGATACTCCGCATCGGCGGGTTGTGCACTCCTCCGTCGTATTTGTCGGCCCAGCCCGCGTAAGAAAACAGCCGCTCGATGCTGATACGCACCTCTTCTGCTGCCTGTTTCTTCCCCACCGCGGCTGCCAGCCGTTCCGTGATTTCCTTGCCCCGCTGCGACAGGTTTTCGGCGATGTAGTAGAGCACCTGAGCGCGATTGTGAGCCGTCGTCTTGGCCCACGTTTCCGCCTTTCGCGCAGCTTCCACGGCATTGCGGATATCCTTGCGATTGCCGAGCGGCGATTCTCCGAGCAGCTCCTTCTTCATCCCGCGGACTTCCACGCTATAGCCCGAATCCGGGCGCACTTGCTTCCCGCCGATGTACAACTTGACGGTTCGGTCGATCGCGGGATTTGCCACCTCAGCGTTGCCGTTCTCTGCCTTCAGCCTGGCGGCGAGCGCCGGAGCTTTGCGGAACCATACGGGCTCCACGTATTCCAACAGGCCTTCCCGTCCGCCCTCGCGGCCGTAGCCGCTCTCTCGGTAGCCACCGAATCCGCACGAAGCGTCGAACAAATTCGTGCTGTTCACCCAGACCACGCCCGCTTTCAGTTGCGCCGCCACTTGCAGCGCAACATTAATACTTTCGCTCCACACGCTCGCGGCCAATCCATAAACCGTGTTGTTCGCGAGCTCCACCGCTTCCTTTGGTGTTCGAAACGTCATGGCCGCCAGCACCGGCCCGAAAATTTCCTGCTGCGCCACAATCGAGGCCGGATGCACGTTACTCAGGAGCGTAGGTTTGTAATACAGTCCTCGGGCGGGCAGCATCACTTCCGGTTGCCAACACGTGGCGCCTTCAGCGATTCCCTGCTTGACCAACTTGTCGATGCGCTCCAGTTGTACGCGCGCCACGATCGCACCGATGTCTACGGCCTTGTCCAAAGGCGACCCCAGGCGCAACGTGCTCATGCGCGCCTGCAGCTTTTTGGTTAGCTTTTCGGCGATACTCTCCTGCATCAAAAGTCGAGAACCCGCACAGCAGACCTGCCCCTGATTGAACCAGATGCCGTCCACCAAACCTTCCACGGCACTGTCCAGGTCGGAATCTTCGAAAACGATGAACGGTGACTTTCCGCCAAGTTCCAGGGACAGCCTCTTTTGCGAATTCGCTGTCGCGCGCCGAATCGCACGCCCCACTTCCGTCGAGCCCGTGAAGGCAATCTTGTCCACGCCCGGATGCTTTACCAGCGCTTCACCAGTTGTACCGTCTCCCGTGACGATATTTACGACGCCGGGCGGCAGGCCAATTTCCTGGCAAATCTCGGCAAAGGCGAGCGCCGTCAAGGGCGTGTATTCTGCCGGCTTCAACACTACAGTGTTGCCCGTGGCCAGCGCCGGTGCAATTTTCCACGCCAACATCAGGAGAGGGAAATTCCACGGAATAATTTGGGCCACGACGCCGCAAGGTTGGTATCCGGGGAATTCCTCAGCCAAGAGTTGCGCCCAACCGGTATGGTAGTAGAAGTGGCGCGCGACCAGGGGGATATCAATATCGCGGCTCTCGCGGATGGGTTTGCCGTTGTCGAGTGTTTCGAGTACAGCCAGGCGGCGTGCGTGCTTTTGCACTTGTCGCGCCATGGCGTACAGGAAGCGCGCCCGCTGGTGGCCGGACAACTTCTGCCAACCAGCCAGCGCACCGCGAGCGGCTTTCACCGCTGCGGCGATGTCCGCTGCGCTCCCCTGTGCGACTTCGGCAATTTTTTCCCCGGTGGAGGGATCGCTGGTGTCGAAATATTTGCTTTCAACGGGGGCCTTCCACGCACCGCCAATGAAGTGGCCGAACCGGCGCCCATGCCTTTCGAGCCAGGCGAGCGACTCCTTCGGATCTTCCGGCGCTGGCCCGTATTCCATCGTCCTGAATTTTTCGATTACGCTCATCAGTGCGTATCCATTCCTTTGAAGAAATCTTCTTCACGGTATCAGCGGAATGTAATTTCCTTCCGCCCTGCACAACAAGGAGAAACCTTCAGGCCACTGGATGCCGATAGTCCGCGGAATACCGCCCCGTGGCATGAAATTCCAACTGCCGCTCAATATCCCCCAGCATTCCGCTGGCGCCAAAACGAAACAGGTGCGGCTCCAGCCAGGAATTTCCGAGTTCTTCCTTCATGAGCGCGAGCCAATCCAGCGACTGCTTGGCCGTGCGGATTCCGCCGGCGGGTTTAAAGCCGACCGCCATACCTGTTTCTTCCGCGTACTCGCGAATCGCCCGCACCATCACCAATCCCACGGGAAGGATCGCATTCACGCTCTCTTTTCCCGTCGAGGTCTTGATGAAATCCGCGCCAGCCATCATGGCCACGAGGCTGGCCCGCGCAACGTTTCGAAGGGTCATCAGGTCGCCCGTGCCCAAGATCACTTTCAAATGCGCCGGCCCGCACGCATCTTTGAAAGCTACGATTTCGTCATAGAGCCTTTGCCATTGCGCCCCAAATACGTGGGCTCGCATTATCACCACGTCAATTTCCTGGGCGCCCGCTTCCACCGACCGGCGAATCTCGCCAATGCGCTCTTCCAGGGGCGTTAATCCGGCGGGGAACCCCGTGGACACCGCCGCGACATGAATTCTTGCGCCCTCCAGTGCCCGGCGAGCCGTTTCGACAAACAGGTGATAGACGCAGACAGCTCCCACCTGAATTTGTAATTCTTCAATTCCCAACTGTTCCACAATGTCTTGCCGAATGGGTTGTCGCGCCTTGGCGCACAATCGCCGCACGCGTTCCTCGGTGTCATCACCGCTCAAGGTCGTCAAATCCATGCAAGTAATGGCCCGCAGAAGCCACGCGATCTGCCAGTCCTTTTTTACTGTCCGGCGTGTCGGAATGGTTGCGGCGCGCCGTTCGACAGCGCTGGTGTTTACACGCACATTTTCTACCCAGTCCAGATTCAAGGAGGTACCGCGGTTCGCTGCCAGTGCCCTTCCCGCAAGGGTGGCGATGGCATTCTGTGCTGGGACCGTGTCAATTCGGTTTCCATGCCGGTCCGTAATCTCAAGGCGCATTCGATTCTGACTGTCCATTGCCTGTCTCCCCGTTTTGTCCGGCGATTAGCAGGAATAGAGCAAAAGCATATCACCCCGTTCTAGATGAGGCGAGCCAGCCGGTTTCCTTCCCGGTCTTTGTTCGAATCAGCTCGCCAGATTCACCTGGGGCGAATCATGGCCGACGGGTCGTGCTCCGCTTTCACCGTCAGGGAGACAGTCGTGCGTCGGCGCATCGCTATTCGCTGTGGGTGTTGGCCACTGACTTCGCACCAGGTGTCGGGCGCGACAGCAGCTCTACGTACTCTTTGTAGAATTTCTGTTTGTCGAGGTCATCCTGCACCTCGACCTCGATTTCGCCCATTCCGGGTTGCTGCCCGGGCGCCCACACCAGGGTATTGCCGTATCCCGCGCCATGATCCAGATTCACATCCATAAATAGTTTTTTTGACTTGGTAATGATGCTGGGATCCAGCCAGGCTACCGCCGCAAGCTCGTCCCACAAGAAATTTGCTTCCGCATATTTCGCCACATATTGCGCCGCGGGCGTGGGGCTTTTCCGCACCTGTTCGATCAATTCCTTTTCCATACGCGTCTTCACCGAGATATCCACGGTCGTCACAACCACGCGCGGCCAGTGCCCATGCAACACGGCAGCCGTTGCTTCGGGATCCATCCAGAAATTGAATTCGCGGCCCGGCGTGAACGCGAATTCTGGATTGTCCGTTTGCGGATTGATGCTCCCGCCCATCACGATCAGTTCCTTGGATAATTCGGGAAACTGCGGATCGAGCGCGATGGCCAGCGCGAGGTCGGTCATCGGCCCGGCAGCGTATACAGTTACTTCGTGCGGGTATTGCCGCACCATCCGCACCAGAAAGTGAGCCGCTGACTCCGTGGAAGCTTTGGTAGTGGGTTTCCCTTCCGGCATCTCCGGGATGTCGTACGGCCCGTGCAGCGGATGTTTCCTCGTGAAATTCCAGGCACCCTGATAAATCACTTTTCCATAAAGTGTTTCCCACTTCGCGATGTACTCCTTGCTGTTGACTAGAGGAAATACAGCCCCGGGCAAAACTGGAATATCGGCGCGCCCGATGATTTCCAACAGACGGAGCGTGTGTTGGACTTCCTCGTCACGCCAGGCATCGCCCGTGAGCACCGTGATGCCGAGAACATCGGTTTCCGGTGAATTGATCAGTGCGAGGATGGACTGCATATCCGTCCCGCCCGGCCCAGCCGCATCCTGATCAATGATGACCTTGCGCTTGCCCTGTGCGGAGATAATTCCAGAGCCGCAAGCAACAACCATTATGCAAACACAAATTCGGAACAACAGCTTCATGGCGAGATTCTCTCCCTGGTCAATCTGGAATGCCCGATTCTAATACATGATGGTCTTTGTCAGGTGGTGCGGCCAGGTCGTCGTGTGGAAATGCGTCCAAAGCCGCGCATCAATCTGCGGAATGATCACTTGCTGGTCGGCTGGCCGAAGCTTGTTGATCTCCTCGCAAAGCAACGCCGTCGCATAGATGCAGTGCGCGCGAATCTCGATTTCCCAGCGGGAATCGCGCGGGATGAGCTGATAAGTGTCGATAGCGTGCTCCAGATCTTTCGAGTAACTCGTGATTCCCATCAAGCGTAGTGCCACTGGAACGATGTAATCCGCAAATGCTGTCATTTTCTCCGGATCCTCGAGGCGGAACTTGCCGGAGCGATGCAGTCTTGCGTAGAGCATCCAGATCCCGAGCTGCGCGAGTTTGTAAAACTTGATCTCGTGCCCGTCGAGCATGCTGACGTCATTGAACCGGGGGAATTCCGCAACCAGCCGGTCGACCAGCCCGTTTCCTTTGTCATAAAGCCTCGGTGAGCAGGAATGGACGAAGTTGTGGAAGCGGCCGTCGTACTTCTCGGCCAGGACCTTGCCCACCTGATGCAGAACGCCAAGCTTTTCGTCCAGCATGGGCATTTCGATGTTGCCGGCGAAAATCATATTCAACTCTGCGCGTGAAACGTTCGCGAGATACTGGCCATCCAGGATCGGAATGCCCTGGTCCATGGCCCGCTTCAAGCAGGCAAATTCCGCTTCGGAATCGGACCAGTGTTGCCCCTGGTAGTCCACTTGGAATTTCACGTGCGTCGTGAAATCCGTGAATGCCGTGTCTATCGAGTCTGCGACCATCACGAAATCGATGGCTTCCTTAGCATCGCCCTGGCCGACACCGAAGGGCAGCGCGAACTCCGGCATCGGTAACTCCTCGTAGGCCATCCACGAGGCTAGTTCCACGATTTTTTCGTAATGCGTCCGCACGTCGCGAGAGGATTCGATGGCGTAGTGCAGGCTTTCAAGAACGGGACTGCCGATCGGTTTGGGCCAGTTCATGGTCTCCGCAGATATCGGGCATCCCGGAACTAGCAGGGCGCCCGGAAAAAGTTTTAGGGATGGAGCGGTCGAGACGGTCAGCGTCCCCGCCATCTTGCGCACGAAACACCGCCGCCCAATCATGTTCCTTCCCACTAAAATTGGAAGTGGACTCCTAACTACGCCACAAGCGCGCGACAACGTGAATCAGTTCCGTCCCACTACTTCCCCTGAAGGCGGGAAACGAACAACTCCAAAAATCGCTCGGCGTCCACCTCCGTGCAGACTTTGGCGTTCGGTTCAACCTTCTCGAGTCCCTCGATAACGTAGCGGTCTCCGCTAGGGAATGAGTGCAGAACGTTTCGCTCCACGGCGCCGCGTCGGTTCGCCACGGTCTCGCCGCGCGTATACTCGCCGCGTGTTTCCACATCCACGTGCATGGGCGGGGCTTTCACAAGCGAGCTGTCAATCGCCACACCCACGGCGAGCGGGTCGTACATGGGCGTGCCGGCATCTCCAAACTTCTCGCTCAGCTCAATCAAAAACTGCGCCACCTTGTAAATGAATTCGCTTACGGGCCCGGGCGTCTTGCCGATTTGTTCGAGTTGCTTGCGTGTGAGCAGCGTTTTGTCGCCCACATCCAGCCCTACCATTGTGACCGGCCAACCCGCCCGAAAAACGAGTTGGGCCGCTTCCGGGTCATTGTAAATGTTGGCTTCGGCAACAGCGGTCACATTTCCTCCGGAAATCGAGCCTCCCATCAAAATCACTTCCTTCACCAGCGTCACGATGGATGGATCCTTTTCGAGAGCCAAGGCGATATTTGTCAGTGGCCCGACCGGCACGAGAGTAATTTCATGCGGTGCGGCATGCACCATCTCGATGATCAAGTCTGGGCCAAACCGGGGATCGACCTTGCACTTGCTGGGAGGCAATTCGATGTTGGCGAGGCCGTTCTTGCCATGCCAAAACTCGGCGGTAATGAGTTTCTGGAAAAGTGGATGCTTCGCGCCGCCAGCGACGGGAATGTCGCAGCGATTCGCGAGCGACACCATGCGAAGCGCATTCTCCAGACCTTGCGCGGCCGTCACGTTTCCCGGTACCACGGTGAGCGCACGAACATCCACTTCTGGTGAGTTCAGAGCCAGCATTATGGCCATGGCATCGTCGGTACCCGGATCGGTGTCTATAATGACCTTGTGCGCTGTGGCTTGCGCAGAGGAGGCCAACGTGAGCAGCGAAAGAATGAGAAAACTCGATCGAGCGAGTCGTCCGATGTTCCTGGAGTAAGTAGGAACGGAATCAGTTCCTGGCATAGGCTCGCGCGATCGAACCTGCTTCCAATTGAGGTTCCATAGAGTGAATGAAAACTTGAACCCGGCAGGCTCTGCCCACGCACACCCCAATGAGAAAAAATGGAAGAAAGACATAGGTTAGTGTTCCCTTCGCAGATGTGTCAAGGCAAATGCAAAATTCTGTGAGGCGCAAAATTTCACGATGTTCTTGCAAGAATAATAAGCGCCAGCCCCACAAGAAAGCAGCCGAACATGGCGCCGATAAGCGTCGATGTCCCCTTCGGTGCCGTGCGAAATTCTTTCCATATGAAAACCCCCCAGAGCGCGGCGACCATTGTTGCTCCTTGCCCCAGCCCGTAGGAAATGGCAAATCCAGCTCGCCCGGCCGCGATGATGTTGAAGGACATGCCCACGCCCCAAATGATGCCGCCCAGCACCCCTGTCAAGTGAGTGCGGAAATCGCCCCGGAAGTAATCCCCAAACGATACCGGTTCGCCGACAAATGGCTTTTTCATGATGAATGTATTCAGCAGGAAATTGCTGAGAAAAATTCCTACGGCAAAGACAAAGACCGCTGCATAAGGGCCGAGCTTCCCCGCCGTAGGCTGCGTGAAATCCGCATCCATCGCGGCCGCGACGAAGCGGTAGAAGAAGCCCATCGTGACGCCGCAAGCCACGGAAAGTATCAGCCCTTTTGTGCTCACACCGGCCGCCGTGCCCGGAATTTTACGGTAGGCCACTGCATCCAGAACAATCGCTAGAACCACGAGCAATACGCCGGTGAAAAGCAGCACGGCATTGCCGACAGGATTTTCCCTGTAATTCACCACCACGCCGAGCACGAGCGCCAACCCGATGCCGACCGGAAACGCTACCGACATGCCCGCGATATCAATGGCGGCAACTAACAGAATATTGGCAAGGTTGAAAATGGCCCCGCCGATCAGCGCGGAATGGATGCTGGAATGTGAGGCTTGAGAAAGATCGGCGAGGAACGAGCGGCCTACGGCCCCCGAACTGCCGAGCGTGAGTCCTAGAATCAGCGTTAAGAGAAGCACCCCGATCGTGTAGTCCCAATAAAAAAGTTCAAACCGCCAGCCTTTTCGGGCGAGTTTCTGCGTATTGGCCCAGGAACCCCAGCAGAACATCGTGATGACACAAAAGACCACAGCCCACGGATAGCTTTGCAGAACGAACATTGCGGCTCCTCTTCAGATTTCTTATGTATCCACTGCGCGTGTACGGCTACGGCTTCCCGGCGCGCTTGTTCCATTCCGTTTCAAACTCCGCGCGTGTTGGAAAAGATTTTTGCGTGCCTACACGCGTGGTGGAGAGCGCTGCATAAAGATTCGCGCGCGACAGTGCGTCCCTTTCCGCCAACCCTTCGGCAAGAAAAACAGCGAAGCTGCCGATGAACGCGTCTCCCGCACCGGTCGTGTCCGTCGGGTTCACGCTAAACGCCGGCAACAATTCGCTCCGCACTGCCGTGGCCAGGAGCGACCCGCGAGCGCCCAGAGTGATGATCACTCGTCGCAGTCCTTGCTGCAGTAGAGACGCCGCGCATTTTTTTGCCTCCTCGATGGTGTGCACCGGCAATCCCGTGATCGCCTCCGCTTCGCTTTCGTTAGGGACAAAATAATCCGCGTTGCGCAAACTCTCGACCTTGATCATTTGCGCAGGCGCCGGATTTACAATGCAACGAATCGCATGTTTGCGCGCAAATTCCACGGTATGGAAAACCGTTTCCAGGGGAATCTCAAATTGCAGAACGATGGTGTCTACCCCGCGCAGCGCCGTGGCCGCGGCATCTACATCCGCGGGCTTGAGCGTGTCGTTCGCACCTTTCACCACAATGATACGGTTCTGGCCGTTGGGCTCCACAAAGATAGGTGCAACACCGCTGGACACTCCGTCGACGATGCCGACATGACTCGTGTCGATGCCGAGGAAAGAAAAATTCTTGACCGTGGCCTGGCCAAACAAATCGTTTCCCACTTTCGCGACCATGACGACCTCGGCGCCGCAAAGCCGCGCGGCGACGGCTTGATTCGCACCTTTGCCGCCAAAGCCCAGGTCAAATCGCTGGCCAAAGATGGTTTCACCCGCTCGGGGAAACGCATCGCCAAAAGTAGTCAGATCCACATTCGCACTGCCCACTACCGCAATTCGTGGCTTTCTCGGCATGCACTCTCCTCTGGCGCACGCCGCAACGTATAACAGTGGAGCAATTTCGGCAAGGGCGCTGGTTCGTAAGATGTTTCATCCCGGACTCACAGCATCGCGGGAAATTGCTTGAAGCGCATGTTCGTTGACGCTGTTCACGGCGGGTGTTAGTCTCGCACATCCTTTAACTGAACATGCGTGCCGTCGACCTCATTCGAAAAAAACGTGACTCCGAAGAACACACTCGCGAAGAGATTGACTTCCTCATCTCCAACTACACCAACGGCACTATCCCGGATTATCAGATGGCGGCGTGGTTGATGGCCGCTTGGCTGTGCGGGCTGAGTCGCGCAGAAACGGCTGCACTCACTGAAGCGATGCTGCATTCGGGTGAAATGGTCGATCATTCCGAAATCCCCGTAAAAAAAGTGGACAAACATTCGACTGGAGGCGTGGGCGACAAGACTTCCCTCATTCTCGCGCCGATCGTCGCCGCTGGCGGCCTTGCCGTTCCCATGATCAGCGGGCGCGGGCTCGGCCATACCGGCGGCACGTTGGATAAGCTGGAAGCCATCCCTGGCTTCCGAACGACCCTCAGCTTGGCCGAATTTCATAGCGTACTTCGCAAGTGCGGCATGGCCCTCATTGGCCAAACGGCGGAAATCGCGCCCGCAGACAAAAAGATCTACGCGCTTCGTGACGCTACCTCCACCGTCGAAAGTGTCGGTCTCATCTGCGCTTCTATCATGAGCAAGAAACTTGCCGAGGGGATTGACGCGCTGGTCCTCGACGTTAAAACCGGTTCAGGCGCCTTCATGCACAAAGAGGAAGACGCCGTGCGGCTTGCCACGGTAATGGTCGAGACGGCGCAACGCATCGGGAAAAAGTCCGTTGCCTTGATCACAGACATGCAGCAGCCGCTCGGGCGCATGGCCGGGCACTCTAACGAAGTGATTGAGTCCCTAGATGTGCTAAGAGGAAAAGGTCCGGAGGATTTGCGCAGGCTGAGCATCGAGCTTTCGGCCTGGATGTTCTACCTGGGCGAACGCACCGCCTCAGTTGAGGCGGGCCGTCAGCTCGCCGAAGAAATGATTGCCACCGGCCGGGCGCTCGAAAAATTCCGCCAGTGCATCGCTCTGCAAGGCGGCGACGCCCGCATTGTGGACGACACTTCTCTGCTTCCGGCAGCGAAACACAAAGTTGAGGTCGTCAGCAGGGCCTCCGGCTACATCGCGGATACGCACTGCATGCGCTTCGGAATCGCTTTATCTTTGCTGGATGGCGGCCGCGAAAAAAAAGAAGATCAAATCGATCCCGGTGTCGGCCTGGAATTCCACAAACGGATTGGCGATCCCGTGCAAACCGGCGAACGCCTGGTTACTGTTCACTACAATGCTGATAGACGTCTGGCGGAAGCCCAGTCGATCATCGCCACGAGTTTTGAGATTGCCAGCGCAGCGCCGCCGGCGCGGCCGCTGATTCGCCGCATTCTCGGTGGCTGATGATCCGTTCAGGTGTTCGAAGCTTCGAACGCAACGAAAGGAGACGGAATGGGAAGATTCGCGGGATTGCTTGGCATGCTGGTGCTGGTTGGACTAGCCTATCTCTTCTCCACGGCTCGCAAGGCCATCAAACTCAAAACTGTTCTGTGGGGCCTCGGCTTGCAGCTCGCTTTCGGAATATTTGTGCTCAAATTTGAAACCGGCCGCGCGATCTTTCGCACTTTGGGCGATGCCGTAAATAAACTGCTGAGCTTTGCTTTCAACGGCTCTGAATTCGTATTCGGCGGCCTGGGCATGAAGAGTTCTTCGTTTGGATTCATCTTCGCCTTCCAGGTGCTGCCGACCATTATTTTCATCGCCGCGGTCTTCGCCTTCCTTTATCACATCGGCGTCATGCAAATTTTTATCCGTGCTTTCGCCTGGGTCATGACTCGCGTGATGGGCGCGAGCGGCGCGGAATCCCTCGATATCGCCGCCAGCATCTTCATGGGCCAGACCGAAGCGCCCCTTACCATCCGGCCATTTTTGAACAAACTCACGAAATCCGAGCTGATGTGCGTCATGACTTGCGGGATGGCGCACGTTTCCGGCGGCATCATGGCCGCGTACATCGCTACCGGCGTCGAAGCCAAGCATCTTTTGACCGCCGTCATCATGACGGCCCCCGGAACGCTGCTCATGGCCAAGATGCTGGTGCCGGAAACCGAAGAGCCCCTTACCGCCGGGCGTGTGCAAATGCCTGAAATGGAAAAAGAGGCCAATTTCCTCGGCGCGATTTCACGCGGCACATCCGATGGCTTGCAGTTGGCCATCAACGTCGGCGCCATGCTCATCTCTTTCATTGCCCTGCTCGCACTCGCCGATTACTTGATCGGCGGGGCCCACCATTTCCTGGCCGATCACCATTTCCGTTGGTTCCCCGAGAGCCTCGAGCAATTCTTCGGTTGGATCTTTGCTCCGATCGCCTGGCTAATCGGCATCCCTTGGAAAGACGCGCCGGTAATCGGCAATCTACTCGGCACGCGCATGGCGATTAACGAAGTGGTGGCTTTCGCGAAGCTTGGGCAAATGAAATCCTCACTGGATCCGCGCTCCTTCACCATCGCTACGTTCGCTTTGTGCGGCTTCGCCAATTTCAGTTCCATCGGCATTCAGATTGGCGGCATCGGCGCGCTCGCCCCCGAACAGCGCGGCCAATTGGCAAAATTTGGTATTCGCGCCATGCTCGCGGGCACCATGGCGAACTTGATGTCCGCGTGCATTGTGGGAATCCTGACGTGAGCGCAGCGAAAAGAGATAAGCGGGCTAAGCCAGGAGCTGAATTCCTTCGCGCTGACGCCGCCGCAAATTTCCTTTTCAAGAAAACGAAACTTCGACCGAAAATCGCGCTGGTGCTTGGTTCGGGCCTTGGAGCTTTCGCCGACGAGTTCACGAAGGCGGGACGCATTCCTTATGCGAAGATTCCCCACTTTCCCCGCTCGACGGCGATCGGCCACGCTGGTCAACTCGTAATCGGGGAGGTGGATGGAATCGCCGTCGCGGGTATGCAGGGCCGTGTCCATCTCTACGAAGGTTATTCGGCGAAAGACGTGGCGTTTCCCATCCGCGTGTTCGCGCGCATGGGCGTGGAGGCCGTTATCCTCGCCAATGCCGCTGGCGGAATTAAGAGAGAATTCACGCAGGGTCGCTTGGTGATCATCACGGACCACATCAATCTTCAGGGCGTGAATCCGCTCTCTGGCCCGAATGACGAGAACTTTGGGCCCCGGTTTCCGGACATGAGCGCCGCGTACGACAAGACGTTCCGCGAATTGACGCTTGCCGAAGGGCGCCGCCTGGGAATTTCGCTCGGTGAAGGTGTTTACGCCGCGCTGGCCGGCCCCAACTACGAGACTCCCGCCGAGATTCGCTACCTTCGAACGATTGGCGCCGACCTCGTGGGCATGTCCACTGTCCCCGAGGTGATTGCCGCGCGCCACGGTGGCATTCGTGTCTTGGGCATTTCCTGTGTGACGAATGCCGCGGCCGGCATCCTCGACCAGCCGCTGAACCACCACGAGGTCCTCGAAACTGCGGAACGCGCCAAAGGGCAATTCATCTCCTTGCTTCGCTCCGTGATTCCTCGGATCGCCGCTGCGCTCTGAGCCCCGTTTCGAGTACCATTTTTCGGGAGGGAAATCGTGCCTGATTACGAAGCACTGATCGCGGCTGCAAAGTCGGCCCGAGAACATGCCCACGCCAGATTTTCAAACTTCAAGGTTGGGGCGGCGCTGCGCACGCCATCGGGAAAAATCTTTGGCGGGTGTAACGTGGAAAACGCCACCTATGGCCTGACCGTGTGCGCCGAGCGCGTTGCTATCTTCAAAGCCATCAGCGAAGGTGAACGTCGCTTTGACGCCATTGCTGTAGTGACGGACACGGATTCGCTGACACCTCCCTGCGGCGCCTGCCGGCAACTGATTTGGGAATTTTGCGGGGACGTGCCCGTGGTGATGGCGAATTTAAAAGGCAAGCAGGAAGCCTTTCGCATGCACGACTTGTTTCCAAAACCTTTCGACGCGTCCAATTTGTAGCCGCAAGGACAGGCAATCCAGAATTCACTCGGCTGGGGAGGCCAGAATGCAAAGCAGGGTGCAAGTGTTGCGAGCTGTGATGCTGAGCGTAGTGGGTGCGATTTCGTTTTCGCCCGCTTACGGGCAAAAACAAAAAGCGGACCTGATTGTCCGCGGCGGCACCGTCATTACCATGGACGCCGACCGCCATGTCTTCGAAGACGGAGCGCTCGCGATAAAAGGTGACTCCATCATCGCCGTCGGCTCAAACCAGGACATTGGTGCAAAATATGATGCAGCCCAAAAGCTCGACGCCACTGGAAAGATTATCCTCCCCGGCTTGATCAATGGCCACACTCATGTGCCCATGGTGCTTATGCGTGGCTTGATCAGCGATGTCACGCTCGACGACTGGCTGCGCAAATACATTTTTCCGGCAGAAGCCCGCAATGTCACCGAAGACTATGTTCGCTGGGGCACTCGCCTGGCGGCGGCTGAAATGATCCGCGGCGGCACCACCACGTTCGCCGACATGTACTATTTTGAAGACGCCGTTGCCGAAGAAACCAAAGCTGCGGGCCTCCGAGGCTTCCTCGGCGAAACCTGGATTGACTTCCCTGCTCCCGACAATAAAACCGAAGCTGAGATGGCTGCTTACAGCGAGAAATTCCTCAAGAAATGGCAAGGAGATTCGCTGATTCACGCTTCCGTCGCGCCCCACTCGATTTACACTTGTTCGGAAAAAACCTTACTTGACGCTGCTGCACTCGCTCGCAAGTACAACGCGCCCATCCTCATTCACGTCGCCGAAATGCAAAAGGAATTGACCGACAGTCTGGCGAAGAACGGAGCGACCCCCGTTCAATACCTCGAGCGCATCGGTTTCCTAGGCTCAGATGTACTTGCGGCGCACTGCATCTGGGTCAATTATGGGGATATGAAGATTCTGGCCGCTCGTCAGGTCGGCTGCGTTCACAATCCTTCCAGCAACATGATGCTGGCCAGCGGCGTCGCGCCCGTTGTGGACGAGCGTACCGAAGGCGTCCGTCTGGGTCTCGGCACGGACGGCCCTGCGGGCAGCAACAACGACCTCGATATGATGGAAGAGATGGATTTGGCCTCAAAGCTGCAGAAAACTGCTCGCGTGGATCCTCGCGCTCTCGGTGCGAAAGGCGCTCTCGAGATGGCTACCATTGAAGGCGCCCGTGCGCTTCACATGGAAAAGGAGATTGGTTCGTTCGAGCCCGGCAAAAAGGCCGATTTCATTACTCTCAACCTGAACGTTCCGAATGCTGTGCCCATGTTCGACGTGTATTCGCAGGTCGTCTATGCGCTGAAGGCCAGCGAGGTGGACACCGTCTTTGTTGGCGGCAAGCCGCTTCTACAGAACGGCAAGCTGCTCACCGTGGACGAGGCCGCGGCCATGGCCAAGGCTAAAGAATATGGCAACAAAGTAGCGGCTTCGCTCAAGCAGTAAGGGATCCTCGGTACGGGAGTGCCGCTGTAAAAATCCACATCTCGGAGCGGGAGAACAGGTCATTTGGAAACTGTCGCTTGCAATCTGTGCGGATCACGCCGATACACACCGGTCTACGAAATGCCGGACGCACGTTTTTTCCCCGACGAATATTTCACCGTGGTGAAATGTGATGAGTGTGGATTGGGCTTTGTAAACCCGCGGCCCGATCGGCAGGAAATCCAGAAGTATTATCCGCGGGATTATTACGAGAACGAACGCTCCGAGAGCTTTGCGCGTTATCTGCAAAAGCGTTTCCGGCAGCAAGCGCGGTATCTGCGGGAAATTGAGGATCGGCCTGGGCCAAGGAAATTGCTGGATGTGGGCTGTTTCAATGGAGAATTTCCACGATTCATGGTTGCACGCGGGTGGAACGTCTTCGGCGTGGAAATTTCCGAGGTATCTCAACGGATCACGGATTTCCCCAACTTCACGCGGGAATTCAGCGAGATTCCTGTACATGAACCCACCTATGAAGCCGTGACCGCATGGGCCGTGCTCGAACACGTCCACGACCCCATGGCGTACTTCCAAAAAGCTTCGCAAGTGTTGAAGAAGGGCGGCCTCTTTGTTTTTCAAATGCCTAATTTTGTAGGCACCGCCTCCCGGCACCTCTTCTGGGAAGACATCCCCAGGCATTTGTACTTCTACACCAGAGAAACCGTCGCTCAATACTTGAGGAAGTCGGGGCTCGTCCTGCAGCAAGAGGACAACCGCGGAAATGTCTATAAATCTTCGCCGGCAGGTTGGCTGCCCTATATGATCCGCACCCGGCTGCAGGGAAAAGCGTTCACCTACAAGGATAAGCCTCTCAGCAGCAAGGAATTTCGCAAGCTGCATAACTTGGAACGCGGTGTTGCCGCTGACTTGAAATATTTCGCCTATTCTCCCGTGTCGGTGGTCGATCGCCTGCTCTGGCCAGCGCTCGAAGCCATGCAGATTCTTCGTAAGACCTACGGCAGCAGCACCTATACCGCCCGCAAGGTTTAGAGACACACCCTATTTGAAAGACTTGAGCGAGTGACTCGGCCGCGAACCGAGCCCCGGCCACCCGACTGGCACAGGAGCGCGCAATTCCGCTAGCTTTGGCCTCTACTACTTAGCTGCAAAAAAACCCGCCGGACAGAGACGGCAGTCCCGTTCGCAGCAACACTGTGCCGGTTCTACGCACCGGGCACTTACTCATAAAATAAGCGCCCTCAAAGTCTTGCACAGGTTTTCAGAAACAACCGCTTGACACAACCTGCGGATGGGAAGTACTTTTCTTCAATCTTTTTCGTTGGACCCATGGCTAGCTTCCTGCCGCCGGGAATGTTAGACGGAGACGCCGAATTCAGCGATGCAAAGGCACGACCGTGCTTTCTCGTCGAGCATGTCTTTCGGCGTATTGCCTTGGAAGCTTCAAGCTTCTCGGCGCGGCTGCTGGTAGCCAATGGGATGGGGTTGCTGAGAGGGGTGTTGACGATGAGCAAGCGATTGTATTTTGCAGTTGTGGCCTGCGTTGCTGTTCTTTTGATCTGTCCCGCGGTCTGGGGGCAGGCCACTGGCACATTTTCCGGCACGGTCACGGACAAGTCTGGCGCGCCGGTGTCCGGGGCTACGGTCACAGTCACCTCGCAGGGTACGGGCGCAAGCCGCGATGCGAAGACCAATGAATTTGGGCATTACACTGTCAACCTCTTGCCCGTGTCTGTCTACACCATCCGAGTTGAATACAAAGGGTTCCAGCCGGTGGAGACCAAGGACGTAAAGCTGCAGGTGGATGAGCAGCGCGAATTAGATTTTACTCTCTCACTTGCTTCCGTGAGTTCGACTGTCGAGGTCGTAGCCTCGGAAGTAGCCGTCGAGACAGCCAATCCCTCTCTCGGGCAAGTCATCACGTCGCAGCAGGTCGCGCAATTGCCTTTAAACGGGCGGGATTTCGTGCAACTCGCGACGCTCACCCCTGGCACCACGCAGGAAACGAACCCCAACAGCTTTTTCACCAGTGCGGCCAGCAGCGAAGTCGCCGCCCGCGGACCTTTTTCTCTTTCCGTGGGCGGTTCCCGGGCTAACAGCACAGACTGGTTGCTGGACGGCACGGACAATAACGAATTGACGGCCGGGGGAATCGGCGTCTTATCTTCCATCGACTCCATTCAGGAGTTCAAAGTTTTTACCTATAATTACTCTGCGGAATTCGGCACCCGCGCGGGACCAACCGTCCTCGTAACCACTAAATCGGGGACCAATAATTTCCACGGCTCGCTGTTCGAGTTCTTGCGCAACACCGATTTGGACGCGAAAAGCTATTTCGCGACCTCCAGGGAAAAGTTCAATCTGAATCAGTTTGGCGGCACTCTAGGCGGGCCAATTCGTAAAAATAAGACTTTCTTCTTTGTAGATGGCGAGCAAAAGGACCAGCTCCATGGCATTTCGTTTCAGGGACTAGTCCCGACAACAGCTATGCGCAGCGGTGATTTCAGCGCCAACAATTTTGGCAACCCGATTCCTATAGATCCTGCAACGGGACGACAACAAATTGTTATCACCAATCCGAACATGAACGTACCCAAGATGCCGGCGGTACCTTTCCAGTGCGATGCGAGCGGCAACCCTGTAACGCCAAACGCAGACGGAAGCCAAACGCCGGTGGCGGGCGGCGGAACTTGCAACAAGATTCCCTCGCAACTGTCTAATTCCATTGGACAGCAGATGATCGCTCTCTATCCCTCACCAACCCCGGGATACAGCGTCAACGGAAACAATTTCCATAGCCAGCCCGTGCGTTCGCTGTACGAAACGAAGTTCGATGTCCGGGTTGACCAGAACTTCTCCAACGCGGATATCTTGTTCGCCCGTTTCAGCTATGACCAGGCCAACTCCTATGTGCCCGGCGGCGCCGCTGGATTTTTTGCGGAGGCAAATGCCTTCGGGAGCAATCAGGGAATTATCAACCATGCCCGCAACGTAGCTATCGGAGAGACGCACAGTTTTTCCACCGTGAGCGTGAATCAGTTTAGCTTCGGGTATAACCGCATTTTCGACTACATCACCTCCCAAGGCACCGGCACCTGCAAGTCCAACCAACTCTTGATTCCTGGCGCCAATATTAATTGCGGCCCGGGCGCATCGGGTACGACTTGCTCCGGGAGCAGTTGTGGCTTGACTTCCACCAACATTACCGGCGGCGGTTATTGGTCGCTGGGAGATCGCGGCTATTCTCCCTTCCAGGGCGGGACGAACATCTTCACGATCAATGACACCTTCGACATGGTCCGTGGCAAGCACGACATTAGGGTCGGTGGCGGGATCCGTATAAATCAAATGAATGTGCGCGCCGAAGGATTCCAGGACGGATTCTGGATCGTAAGCGGCGCTTGGACGGGCTCCTCGATGGCCGACATGCTCATGGGACTCTCGAGCCTCCGCATTCACGACCAGAACATCAATGGGGACATCACTGGCCGGCGCTGGAAGCTCTTCCGCCCATTTGTTCAGGATGATTGGCGCATCACCAGAAATTTGACGCTGAACCTCGGCCTGGCTTGGGCCCTGGCATCGCCAATTTCGGAAGCTTCCGGCCGAATGGCAAATTTCATTCCTTCGGCAACGAGTTATCAATGGTTGATTCCGACCCCTGGGTGCACAGCCTCACTTCAAGCCATGGCTCAATGCCAGCCCTACGTGGGACCGGGTGCCGGAGTCAAGATGGACTTTACCGCATTAGAACCGCGCATCGGTGCTGCTTGGAAGGTCATGGGCAGCGATAAGACCGTTCTTCGCGGCGGTTACGCGATTTATCACGATTCTGCGTGGAGCATGGGTGCTCAGGGTCTCTGGCAGAATCCACCCTACGCGGCGGAATCCTTTGGTGTTTCGTTTGGTGGCTGCACCACGGTGACTGCTTACTGCGCTTCTCACGGGGGCACGCCAAACGTCGGGCCACCCGCGCTTGGGGGATTTTCCCAGATGGTCGGTTTTTCGGATGGGTTTCCCCTCATCTCGCCACCCGTGACACCATTAAATTTTGCCGGATCATTCAATACGGAAAACACCAATCTAAAGCAGGGGCGAGTCCAGCAATTCAATGTAAACCTGGAGCGAGAATTGCCAGGTCAAATTGTGTTGACGGCTGGATACGCGGGGGCTCGCGGTTCCCACATTCTCAACTTTGGGAATAACATCAATACGGGAGCGCCGACTGCCTGTGCTGGGGGGCCCGATGCAGTGGCGGGATACACCTTGGGCTGCGGTCCAGGTGGGGCGTACTTTCCCCTTGCCTACCCTAACTTTCCGTTCTCAAACATTTACAGCATCAACGATTACGGGAGCGCCCATTACAATTCGCTGCAGATTAAAGCCGAGACCAAGACCCCTAAGTACGGCCTCTACGCTTTGATTTCCTATACCTATTCCCGAACGTACGACTCGGGCTATTCCGACGGTTTGAGCACCCCCATCGGAGCACCCTTTTTTCCGCTGCCCGGGTGGCAACATCTGGACTGGGCTCTGTCTCAGATCAACTTGAACAACAATTTCACTGCTAGCGTGATTTATGATTTGCCCTTCGGCAGGGGCAAGAAGTTTGGCAGCAGTTGGAACGCCGCGACCAACGCACTCCTGGGGAACTGGCAGGTGACTCTCATTGAGAAAATCACCTCGGGCTTCCCGGTATTCATTATCGACTCCAATTCTGCATCGACTGGGGGCGCGAACCTGATTAACATTGGCACCGCCGCCCCCGCTGGCCGACCCAATCAGGTCAGTAGCCCATTCCAGGTGGGCGCCACGTCGAATCCAGGTTGCAATGGCCTCCCCGCCTCACAAATCCCCTCCAAATTGAGTTCTAAGGGGTACTGGTTTAATCCCTGTGCCTTTGCGTCTCCCGCGACAGGTGAACTGGGAAATATAACCCGTACGCCGATCTCAGGTCCGGACTTTGTGAATACAGACTTTTCCGTCATCAAGCAATTTACGCTCCCTTGGGAGAACATGGGCTTGAATTTCCGAGCGGAATTCTTCAATCTTTTCAACCATGCGCAGTTTGGCCTTCCTGCCGCGGACATCAATGCTCCGTCCCAATTCGGTCAAGTCTCATCGACGGTGAACAACCCACGCCTCATTCAGTTCGGGCTGAAGCTCACTTTTTAAGCTTCACTTGTAACGGATCAAACTCGAATCTGCATTCGCCGGCCCACCAGAGTTTTGGTGGGCCGATTCCTTTTTTGCCCGACTATGGCCCCGTCCGCCGAGGCGCACGGCCTCACTCTGGCTTCGAAGCGGGTGCCGGTGAAGCTTCCTTCTGCCCTCGCAAGGTGTAGATGAACTGTTGAATTTCGTGACGTTTCTGTTCGGCTTCCTTCGCTTTCTGTTGCGAGGTCTGATTGTAAAGTACCGTCTCTTCGCGGGCTTTTTCAGTTTCCCCGAGCTGACGATACACTTGCGCCAGACGGTAGTGCGCCTCGTCCGGAAGCGGCGAAGTTTCAATCGCTTTCTTAAATGCGTAAATGGCGGCGGAGAAATCCTTTCTCTCGGAATCGAGAATCCCCAACTGCAAGTAGGCAATGCCAAAATGAGGATCGAGCGCAATGGCCTTTTTCAACTCGGACTCAACCGTTGTGAGGTCTCCACTCTCTCCGCTCTGCTTGCTAAGTGCCACTGCATAGTAATAATGCGCTTGGGAATCCTCCGGGTGGAGACTGGCAAAGCGTTGGAGCCTTTCCGTCCAGCCCGCTGGTTCGATTTTCTCGGTCTCTTGCAGCCTGCCGAGGAACAAATAAGGAGTTGCATCGCTGGGATTCAGGTCACAGGCTTCGAGAAGGAGCTTTTCCCCTTCTCCCGTCTTCCCCTGGTCGTAGATGGCCACACTGAGACCAACCAGCATGCGAACCGAATCTGGATACAGCCGGTGGCCCTTGGCAAACACTTCGATTGCAGGTTCGAAAGCGCGATGAAGGAGCAGTTCCGCTCCCCATGCAAAAAGATGCGGCTCGTTTGGCTGCAGCTCTGCCGCCCGCTGATACTCCTGGACAGCCTCTAGTGGCCGCCCTTCCCTCTCCGCCATCTCTGCCAAGCGCGCGTGCGTTTCCGCAAGTTCTTCAGGTCCGCTCGGATTCTTTGTAGGCTGACTTGTTGCCTCATGATTCAGGGAAGCGGTCTCCTTCGCCAAAGCTTCTTTGGTGCGCAAGACCACATCTGAACCGTGGCCGCCAAGGTTGCTCGGGTCCGTAACACCCGCCACGTTGAACTGCGGTTCGTCGGTAAATTCGGCAGCCGATAAAGCGTCCTTCGCAGGTGCAGCGGCACTCTCCACTGTTAAATACAGGACCATTGATTTCAACTCGCCTTGCCGCACGGCGAAGGGCCCCTCGTTTCTATCCAGGAAACCCGCCTTACTCGCGCGCAACGTGTAGCTCCCGGCGGGTACGGCCTCGAACCGATAGTGGCCTAGCGGATCCGACCTTGTCGTGAATTTGCGTGCGTGGTCGTCGCTCTCCAGCGAAACGGCAGCATCCGCGAGGGGACGATTCTGGGCGTCGCTGACTATTCCACCCATGATGGCGAACGCAGTTCGCTCATTGTTCTGACACCAGGTGGCCGGGGCAACCATCGCAAGAAGCACCAGGTAGACGAGTCGAAGAGATCTGGTCGGGATTTTCTTCATGAAGGAAAAGACAGTTCGATTGCGCCAGGAGTTCAATCCTGCCGTAACGCTCGAGACTCTTTTCAAGTCTCATTCTAGCCGGGATTTCTCGCGAGTTACACTCGATATCTAAGCAACGCACGGCCATCCTGAAGAGCGCGTCGTTTACTCCTCGAAGGATCTCAACGGAAACATCGTGCAGGATTTCAAGACTGAATCATTGGTTGTAGCCGAGCCTGCACGACGCAGCCACACCGCTCACTATTGGCCAAGTTGGGCTAACTCCGCCTTCGCTTGCGGATGATCGGGATGCCGTTTGAGCAGTTCAAGCAACACTGTGCGCGCCTTTTCCCGATCGCCCTCGATGCTGTAGACTCGTGCGAGATTGAGATACGACTGGTCGTAAGCGGGGGCCACCCGGATCGATTCCTCAAAACTCGATATGGCTTCCTCTGGCCGATGCGTGCGCAAATAGAGCACTCCGAGATTATTCAGCGCCTCGGGATAGGCAGGGCGCAACGCCAGCGCCTTTTTCAGATACTCATACGCGCGGTCTGCATCATCCTGTTGGGCGTAGACCATGCCAAGACTGTAGTTAGTTTCGGGATCCTCCGGGCTCAGCTCCAGAGCTCGCTGCAAAATCCGCTTGGCCTCCGCCCAGTCCTTCTTCTGACGATAAGCGTTGCCCAGGTTCAGCAGTGCGATGGAATGAGCCGGGTCGATTTGCAAGGCCCGCTGGAAATATTCGATGGCCGCGCTGGTATTCCCTTCCCGGGCTGACAGAATCCCCAGATTATTCCATGCGTTCGGCAGGGTCCCTGGGTAACTGGCATGAAGCTGCAACGTGCGTTCGAAACTCTCGCGGGCTTCTTTGTTCTTTCCTTGTTGCAAGTAGACACTTCCCAGGCCATAGAGACCCTCGGCACTCGTCGGGTCGTCTTCCAGGGCCAGCCGGTAGAAAGCTTCGGCTTGCTCCGGATAGCCCCTCTCGTAGAAAACGGAGCCGAACGTAAGATAGTTACGGCCGAATTCATAGGACGCGCTTAAACCGGAAAATGGCAGCGCTCTGGCGAGACGCTCTGCGTCCGAGTGTGGAATATTTTTGAAGTCTTCCCCAAAGTGCTCTTTCGGTACCGCTCCCTGATAAATCTTGACGATAGTTCCTTCTTTATTGATGAGGAAGGATGTCGGCAGGCTCAAATCGCGATGTCGATCGAACAAGTAACGATAAAGAAGATTGTAAACGGCGATCACGTCCGGTGTCGCACCCAGAACTGAAAAGGAGTAGCGTGGCGTCTTTTCAGCTAGCTTGTCTTTCTCCGCGCCTTGCGCATCGTCAACGTTAACGGCGAGGAGTTGCAGCCCTTCCTGGGCCCAGCGCGAATGGAGCCGCTCGAACTCTTCTAAATCATTTTGAGAAATAACTGATGACGCTGACCAGAAATAAAGCAGCACTGGTTTGCCCAGTCGGTCAGAGAGGCTCTCTGGCCGCCCATCCCTGTTAGAAAGAGAAAACTCCGGAGCCTTGATCGGTACGAGCAGCCACGTTTCAACGTTAACAGGTAAAGCCTCCTCGACGACTCGAGTCACTGCGGGCGTCGGGCCCGGCCAAGGCCAAGCCGTCGCAAAAGGCTCCATTCGCGATGGCTGCACGCCTTCTTCTACCCAGACCTGATGATTGATGGGTAAGTCGGCGAGATTCTGCCCGAATCCACTGGGCCAGCGAATCGTCGCCCGAATCGGGCCCTTCGCCATTCCCAGGCCAAAAAACAACTCTTTGCTGTGTTGTGCGAGAAATCCCGATCCGGCTTGTAGCAGTCGCGTTTGCTTGCCCGCATCCGTTTCGACCGTAACGGATGCCCCGATGGCGTCTCGATTACTGCTCTTGCCCGAGAGGCGA
>Ga0307471_100000214_pt1 | contig 29614 bp, 26 predicted proteins | sample atmos_gasesAM3C__2_FD_204566 | JGI IMG/M metagenome (GOLD analysis project Ga0307471, IMG submission 204566) | Hardwood forest soil microbial communities from Morgan-Monroe State Forest, Indiana, United States - atmos_gasesAM3C_515 | ecosystem: Environmental > Terrestrial > Soil > Temperate... | reverse complement strand
CCCGCTCACGCCGAAGCGGAACAATTCCGCCTTCATCCACGAAGTTCCCAACTCTTCTTTCATCACCGCCAGCCATTCGAGCGATTGCTTCGCCGTTCGAATGCCCCCAGCCGGCTTGAAGCCCACAGCCATTCCCGTATCCTGCGCGTACTCGCGAATAGCGCGCACCATCACCAGGCTCACTGGCAGCGTGGCATTTACCGGTTCTTTGCCCGTGGAAGTCTTGATAAAGTCCGCTCCCGCCATCATGGCGACCAGGCTGGCGCGCGCTACGTTCCGCAATGTAAGCAAGTCTCCCGTTCCCAGGATCACCTTCAGATGCGCCGGCCCACAGGCGTTCTTGAACGTCGCGATTTCATCATAAAGCGCCTGCCACCGCGCGCCAAAAACGTGAGCGCGCGTAATCACCACGTCAATCTCGTCCGCTCCCGCCTCCACCGATCTGCGAATTTCATTCACGCGCTCTTGCAGGGGCGAAAGACCTGCGGGGAATCCCGTTGAAACCGCCGCAACGTGAATCCCGCTGCCTTCCACTGCGCGCCGCGCTGTTTCCACGAACGTGTGATACACGCAAACGGCCGCCACCTTGATGTTGAGGCTCTCGACGCCAAGCTATTGCACAATGTCCTGCTGAATCGGTTGCCGTGCCTTCGCGCATAGCCGGCGCACACGCTCGTCCGTGTCATCGCCGGAAAGCGTCGTCAAGTCCATGCAAGTGATGGCGCGCAGCAGCCATGCCGCCTGCCACTCTTTCTTCACCGTTCGCCGCGTCACCAGCGTTTGCACTCGCCGCTCGACCGCGCTGGTGTTCACGCGAACCGCATCAATCCAATCCACATTCAGCGGAATCCCGCGGTTCGGCTGGAGTTCGCGCCCGCCATATTGGGCAATGGCCGTGTCGGAAGGAGAAATGGAGTTCGTTGGAGGTGACGACAGGCGGTCGAAGCTGGAATCACGCATTGCAGCCGGCTTGTCGCGAGGTGTCATGGAATCTCTGCACAAAATCAGGGAAATGGAATCGACACCTCATCTTATCACTTTGCCATCGCGCGTTTACAGGCTGCCGCAGCGTTTCTGCCACTCTTTCTCAAACTCCGCCCGGCGAAAGAACGATTTTTGAGTGCCCACTATGGTCGTCGAGAGTGCCGCATAGAGACTTGCCCGCCGAAGCGCTTCTTTTTCTGAAAGGCCTTCTCCCAGAAATACGGCGAAGCTGCCAATAAACGCATCTCCAGCCCCCGTTGTGTCGACAGACTGCACCTCGAACGGCGGCACCAACTCCGTGCCATCGTTGTTTGCCAGAACGCAGCCGCGTTCGCCGCGCGTGATGATCACGCGCTGCACTCCTTGCTCGAGCAGATACCGCGCACAGTTTTTCGCGTCGCCTGCCGTATGCACCGGCATTCCCGTGATTGTCTCCGCCTCGCTCTCGTTGGGAATGAAATAGTCCACGCCGTGCAGTTCCTCGAAGTCCACAGGTTGTGCCGGCGCGGGATTCACGATGCATCGAATCCCCTTGTCTTTTGCGAATTGCACCGTGTGATAGACCGTGCGCAGAGGGATTTCGAATTGCAGCACGATAGCGTTCGCTTTTCGCAAAAGCGGCTCTGCAACATCCACATCCTCGGGAGAGAGCAAATCATTCGCACCTTTCACCACAAAGATGCGGTTTTGCCCCTCGGGGTCCACGAAAATCGGAGCGACTCCGGTCGAAACGCCTTCTGCCGTGCTCACATAGCTGGTGTCGATTCCCAGCGATTCGAAATTCTTGAACGTGGCCGGGCCGAACAAATCCTTCCCCACTTTCGCCACCATCGCCACATCAGCTCCGCACAACCGTGCAGCAACTGCCTGGTTTGCGCCTTTTCCTCCGAACCCCAGGTCGAAGCTTTTGCCAAAAATCGTTTCTCCCGGCTTCGGAAACGCCTCATGAAACGTGGTGAGGTCCACGTTCGCGCTCCCTACGACCGCGATAAAAGATTGGCTGGACATCGTTTAATCCTTGTTGGCTCGCGCGGATTATATAGGAACTGGCGCTCAAGCAGAATCGGCCTGAAGTGCCCAATCATCCCCGCGGCTACAAAAGCGCCGCACTTTGACTCTTCGGTTTGTCCTTGACACCTGTGCTCGCCGTGATTATAAGCGGCCACAGCATTCACAAGCCCGAACCAATGTTTATTCCGCACAGCCTCGCTCTCGCTCTTTTAATGATGGTTACGAGCGCCATCTGTTGGGGCTCTTGGGCAAACACCTACAAAGGCGTCAAGAATTATCGCTTTGAACTTTTCTACTGGGACTATGCCGCCGGGATTTTTCTTGTCTCCCTGGTGCTGGCCTTTACGATGGGCAGCACAGCCAACGATGCCTCCAGCTTCCTCAACAATGTCCATTCGGCTGACCGTTCGAATTTTTTCTATACGCTCATCGGTGGCGCGGTCTTCAATCTCGCGAACCTCTTGCTGGTTGCCGCCATCGATATGGCCGGCTTGGCCACGGCGTTCCCCGTTTCCATTGGTATCGCTCTCGTCGTCGGGGTTGTCTCGAGTTACGTTCTTCAGCCCAAAGGAAACCCGATTTTGCTCGCCGCGGGAGTCATGTCTGCCATCATCGCCGTGATCCTTGACGGCAAGGCTTATGCCAGCCTTCAAAAAGCCGCGAGCTCGCTCTCTCGCAAGAGCATCGTCGTCTCCGTCATTTCCGGCATCTTGATGGGTCTTTGGGCGCCCTTTGTTACGCATGCCATGACGCGCGGACGTTCCCTCGGCCCATACACCACCGCTGTTTTCTTCACTCTTGGCGCGCTTCTTTCCTGTTTTGTTTGGAACATTTATTTCATGAAGAATCCGCTGGTCGGCACTCCCGTGAACTTCAGCGGCTTTTTTCGCGGGTCGATCTCGGGGCACATGCTGGGCGTTTTGGGAGGAGTCATCTGGGGTACGGGGACCGTTTTCAATCTCGTCGCAGCAAATTTCACCGGCGTAGCGATTTCTTATGCCATCGGTCAATCCGCTCCGATGGTTGCTGCGCTCTGGGGTGTTCTTGTCTGGAAGGAGTTTCAGGGAGCCGGCCGCAGGGCCCAAATATTTCTCGCTCTCATGTTCGTGTTCTACGTTCTCGCGATTCTTATCGTCGCCAAAGCAAATACCGCAAGTTAGCGCGAATTACCCTTCTATCCGGCGAACACGTTCCGTGCTATAAACCACAAGTTTGCTGGCCGCTCCGCCAGCCGCCGCACGAACCAGGGATACCAGAACGTTCCGTACGCCACAAGAACAATGGAAGTGCAACCATCCGCCGCCAACCGCTCTTGCTCCGAGCGCTGGATGCCATAAAGCATCTGTACCTCGAAATCCGGTTTCGAGAATCCTTGCCGCAAGGCCTCCTCCGAGAGCCTGCGGATCATTGCCACGTCGTGCGTCGCAAACGCTACTCGCAGGCACGACCCTTCCTTCTTGGCGCGAAGCAGCTCTTTGCCCAACGTAAAATAGTTAGCGTCCACGTCGGCCTTGCGCGGAAACGCAATCTCCGGCGGCTCCATGTACGCGCCCTTCACCAGGCGTATCGATGGCCTCAGCGGAAGCAGCTTCGCAATGTCATCTTTGGTCCGGTAAAGATAAGCCTGCAAGCACACACCTACATTGGGAAACTCGCCCAGCGCTCGCCGGTATAGATCCAAAGTCACGTCCACGTAGTTGCTTGCTTCCATGTCGATCCAGACAATGGACTCCTTCGGTGCGTGCGCAATGATGGCCTTCAAGTGCTCAAAACAGAGGTCGGGGGAAAGGTCCAACCCCAGTTGCGTCAGCTTGACGGAAACTTCCGTTTGCAGACCTTTTTGCCGGACGCGGTCCAAAACTTCCAGATAATGATCCACCACCTCCTGCGCTTCCGCGCGGTCGCTGATGTTTTCTCCCAGGCGAGTGAACACCGTCCCAATTTTCTTCCCGCGAAGCGTCTGCGCCGCGATGAGCGCGTCATCCAGCGTCTCTCCCGGCATGAAGCGCGACACGCTCTTCCGCACAAATTTGTAATGCGAGGCATGGTCGCGCAGCCAGTGGTTTTGGGAAGCAGCCAGCAGAAAGGAACGCATCAAACCCATAACCCGTATTATCCTCGAAATGTATAGTATGCAAGCGCTTGCAGCCTGCGCATTGGCACTCTTGATTCTAAACCACTCTTCCCTAAACTCCGAGCACGCGTAGCAGCGCTCCCGCCAGCAACCCTCCCGTCAGCGGGCCCAGCAAGGGGATGGGTGCGTACGCCCAGTCGGATCCGCCCTTGCCCGCAACCGGAAGGATCGCGTGCGCCACCCGGGGCCCCAGGTCTCTTGCTGGATTGATCGCGTAACCCGTCGGTCCGCCGAGCGACAATCCTATTCCCCACACCAGACTTCCCACCAAATAAGGTCCAAGCCCCGCCGCAGGCCCTCCTGCCGCAACGCTCTTTGAAAAAATCGCTCCCGCCACAAAAACGAGCACGAACGTCGCAATCACCTCGCTCACGAGATTCGTAATCGTATTTCGAATCGCCGGCGCCGTGCAAAAGCATCCCAGCTTCGCTCCGGCATCCGCCGTCTCTTTCCAGTGCGGATGATAATGCAGCCACACGAGTGTGGCGCCAACCATCGCTCCCAGCATTTGCGCCACGAGATACGGCAGGAACTTTGCAAAGTTTCCATCGCGCAAGGCAAATCCCAGCGTCACTGCAGGATTTAAGTGCGCGTCACTGCTTCCGCAGGCAATCGCCGTGAACACTCCAGCCATCACCGCCACCGCCCATCCCGTCGTAATCACCATCCAGCCGCTGCCCTCGGCTTTCGAGCGTTTCAGCAGCACCGCAGCCACCACTCCGTCGCCCAGCAAAATCAAAATCATGGTGCCAAGAAATTCACCCAGCCACGGTGAAGTCATAAATCCAGGCCTCCTTCAGGATTCCATCCAATCGAAAGAGCGAGTCACCGCCTTCTTCCATTGGCGGTAAAGCTTTTCACGTTCCGCTTCTGCGAGGCAAGGCTTCCACTTGCGGTCCGCCGCCCACTTCGCGCGCAATTCTTCCAGCCCAGCAAAAAACTTCACCGCCAAACCCGCCGCGTACGCCGCGCCCAGTGCCGTTGTTTCCTGAATCACCGGCCGCACCACTTCGCGGTTCAAAATGTCTGCTTGAAACTGCATCAACAGTTCGTTGGACACCATTCCGCCGTCCACGCGCAAGCTCGCCAGCGCTATCTGCGAGTCTTTTTCCATCGCTTCAATCACTTCGCGCGTCTGGAACGCGCTGGCCTCCAGCACGGCCCGCGCAATGTGTCCCTTGTTGGCGAAACGCGTGAGCCCGGCAATCACCCCTCGCGCGCTTTCCTTCCAGTACGGTGCAAACAGTCCTGAGAACGCCGGAACAAAATAGACGCCGCCATTGTCGTTGACGGTCCGCGCCAGAGCTTCCACCTCCGGGCTCTTTGCAATAATTCCCAAATTGTCGCGTAGCCATTGCACCAGGGCCCCGGCGATGGCGACGCTCCCTTCCAGCGCGTAGTGCGCCCGCGCGCCGCCAAACTTGTACGCCAGCGTTGTGAGCAACCCGAAGTTTGACGGCACCAGCCGCTCGCCCGTATTCATCAACAAAAAGCAGCCTGTGCCGTAGGTATTCTTCACCTCCCCGGGACGAAAACAGGCTTGCCCCACCAGCGCCGCCTGTTGATCTCCCAGAATTCCCGCCACCGGGACTCCCGCAATGGCCGTGAGTGTTGCCTCGCCATAAATTTCGCTGCTCGACCGCACTTGCGGCAGCACCGCCCGCGGAATCTCAAACGCCGCCAGCAACTTTTCGTCCCAATCCAGTGTTTTTATGTTTAGGAGCTGTGTGCGGCTCGCATTTGTCACATCCGTCGCGTGCACGCCGCCCCGGGCTCCGCCTGTGAGGTTCCAGAGAAGAAACGTATCGACATTCCCGAAAAGCAATTCTCCGGCTGCCGCTTTTTCCATCGCGCCAGGAACATTCTGCAACAGCCAGCGCAGCTTCAGCCCACTGAAGTACGTGCTGAGCGGAAGCCCGGTCTCCGCGCGGAAGCGGTCCTGCCCGCCCCCTGCGGAGAACCGCTTCACCTCATCGGCCACTCGCGTGTCTTGCCAGACGATCGCATTCCCAACTGGTTTTCCGGTTTTGTGCTCCCAAACCACCGTGGTCTCGCGCTGATTTGTGATGCCGATCGCCGCCAAATCCGAAGCGCGCAATCCCCGCTGCGCCAGTGCCTCTGCAATCACTTCCTCCGTGCGCCGCAGGATTTCCAGCGCGTCGTGCTCCACCCATCCGGGTTTCGGATAAATCTGCTCGTGCTCTTTCTGCGCCACCGTCACAACGCGGCCCGCCTGGTCGAACACCATGAACCGCGTGCTCGTCGTTCCCTGATCAATCGCCCCGACGTAGTCTTTCACCGCCGCTCGCCTCTTTTGCCGCGCCGCAGCATACTACGCAATCCCCATATTTGGACTAGTGAAATCGTCTGCTGAACTCTCGCCCGCAAAGAAGGAAGATCCGCCTCATCCAGCCTTCATGCCTCTTTACAGCTCCGCCGCGCATCTAAGGGTAGGGGGAATTGAAAATGATCTTGAACATGCCCAGACGTACTTCTTTGCTGTTTTTCGTTGGTTTGTTTACTTTTCTGCTCGCGTTCTTCGCGCCAGGAGTTTCCGCCGCTGGCGCGGAAAACGTCAACCTCACTGTGACCGCGCTCGGCAAGAAAGATGCCGCACCGCCGGAAATAGCCAAGGGAGATGTCCAGTTTTTCGTGAACAAAGAGCGCACGCAAATCGCCAATTGGAGCCGTGGCGAGAAACTCTATCTCGCGGTCCTGATCGATGATTCGCTGGACTCCGACGTTGCCGGCCAGTGGAACGATTTGAAGGAGTTTTTCAACGCGCAGCCCTCCGAGACGTATATTTCTGTATCTTACGCGCGCAACGGCACGGCTAATGTGGTGCAAGATTTCACCAACAACCATGAGCTAGCCGCCAAAGCCCTGCGCATTCCGAGCGGGCCCGGGGCCTTCTCCAGCCCGTATTTCGCTCTGATCGACCTGCTGAAGCGCATTCCTGGATCGTCTGCGGACCGGCGTTCCATTTTGATGGTCTCTTCCGGCATCGACTATTTCCATGGGAACTTCCCGGAAAGCCCTGACCTGCAGTCCGCCTACGAGCGCGCCCAGAAGCAGAACGTCAATGTGTGGTCCATCTATTATCCGGACGCCGGGCACTTGGGCCGCCGCTTCTTTCGCGCCTTCCGCGGGCAGAATGATCTCAGCCGCCTGGCCGAGGAAAGCGGCGCCGAATCCTATTATCTCGGCACCACGGAAGCGGTTACTCTTAAGCCGTATTTGGACGAGCTGGCCACACACCTTAGCAACCAGTATCTTCTGACCTTCAAAGGCAGCGGAGGCCCGAAAGGCCGCTTTCAGCGCGTCAAGGTGGCCACGGAAGTCTCCGGCGTCCAATTCCTCCACGCGCCTCAGGCTTTCCTGCCCTCCGCGAAATAAGCGGCAAGAAAAAACGCCTGGTCATCCTGAGGGCATCCGACAAGGATGCCCGAAGGATCCCAGCGCTTACTTTCAGCTTGATGTATCGATAGGGGGGAAGAACAGGGCCACGAATTGACAGAGCTCCTCAATCGTCCGCGGCCGTCAGCATGGCTCTCGTCGAATCCCGAATCACCAGTTCCGGCGTCATCTTATGCCGTGAGATGCTCCAATCGCGCTTTTCCAGACCGGCCTTAATCCCCTCAACGACGAGGTTCACCGCCAGGTTTCCCATGGCCTCCAGCGGCTGCCGCACCGTAGTTAACGAAGGAGCCGCCAAAGCCGATAGAGGCACATCGTCGAAGCCTACAACGGAGCATTGCTCCGGCACCTTCACGCCTGCCTTCGTCAGCGCGCGGATAGCGCCAAACGCGGTCAAATCGTCGAACGCCAGCACTGCTGTGAACTTCTTCTTCCGCTCCAGCAATTCCTCGGTGATCCGGTAGCCGCCCTCGAATCCCGAGTTGGCTTCCAATTCGTCTGGCAGTTGCACGACAAGCGAGGGATCGATTTCCAATCCAACCGAGTGCGCGAATTTCTGGATGCCTTTCCATCGCGGCCCGCTGTCAATCAGCATTTTCGGCCCGCGGATGACCGCAATTCTGCGGTGCCCCAGGTGATAGAGATGCTCGAGCGCCAGCCGTCCGCCCGTTTCGTTGTCCACCATCACCGAGCTCACTGAGTCTCCCGGCACCTCCCAGCCAATCGTCGCCGCCGTAATGTTTCTCTTGCTCAGGTCTGCCAGGAGCTGAATGTCCACGAAGAGCCAGTTGGCCACCACGATCAGCGCTTCGACGTGATGCTCCAGCAGCATTTCGAGGTACCGCTCGAACCGGGTTCGCTGGTTGTGCGCATCGGCAAAAATCGGTACGTACGAGGATTGATAAAGCGCGTTCTCGATTCCGCGCAGCACCGGGGTGCAGAAAGGGTCGGTGATATCGAAGATCATCACGCCGACGGTCTGGCTTCGCCGGCTGCGCAGGAACCGCGCCATGGCGTTCGGCCGGTAGCCAAGTTTTTTGGCCGCGTCTTCAATCCGTTTTTTTGTGGCAGGAGCGATGTATCGGGCGAGCGGCGCGTTGTTCAGCACGATGGAAACCGTGGCCGGAGAGAAACCGCTCGCCTGCGCCACGTCCCGCATCGTGACCATCTTGACCTTCCCGCTCACTCCGGTGGCACCTCAAACGAAAGTTGCTCCCGAAATCCGCGTGTCTTCCATACGCCGAACGCAATTCCGGCAAGCATCCAGATCGAACCCAGAATTTTCGCCTTTACGCTCAGGTTCCACCACAAACCGGCGCAGATGAAGAAGCCCAGCACCGGAACAATGAAATTCATCACCTTCTTCTCCGGCGCGCGCACAAAATAGCGCATGAACGCAGACGCGTTGACTCCCACAAAAGCGATCAGCGCACCGAAGTTCAGCAACTCGATGCCGCGCCCATAAGTTAAGAAGAAAGATCCAACGAGAACAATCACCCCGATGAAGATCACATTATTTTTTGGAATATGGTGCTTCGGGTCGACCGCGCCAAAGAAAGATTTGGGCAGCGCGTTGCTTCTTCCCATGCCGTAGAGCAATCGCGCCGCGCCGATCTGCGCTCCCATCCCCGAACCGAAGTTGGCCACAAGCAACGTAAATCCAACAATGCTGAAAAGTGGTGCCCACGTTCGGGCCGCGGCATAAACATACGCTGTGTCCGCGTCCGGAAACGGCTGCGAAGCAGGCCATACCAGTTGCGCGACGTAGACTTCCGCTGCGGACAAAAACCCGATGACCACGCAACTCAACACCGTGGCCAGCAAGATATTCCGCTTGGGATTCTCCGCCTCCTCGGAAAGTGTCGAGATAGCGTCAAACCCGATGTACGTCAGCACCGCCAGCGACGTGCATCCAAATAAGTTGTCCACCGTGAAGGTTTGCGGATCATAAAACGGCCGCGTGAAAAATCCCGGATCGCTGTGCGGATGGCCCAGGATGTAGCGGATTGCAGTTACAAAAACCACCACCACCACGGCGCTCATGCCCGCAGCCAGCCCGGCGTTGACGCGCGCCGAAGTCTTGATTCCCTGAAGATTCAGGAGCGTGAACACCACTGCAAAAAAGATCTTCCAGCCCCATACGGGGATGCCCGGCGCAAATTCGTGCGCCTGTCCCGCGCACCAGATGGTGCAGATCAGCGGATTCACAATGTAATCCATGACCATGCTCCATCCGGTGATGTACCCCGCGGAAGAATGAATCTCCTGCGCCACATAAGTGAAGGCAGACCCTGCGCTCGGGTAAACGCTCGCCATCTTCCCGTAACTGAACGCCGTGCAGAGCATCGCCACCATGGCGATCAGCACCGCGGTTACCACGTGGCCGCGACCACGATCGCTCAGCGCTCCAAACGCGGACATTGGCGCCACCGGCTGAAGCACAATCGCGCCGTACAAAATCAAGTCCCACAGCGTAAGCGAACGCTTCAGTCGTGGTCCGGAACTTGCGTTGCTTTCCTTGTCCAAGCAATTCTCCTTTTTGGGAGACAAATCTATACTGCGATGGGTCCCGCAATTTGAATCGTTTCAAGTCAGACAATTCTGCGCACTCTGGCCTTTTGCTGCAACAACTAAAGTTTTTCGTTCGGTCCTCGGCTTTCGTAGCCCCCTTCCGCCAATTTTTGACCTGTTCTTTCGGGCAGGTAAGGAAATCCTCAGTAAGTGTCGTTTATCTCAACCCGCCGTTGATTCTTGCGCAACGCTACCCGGTACTTTGTAGTCTAATCTAATAGGCGCACAGCCGGAGAATCGGGGAAAAGAATCGAAAAAGGACCCATGGGCCAAACATCCCTCTCACACGCGCGCACCCGCACGACAATCTTTTTGTCGCATGTCGGCGTGTTTTTGCTTGTCATCTTGGCCGCCTACTGGCTGCGCAGCCTCTCGATTCCCCCCGACGCACTGCTTCAGGGCTATCTTGAAGTCATCAGCAGCCTGCTGGCCTTCGTTTTTGCCGCCGTCACCCTCGTCCGTTTCCAGGGCACGCAGGACCGCATCTCGCTGATTCTGGGAGCCGGCTTCTTCCTGTGCGGCGGCGTCCTTATCGCTACGAGCGTGCTGTTCTTTCAATTCCTTCCCGAGGCGGCTCTGCGTCTTCCTTCGGCGCTGATCGCCTGGTGGATTGGCCGCCTGATTCTTGCGGTTTTGGTGGTTGCTGCGCTCCTGGTTGAGCACTTCATGCCCCGCTCGCGTCATCCGAAGCGGGAAATTGCCGGCGCCTTGGTAGCCGCGGTTGCGGTCACTTATGGACTTGCGGCTGCCCTTCGCCACTTGCCCCAGGAAGTCTCCCCGCACCCCAGCGCCTTCTTTCCGAGTCCGCAACAGTTGCTGCCGGGCGGCCTTTTCCTGGTAAGCCTCTTCTGGTACCGCCGCCGCTTGACGGTCGAGGATTCTTCCTTTGACCGGACTATGTACGCGGCCGTCTGGCTGAACGTCGCCGCCCAGTTTGCCGCCGCTCAGTCCGCGCGGCTGATGGATGCTCCCTTTGTGTTCGCCCAGGGGCTTATGGTTTTGGGCTATACCGTCGCGCTTGGCGGCGCGCTTCTGGATAACGCCCGCCTGTTCGAGCGCGTCCGCCACATGGCGGTCAGCGACCCCCTCACGGGCCTTGCCAACTACCGCCGCCTGCTCGACGTTCTCGAAAACGAAACCGAACGCACCGACCGCTCCGGCCGCCCTTTCGCCGTGCTGCTTCTCGATCTCGATGGCTTGAAGTTAATCAATGATAGCTACGGCCATCTGGTCGGCAGCCGCGCAATCTGCCGCGTTGCCGACATTCTCCGCATTCACTGCCGCGCCATTGATACTGCCGCTCGCTATGGCGGAGACGAATTCGCTTTGGTTCTTCCGGAGTCGCAGGAAGATGAAGCGCGCCGCGTCATCGACCGCATCCGCGAGGTGATGGCCAATGACGACGAGCCGCCTCGGATCTCCGCCAGTATCGGCACGGCCGTATACCGTGGCGACGGCGAACGCATCGAAAAACTGCTATCCGAAGCGGACCAGCAACTCTACGCGGAAAAAGCTAAGCGCGCCCGACGCACTCCAGCCCTGCTGAACCCCCGCCGCCGCGCCCCCAGGCTCTAACCTCTTCATCCTGTAACGGGATCTGTCATGCTGAGTGGAGCGAAGCATCTCGACGTAGACGGTGCCTCCAGCTTCGCCGGAACAGAGCATTAGCGCTAATACACGGCCCGTTTCTGCACCGTTTCTTTGGTCGCCAGCGAAAATCTTGGCTCAGCCTTGGCTGCGTCGAGGAGCTGCCCAGCCAGGTACTCGCCCACAGCCGGACCGTGCTTGAACCCGTGTCCCGATCCTCCGCCCGCGAACCACACGTTCTCCATCTCGGGGTGTCGATCGATCAAGAAATCTCCGCTCGAAGTGTTTTCGTATTGACAGACGCGTGTCTCCACGATTGGCGCGTCGCACAGGGCAGGGAATCGCCGCGCCACGTATTCGCGCACCGCTTTGGTAACCTCCGGCGAAACGATTCGCGATTGCGTGTCCGGGTCCACACGCTCGCCATGCTCGTCAAAAGCGATTTTCAGCCCGCGGCTCTCGATGTCCGGCATGCCATAAACCAAATCTTCCTGAAACAGCCACGTCGGCAGCGCCGGCGGAGCAAACCGCATTTCGCCCGCCGGTATCCCGAAAAAGAAAACTTCTTGCCGCGAAGGAAAAATGCGCGAACCGAGAACATCTGGAAAAATCTTGCTCAGCCACGCCCCGCACGCAAAGACGAATTGCCCTGCAACAACGCGCTCCCCCTGGTTGGTAGTGATATGCCTCATGGCACCCGCTTCTCCCGGGTCCACGACCTGCGCGCAGCGATATTCCACTCCAAGCCGCACAGCGTCCTCCACCACTGCTGCAACAGCGCGCCGCGACATCAGCGCGCCGCTGTGTGGCTCAAAAATCCCTTTCTGAATTTCCTCGAGGGCGATCTGTGTATAACGCTTCTCTAGCTCAGCGCGGTCGTATTCTTCAAACGCTACATCGCATCGCTTCAGTATCGCCGCCGTCTCCCGCAGTCGCGTATCGTCTTTGCCCGCCATCCACAGCACACCCGTCTCCAGAAACAACGGCTGCTTTGTCGCCGCAAAAAATTCTTTCCATTGCACGAGCGAACGCTGCGACCATCGCGTGTACAGCTCGTCCCCGCCGTAGCCCATGCGAATGATCCGCGACTCGCCACCGCTGCTCGCCCGCGAATGCCCCGGCCCATACGCCTCGATCAACACCACGCGCTTCCCGCGTTTCGCCAAATGCCACGCCGTCCACGCGCCAAACACGCCCGCCCCGATCACCGCCACGTCGTATGTCTTCTGCCCGCTCATCTGCGCAACTTCATCCCGCCCGCATCCTACCGCAACCTTGTAACTCAGCCAAAATCTCAATGGCGCTAAGCTTGCCGGGAAACATGGAATGAGCGATCATCCAAGCGATGATTCGCAGGGTCAAAGCTCTCGTTCCGCTTCTTCTGTTTGCATTGTTCGTTCTTCCTTTGTTCTTGTTTGCGGAAGATGTAGTCACGTTTCCGAGTGGGGAACTCACACTTCACGGAGCGTTGTACAAGCCCGAAGGCTCAGGACCATTTCCCGCGCTCCTCTACAATCACGGCAGTGCTCCTGGCATGCTCAGCAAAGAGGCTTTCGATGCGTTGGGGCCGGTCTTTGCGAAGAAGGGCTGGATTTTCTTCGGGCCGTACCGGAGAGGCCAAGGTCTAAGCGCTTCTGCTGGTAAGTACATTGGTGATGAGATCGCCGCAGCCACTAAAGCAGGTGGTGTCTCCAGCGGTGCCGCCACCATGGTTCGCTTGCTCGAGATGGACCACCTAAACGACCAACTTGCCGCCTTAGCATGGCTGCGAACACAGAAATTCGTCAAAGCGGATCGCATCGCTGTGGCAGGCAATTCTTTCGGCGGCATCGAGTCTGTGTTGGGTGCCGAGCGAGCTTCCTATTGCGCAGCGATCGATTCGGCCGGTGGTGCTCAGAGCTGGGCGCAAGCGCCTGAACTTCAATCGCTGATGATGCGCAGCGTTCGCAATTCCCGCGCTCCGATCTTTTTCTTTCAGGCCGAGAATGATTACGACCTCTCTCCGAGCCGTGTTCTTTCGGCCGCCATGAAGGAGGCCGGCAAGGAATTCGAGCTCAAGATCTATCCCCCCTTTGGCAAGGACGTGGGGGATGGCCATACTTTTGGCTACTTCGGCAGCTCTGTTTGGGCTGACGACGTATTTCGCTTCCTCGAGAAGCATTGCAACAGAGTAGCCGTCAAGAATTAGCCTCTACTTAGTGACAAGTGATAGGATGCAGAGTTTCCATCTGGATGTGCTTTGGAGGTGTGTGTGAATTTCGTTCGTCGTGGCATTGCGCCCATTTTCATCGCAGTAGCCGTCGTGTTGATCTTGGCGCTTGCGGCTAGCGCCCAGCAGATCGATCCCAAGACTTACGGCGGCTTGAAGTGGCGCCTCGTTGGGCCGTTCCGCGGCGGCCGCGTGTTGGCCGTCACGGGCGTGCCAAGCCAGCCAAACACCTACTATTTCGGCGCCACGGGTGGAGGCGTTTGGAAAACCACCGACGGCGGCATCAGTTGGGATTCGCTCTTCGATAAGCAGCCCGTCTCGTCCATCGGCGCCATTGACGTTGCCGATTCCGATCCCAACGTCATCTATGTCGGCACGGGAGAAGCCTGCATTCGCGGCAACATTTCTTTTGGCGATGGCGTTTACAAATCCACCGACGCCGGCAAAACGTGGACCAACGTCGGACTGAAAGATACGCGCCACATCGGCGCGCTCGTTATTCACCCCACAAATCCCCACATTGTTTTTGTCGCGGCTTTGGGCCACGCGTATGGGCCGAACGCGGAGCGCGGCGTCTTCCGCACACGCGACGGAGGCAAGACTTGGGAGAAAGTCCTTTATCTTGACGACCGCACCGGCGCAATCGACATCGTTTTCGATCCACAGAATCCGCACATTCTTTTTGCGTCGATGTGGGAAGGCTGGCGTACGCCCTGGACGCTGAATAGCGGCGGTGCAAAGGATGGGCTCTACCGTTCCACCGATGACGGCGCCACCTGGAAGAGCCTGGAAGGCGAAGGTCTCCCCGAAGGTCCGCTTGGCCGCATCGGCGTGTCCGTCTCCGGCTCGGATTCGAACGTGGTCTACGCGCTCATCGAGGCAAAGAAAGGTGGCCTCTACCGCAGCGACGACGGCGGCGCGAAATGGTCGCTCGTCAACGACGATCATCGCTTCCGTCAGCGCGCCTGGTATTTCACGCACATTTGGGCCGACACGAAAGATTCGAACAAGGTCTATATCGCCAACACCGGTCTCTATCGCTCCATTGACGCCGGAAAAACCTTCGAGCGCCTCAATGCTCCGCACGGCGACCATCACGCGCTGTGGATCGATCCCGAAAATCCGAATCGCCTTATCAACGGCAACGATGGCGGTGCAACAATTTCTGTCGACGGCGGCAAAAACTGGTCCACGCAAAACAATCAGCCCACCGCGCAGTTCTATCACGTCGCGGCCGACAACGATTTTCTCTATCGTGTCTACGGTTCGCAGCAGGACAACTCTTCGGTGGGCATCCAGACGCGCAGCGACCACGGCTTCATCGATCGCGGTGATTGGGACGCCGTCGGTGGCGGCGAAAGCGGCTACATCGTTCCCGATCCGCGTGATTCGAACATCGTTTACGCCGACGACGAAGGCCCCATCTTGACGCGCTTTGACCGCCGCATCAATCAAGCCCAAAGCATTCAGGAATGGCCCGAGGATCCCAATGGCTATCCCGCCGCAACGCAGAAATATCGCTACACCTGGACCATGCCGATTGTCATTTCTTCGCACAATCCGGACGTGATTTATCACAGCTCGCAGTATGTGTTTCGTTCGAACGACGCCGGACGCAGTTGGACCACCATCAGCCCCGACCTCACGCGCAACGACAAAACCAAGCAGCAGGATTCCGGCGGGCCGCTCACCAAGGATCAATACACCGTCGAATACTACGACACGGTCTTCACGCTTGCGGAATCGCCGAAACAGGAGGGCGTGCTGTGGGCGGGCACCGATGACGGCGTGATTCAAGTGACGCGCGACGGTGGCAAGAATTGGGCGAACGTCACTCCCAAAGACGTTCCCGAGTGGTCCATGATCAGCCTTATCGAGGCCTCACCGTTTGACGCGGGAACCGCTTACGCCGTCGTGGACGCGCACAAGCTCGACAATTTTAAGCCTTACATTTTCAAAACGACCGACTTCGGCAAAACGTGGACGAAAATCATCGGCGGATTGCCCGACAATTCTTACGTTCACGCGGTGCGCGAGGATCCCAAGCGCAAAGGCCTGCTCTACGCCGGAACGGAAACGGCGATTTGGGTTTCTTTCAACGACGGCGCGAATTGGCAGCCGCTGCAGCTCAATCTCCCGAACACGCCCATTCACGACATGATTGTTCACGACGACGATCTCGTCGCAGCCACGCACGGCCGCTCGTTCTGGGTGCTCGACGACATCAGCCCGCTTCGGCAGGCAGCTGCTTCCATCGCCACAGAAGACGCGCATCTTTTCACGCCGCGCGCTGCCTGGCGCACGCGAATCGGCCACTTTAATCCGCGGCGTTATCCCATCGGCGAAAATCCGCCGAATGGCGCGATTTTGTACTACTGGTTGAAGGCCGAGCCCAAGGAGCCAGCTAAGCTCGAGATTCTCGACGCGCAGGGCAAAGTCATTCGCGCGTTCACAAGTGAGGAGAAGAAAAAAGAAGAAGCTCCCGCCGAATGGGAACGCGACGCTCCCGAAGAGCACATTCCTGCAAAAGCAGGGCTGAATCTGTTCACTTGGGATTTGCGCTATGAAGTTCCCGCCAAAATTCCGCAGGCTGTTTACGATGCGGGCGATCCGATTGCTCCGCTTGCTTTGCCTGGAACCTATCAGGTGCGGTTCGCGGTCGGCGGGAAGGCGCAAACCGCTCCGCTCGAGGTCAAAATGGACCCGCGCGTCCGAACTTCGACCGAAGACTTGCGCAAGCAGTTTGACTTGATCCTGAAGATGCGCGACCGCCAGGACGAATTGAACAAGACCGTCATTGCGATTCGCGACTTGCGCCAGCAACTTCAGGCGCTCGAAAAGCGCCTCGGCCCGGTGACAGTTATGAAGAACGATCCGAGCGATCCACCGAATCCGGTCGTCACAGCGTCGACGGATCTACGCAAGAAAATCGCCGCCATCGAGGAAGAACTCATCCAGGTGAATGGCAAGTCCACCGAGGATTTTGCCAACTATCCGACCAAGCTCGAAAGCAAATTGGCCTATTTGCAGAATGTCACGGACAGCGCCGACACCGCGCCGACTGCCGCCGAAGAAGCTGTTTTTGCGGAGCTCGACCAACGCCTCGAAGCGCAGCTCGCCAAATGGCGCGACGTCCTTTCGAAAGACGTCGTCGCCCTCAACGACGCCATGCGCAAGAACAACGTCGCACTGATCGCGCCCGCGGCAACGCCAGCAAAATAGCGCCGTGACCCCTATTTCTTGGGAACCTCGACTATCGTGAAGGTACCGGGTTTCGCCACATTCACTGCCTCAACAATTTTCGGCAGAACAGTGCGAACCAGATTCCATTTGTTCCTGGTCAAGATGATGACGGCAAGCTTGCGGCTTTGTAGACTCTGTTGATAGGGGAAATTTGTGTCGGTAGTAAGAAGCAATTCAAAACCCGCTTCTTCGGCGGCGCGCAGTAGATCTCCATTCGCTAGAGTGCTCCACCCTTGTTCCCTTGCTGTTTTGACCGCATGCCCGATCAAGGCGCGCCGAATCGGCACGGGTGTGCCTTGATCGAATAGAATGCGCATCTAGCGAGGGGGAGCGGCCAGACTTTGCGCGGCAAAATCCAGGACGGCTTGCACCTGTTCGCGCGTGAGGCCGTCATAAAGCTCCACGATTTCGTCGATGGTGAGGCCATCCTCGAGGTTCTCAAAAACTGCTGCCACGGGCATGCGCGTTCCCTTGAACACCCACGCTCCGCTGACTTTTCCCGGCACGCTTTCTACAGCCGGGCATTTTGACCAATCTAGTGCCATCGCCGACCTTCCTTTTTTCGATTCTATTCTAAATGGTGATTCGTTGCAGGAGATTCGGAGGCCCTGCCTTCTATTTCCGAAAGGCGGAGGCAATGGCCTTGGCCCAATGGGAGAGGTGGTTGAGCGAGCGCGTGTGGGTGGCGTCGAGATGCAGGGGCGTGATGGAAACAGCGCCGGAAAAGATCGCCGCGTAATCGGTGTCCGGCTCGACGTCTTTGTCGATGCGTTGTTCAAAGAGCCAGAAATAGCTGCGCCCGCGCGGGTCTTTCCCTTCGCTCAACTGATTGCGCGTGATCTTCTTTGATTGCCGCGTGAATTTCACGCTGCCGTTCCACGGCTCCGGCACGTTGACGTTGAGCAGCACCTGGTCCGGCAGGCCTTCCTTGAAAATCATTTCGGCGGTGGCTCGCGCTACGCCCGCGGAGTTTTCAAATTTCGCTTTTTCTTTTTTTGCGCACAGTGAAACAGCCACAGATGGAATGTGGTGCAGCGCGCCTTCGCGAGCCGCGCCAACGGTGCCCGAATAATAAGCGTTCTCTCCGAGGTTTGCGCCGTGATTAATTCCGGAGATGAGCAGGTCCGGCTTTTCGGGCAAGAGTTTGTGCAGTGCTACGATCACGCAGTCCGCCGGTGTCCCGTCAATGGCCCATTCGCGCTCTGCAATCCGGTTGCACACGATGGGCTGGCGCAGTGTCAGCGACTGCGCCGTTCCGCTCTGCTCTCTGCTAGGCGCAACAATATGCACCGTGGCGAAATCCCCGAGCACCTCCGCCACCGCCCGCAGCCCTTCCGCCTGATACCCGTCATCGTTAGTAAGCAATATTTGAGGCATGACTATGCAGATTCTGTCTTGTTGGCGCTGGCAGGCCAAGACACCTTAAATGTAGCTCGTATCTTCGGCTCCCATTTATCATTTCCTATCGGAGCAACGATCCAGTCTCTACAGGTTTCTTCGTGGGGTTGTTGTGGGAATGCAGAATCTACGAAGAATTGGAGGGCTTCTTCCAATGTATAGTCTGGATGCCAGGTTGTCATCATTTCTCCGTTATCTTCTATTTCGAGATTCCTTTGGACCTCGATTTCATCGAAAATGTCATGAACTCTTTCACAGTCCAGGCCCCAAGCACATAGGTAGGCCAAGCCCTTCTCTATCAGCTCTTCGGCCAGTTCCCCGATTTGGCTACTATCAATTGACTGCGCATCCATGGCAAGCAGTAGACCAAAGTTCGGGGAAGTCGGAGTAATTTTCTCAGCCAGCCCGTCAATCGTTGTGCTTGGACAGAGATAAATATCTTTGGTCTGCTTGCCCGGAAAGATTTGGCTTCTCACGTTTTTAAGCAGTATTTCCATCGTGGGCGCCAGGAGGAAATGGTCGGGACGGCGAGATTTGAACTCGCGACCTCACGCACCCCAAGCGTGCGCGCTACCAGGCTGCGCTACGTCCCGACGGATAACCTGACAACGACGCGGCAAATTCGAGAGGGCCGAATCGCGGTAGCTTCTGCACTAACAAGGCTATCACCGGCGTTCGAGAAGCGTCAAGAAAGCGTGCAGCGCGTCGCGCAGGTCGAGCAGCATCCTGCGGCTGAGCAGTTGCGACCCGCCGTCCCCGGAGTGGTTTGAGCCGCGGTGAGCCGAATCATCGGCGCCGCTTTTTTCGCGCAAATGGCGGCGCGCCCCGGCGATGGTGTAGCCCTCATCGTAAAGCAGCCGCTTGATGCGGAAGACCATGTCCACGTCTTGCTGGCGATAGACGCGGCGGCCCGCGTCGTCTTTGGTCGGCTGAAGCATTGGAATTTCCGACTCCCAGTAGCGCAGCACAAATGGTTTCAGGTCCGCGAGGCGGCTGACCTCGCCAATAGTATAGAGGCGCTCTTCGGTGGCGGTTTTTGTGGCGGTGACGTTGCCTGCCATGCTCCTGCCCTGCCAGAAATCCCTCGCGCATCCTCAAGGGATGCACTCAGGTTGAAGGGACGCCGCTATCGTAGCAGTTTGCGGGCTGTAGCTGTAGTGGGTGGCACTCATTCGGCACGACCGGAGGCGGCACGGGGGCGCTTTTCGCGTTTGCGGAGGCGTTGGACGAAGCGCACCGGAGTGCCGATGAAATCGAACTTGGCGCGAAGCTGGTTTTCGAGGAAGCGTTCGTAGCTGAAGTGCAGCGGCATTTTCTGGTTGGTGAAGAGCAGAAACGTCGGCGGGGCGGTTTTTGCCTGGGTGGCGTAGTAGATGCGCACAGGGCGCGACTTAGGCGTGCTGCCTCGCTGGAGATCGACTTCCTCTTTGAGCCAATCGTTCAGTGCGGGCGTGGGAATGCGGCGGCGGCGCGCCTCAGCACATTGATTGATGAGCGGAAATAGTTTTTCGGCGCGTTCGCCGGTTTTTGCGGAGAGAAAAACGATGGGCGCGTAGCTGAGGAATTTCAATTTCGCGCGAATCATTTTTTCGTAGTCGAACATCAGCTTGCCGGGATCGACGTTCGGCGGATTGCGATTCTCGCCTGCATCCTGTTTGGACCTTCCTTTGGCGGTGGCCGCATCACGGATGGCCACGTCGCGAGCGGCGGTGAGCGCCAGGTCCCATTTGTTCACGGCGAGAATCACCGAGCGGCCGGACTCTTCGGCATATCCGGCAATTGTCGCGTCGCCTTGCGTGACGCCCTGCTCGCCATCAATGACGAGCAGGGCAACGTCGCAGCGCTCCAGGCCGCGGCGCGCCATGACGACGCTGAGTTTTTCCGCAACCAGCGTGGTTTTGCCTTTGCGGCGGATTCCGGCAGTGTCCACGAAGCGATAGTCGCGGCCGCCGCGTGTGATTTCCGTGTCCACATTGTCCATGGTCGTGCCTGGAGTCGGCGAAACGATGGAACGTTCCTCGCCAACCAAGCAATTCAGCAGAGTCGATTTCCCTACGTTGGGCCGGCCAATAATGGCAACCTCGATGGGCGCCGTTTCCGCCGGCAGCTCGACGGATGGGAGTTCCGCTCCAGCAACTGGTGGTGTTTTCGATGCCGGAAAACATTGCGCATGGGCGTAGTCGAGAAGATCGTCGACGCCGGTGCCATGCTCCGCGGTGATGGGAAATACGGGAACGCCGAGCGAATGAAAAGGCGCGGCGTTCGCTTCTTGCAAAAGTGAATCCACTTTGTTGACTGCAAGGACGAACGGCTTTCCCGTTGCGCGCATAAGACGCGCCAGTTCTTCGTCGAGAGGAGTCAAGCCGGCCTGGCTGTCCACTACGAGAACAAGCAGCGCCGCTTTTTTGATGGCAACTTGCGCCTGACGAAGAATTTCCTGCGGTATAAGAGCCTTTTCGTCAGGAAGGATTCCGCCCGTGTCCACGACTTCGAGTGTCTCGCCGCGCCATTCGGCTTTGCCGTAAATGCGGTCGCGGGTGATGCCGGGCTCGTTGGTGACGATGGAGCGGCGCGTACCCGTCAAGCGATTGAACAACGTGGACTTGCCCACGTTGGGGCGCCCGACAATGACCAGAGATGGTGGCCGCTCAGTCATGAATTCTCGGACTTCAAAACTTCCTGCGGAGGAACAATCCGAATACCCTGAAAAGGATTGCGGATGAGCAGATCGGAGTCGCCAGTGACGATATGAGTAGCATGGCCGCTTACACTCAGTTCGAGAAACTTGTCGTCCTTGGAATCACGGCAAGCTGTGATTCGCACATTCACATCGACCCATTCGGCTTCACGCGTTAAGACCGCCACAAAGTTCCGTATGTCCTCTTCCTCGATATAGCGCCGGAACTGTTTTCTAGTAAGACTTCGTAGAGTTCCGCGAGAACCGCAAACGAAAGCAGAATTTTCCCCTTTTGAAGTGCGCGATCAAGGGCCTTACGAGGCTTTGAATCGGGCAGAAGCAACGCGCTAACGAGGACGTTCGTATCGAACACGAAGCGCAACTATGCGCCCTTCAGAAGCGAATCCAGATTCTCCGGAGTGAGCCCCCGAGCCTTGGCTTTCCGACCGACCTCGTCGAGGACTTGTTGGAGAGATGGATACTGGCCTGTTGCGAGCTCCCGAAGCCACAAGCTCAGTAAGGCCTGTATTTTGCGCTTGTCCTCCGAGGTGGCAGAGTCGTACGCGAGCGCTGTTTGCGGGTCCAGAGGAATGGTAACGGTAGAGTTCGGCATACAGGAAACCTTCTTGTAATTATACGGCAGGAGTGCTCCAGACTTAGAGAATTTGTGTTTGTGGGCCACGTCAAATCCCGGAATAAGTTTGGCGGCGGAGGAATTGGCCGGAGCCGGGGCGGCCAACGAATTTACCGGAGTCGATGACAGCGCGGCCGCGGGAGAAAACAGTTTTGGGCGCGCCTTTGATCTTGATGCCCTCGAACATGGAATAGTCCACGCGCATGTGGTGAGTTTTTGCGCTGATGATTTCCTCGTGATTGGGATCGAAGAGGACGAGATCGGCATCCGAGCCGACGGCGATGGTGCCTTTGCGGGGATAGAGGCCAAAAAGTTTCGCGGGCGCCGTAGAGACGAGTTGAACAAAACGATTCGGCGAAAAATGTTTGCCGTGGACGCCGCCGGTGTAAACGAGGCTCAAACGGTGCTCGATGCCGGGGCCGCCGTTGGGAATTTTGGTGAAGTCGTCCTTGCCTAGCTCCTTCTGTTCCTTGAAACAGAAAGGGCAATGGTCGGTGGAGACAACTTGCAGCGTGTCTTTGGCGAGGCCCTGCCAGAGTTTTTCCTGATGCCATTTTTCGCGCAGCGGCGGCGTAAAGACGTATTTGGCCCCCTCGAAGCCGGGCACGTCCATGTTTTCGAGTGAGAGATACAAATATTGCGGGCAAGTTTCGGCATAAGCAGGCAGGCCGCGATCGCGAGCTTCACGGACCTTTTCGAGCGCGTCGTTGCAGGAGAGATGGACGATGTACACCGGCGCGCCGGCCATTTCGGCGAGCGCGATGGCGCGAGAAGTGGCTTCGGCTTCGGCGGTGGTGGGGCGGGTGAGAGCGTGATACTTCGGCGCGCGTTTGCCTTCCGCGAGGGCTTGCTGGACGATCACATCAATGGCGCCGCCATTTTCCGCGTGCATGCAGATGAGGCCGCTGTGCTGGGCGGCCTGACGCATGGCCTTGAAAATGGTGGCGTCGTCGAGCATGAACACGCCCGGGTAGGCCATGAACAGCTTGAAGCTGGTGACGCCGTCGCGGATGAGCTGGCCCATTTCCTTGAGCTGCGCGGAGCCGAGGTCGGTGATGATGCAGTGGAAGGCGTAGTCGGTGACGGCCTTGTCGTGGGCTTTTTTCATCCAGGTATCGAAGGCCTGCCTCAGCGATTGGCCTTTGTATTGGATGGCGAAGTCGATGAGCGTGGTGGTGCCGCCAAAGGCCGCGGCGATTGTGCCGGTCTCGAAGTCATCGGCGCTGGTGGTGCCCCCAAAGGGCATGTCGAGGTGCGTGTGGACGTCAATGCCGCCGGGGATCAGCAGCAGGCCGGTGGCGTCAATGACGCGGCCGGAGTTTTCTACGGGAAGCTGCGCGGCGACGGCGCTGACGCGGTCGCCGCCGATGCCGACGTCGGCACGGTACGTGTCGGTCGCGGTGACAACGGTAGCGTTGCGGATTACTGTGTCAAAGCGCATGATCTCTCCGGAAGCACAACCTGCCTGTCGCACGGCGGTTACTTTGAGTTTGGTTCAAGAACAATACTTCCTCCATATGATTTCACGAAATCGCGAAACAGCGGAAGCGCACGCTCGAACGGGGCGGTTTCTTTCGCACTGAGGACAAGGGTCAAGACGCGATTTGCCTCCCCGATATAGGCGACTTGCTCGATGGTGTTGTGCTTTTCGCCGCTTCGGAAGGTATACGCGGGCGCGTGTGTGTTCATCTTCGGGAGGGTAAGGGGTTCCTCCTCCTGCACTGTTCCTGCCTTGAATCGCGCCTTGAAATCAGCGATATCGGATTGAATATAGGCGATCGCGTCTTTGGCCTCTTGGTTTGGACCTATCGGTGCAGAGCTGATGTAAATCCAGACCGGGGGACTGACAGCATTGTCGCCTTTGCGAATGAAGTAGGCTAGGCCCGGACCCTTACTCCGAACCCATCCCTTGGGGGTGTTGATAGCCAAGAAACCCTGCTCCGTGACCAACATCTCGGGAGGTTCGGTGGATTGTGGTTTCTTTTGCTCACAGAACAAAACATCGCCGGACAGAGCGAAGGCCGTGAGGAGGAAAGCGTTTAGGAAGATGGTGTCAAGGCGCATCGGGAGTCCTCAGGGAGAGCACTATACGATGGCAGGTTCCGGGATGGGAAGAGAGTAGGTACACCCCAGCAGTTTCTGCAAGAGTGGCAAACAAAGGAGTTAGAGTATACGGAACTTGGAAGAGTATGCGGGAGACTGTAGGAGGTCGACAGTCGATAGTACGAGGTTGAACGGGCAGCAACCGAGAGGCGTACGTTGGAGCCCCTTTTCCCCTTTGCTCGTAAGTGTTAGGAGTGATGCGTACCCCCTCCTGGGGGGTCTCGTATGTGTGGCAAACAAAGGACTTGCGGGAAGGGGTTTCCGGAAGTGTGGCAATGATTAGAGTTACGGGCGATTTTTCGGAAGTGTGGCAAATACACGGGTTAGCGGTTTGATAGAAGAGAATAGGATTCCGCATAGAGGGGACGAGAAGGACCGCGCGGCGGGAACGCATGGTGTTAGTGGACGGCAGGAGCCGTACCAGAGTAGTAAAACGTTGTACCAGATAGTTAAGATATGTCAGCAGGAAAATAAGTTGCTTTGTGCGATGAATGATTAAGAGAAAAGCCGGTCCTCACCTTGTTCGGGATGACGTGACGGGCGGCGGGTGACCAGGAAATCGAAGAGAAGGCGGGCGTTGTCGCTGCGGAGGCCGACGGGGCCGCTAGACTTGCGCTGGTTCTCACCAGGCATTAAGGTACGCTGAATTCCGGATGTGCTGGAGGCAACGAAAATGAACAAGCTTGTTGTGGCACTGCTTGCAGGAGGAATCACGCTGGGGGTGAATGGATGCGGGATAGCCCGGCCGGATGTGCCGGACAGCCTGAAAGCACCGGCGGGCGAGAAAGTGATTCTGGTGGGCCACGCAACGGGAGTGCAAATCTATGTGTGCCAATCGGTCGCGAACGCTCCTTTCGCGTGGACACTCACAGGACCGGAGGCGGACCTTACTGATGCGAGCGGGAGAAAGATCATTCATCACTTTGCCGGGCCCACTTGGAAACACAACGATGGAAGCGAAGTTGTGGGGAAAAAGGTCGCCCAAGAGGAGGCTACCAAGCCGGACGCGATTCCCTGGCTGCTGCTAAAGGCGACGAGCCACACAGGACAGGGAGTCTTGACCAGCGTAACGAGCATCCAGCGCATACACACCGACGGGGGCGTGACGCGATACGCAGAGACGTGCAATGCCTCAACAAACGGCAAGGAATTCAGGAGCCCGTACTCGGCGGATTACTACTTCTATGCACCTAAGAAGTGAGCGGAGGCGCCGAATACTTGATGGTCCGGCGTTTCCTGGCAAATCATTGGCGGAAGTGGGGAAGGATCTTGTGCTTGTAGACGTCGAGGGTTTGCTCTTCGTCGCCGGACATTAAGTAGATGTTGAATTGGGTGACGCCGGCCTGGCGGAGGCGGTCGAGTTTTCTGCGGTGGTCGTCGGGGGAACCGAGGATGCAGAAGCGGTCCACGACTTCGTCGCTGACGAAATCGGCGTTGTCGCTGCCGACTTCGCAATGGTGGTGATAGTCGTACTTGCCGCGGTCTTTTACGTAGGAAGTGAGCGCGGGGGGCAGCTCTTCCGGCTTGTACTTGGAGACAAGGTCCATCACGTGGTTGGAGACGAGCGCGGGGAACCAGCGAACGTGCTCGCGTGCGGCTTTCAGGTCGCCGGAGGGCCAGACGGGTGCGGCGGCCATGACTTCGATTTTGGCGAACTCGCGGCCGGTTTCTTTCGCTCCTTCGCGGACGAAGCCGAGGCACCATTCGATGAGGTCGGGGTCGGCGAATTGGAGGATCACGCCGTCGCCGATGCGGCCCGCGGTGCGCAAGGCCTTTGGGCCGTAGCCGGCGACCCAGACGCGAGGAACTTCGCCGCTGGCCCAGGGAAATTTTGTGGGGACGCCATCGAGATCAACGGTTTTACCAGCGTTTAGGTTGCGGAACACCCGGACGAATTCCTCGAGCGTCTCGAGCGTGGTGGGCTTCTTGCCAAGAACGCGGCGGGAACTGTCGCCACGGCCGATGCCGAGCTCCATGCGGCCATGGGAAGCGATGTTGAGGGTGGCGAAGAGGCTGGCGGAGACGGTTACATCGCGGACGGCGGGATTTGTTACGCAAGTGCCGAGACGCATCTGTTTGGTGTTGGCGGCCATCAGGGTGAGAAGGGGGAAAGGGTCCTTCCAGAGGACGTGAGAGTCGAAAATCCAGCTGTAGGAGAAGCCGGAGGCTTCGGCTTGTTCTGTAAGGCTGAGGATGCGGTTAATGGAGATATCAGGCTTGATGGTGATGCCGAAGTCCATGGAAGCTCCGTGACTAGTGACTGGTGACTGCTGACTCCTGAAAACCCTTCGCGCGGCCGGCCAGCGCGAGATAGACGGCGAAACTGACCAGGAAGCCGACGAACCAGGCGTAATCGTAGAGGACGCGCAGCGGAGTGACAACCAGGCCGATGAAAGCGACGCCTGCGCCTGCGGCTAATGCGACAACGCCTGTCCAATGGAACCCTCGGGAGTATTCGTACTGACCACCGCGGCGGTAAAGATCTTCGGCGACGAGGATTTTCTTGCGCACGACGAAATAGTCACAAATGAGAACGCCGGCGATGGGGCCGAGAAAGCCGGAGTAGCCGACGAGCCAGGTGAAAATGTAACTGCCATAGCTGGCAAGAAGCTTCCAGGGCTGCATTAAGAGGCCCACGACGGCGGTGATGAGGCCGCCGGTGCGGAAGCTGATTCGGCGCGGCGAAAGGTTGGAGAAGTCGTTGGCGGGAGAGACGACGTTGGCGGCCACGTTGACGTTGAGCGTGGCCATGAGCAGGGCAATCATGGCGAGCACGACGGCCCAGGGATTGCCGAGACGCGCGAGGACTTTGACGGGGTCCCAGAGGGCTTCGCCGAAGATGATCATGGTGGCGGAAGTGACGGCGATGCCGATGAAGGAGTAAAACGTCATGGTGGCGGGAAGGCCGAGGGCCTGGCCAACCATTTGGTCGCGCTGGCTGCGGGCGTAGCGGGTGAAGTCGGGAATGTTTAACGAAACGGTGGCCCAGAAGCCGACGACTCCCGTGAGTGAGGGAACGAAAAAACGGAAAAACTCGCTGAAGGATTGAAATTTGGAAGGCGTAGAAAGCATGGGGCCAAAGCCACCAGCTTTGCCGCGGGCCCAGAGAAGAAGGGCGAGGCCGATGAGAAGCAAGAAAGGCGCGGAGATACCCTGCAAGAAGCGGATCGTTTCGATTCCACGGAGGATCACGAAAACGTTGAGAAGCCAGAAGAGCGCGAAGCAGACGGCTGCGCCAGAGTGGAACTTCGCCCAGCCGGGGGCGAGGGCGACGATCATGGCGTTGATGGCTTCGCCGCCAATCCAGGTTTGGATGCCAAACCAGCCGCACGCGACAAGAGCGCGAAGAATCGCAGGAATGTTCGCGCCGAGAACGCCGAACGAGGCGCGCGCAAAAACGGGAAAGGGGATGCCGTACTGCGCGCCGGCGTGAGCGTTGAGGAGCATGGGGATCAGCACCAGGACGTTGCCGAGAAAAACGGTGAAAAGCGCCTGGCTCCAATTCATGCCGCCGGCGATCATGCCGCTGGCGAGTATGTAGGTGGGAATGTTGACGCTCATGGAGATCCAGAGAGCGGCGTAATTGTAGGTGCGCCAGCGGCGGTGGGCGACGTCGACAGGGGCGAGGTCCTTGTTGTAAAGGGAGCTGGACTCGATGGTATCGGCGCGAAGGGCGATGCTGGGAATGTTGCTCATTTTGAAGACTCGACCCTTTTCTCTCCACAATTGTTGGCAGGGAGGATTTGACGCTGAGATCCTTCGCGCATCCTCATCGGATGCGCTCAGGATGACACCGGGGCGGATCGCCTTTCACCAAGTTGGTCCAAATGTGACCTTGAAACATATTCAGTCAGCGGCTTCGCTGGAGCCGGTGGGTTCCGCGGCGCGCGTGCGTGTAATTTCTCCATAGGACTCGGGGCGGCGATCGCGATAAAACTGCCACGTGTCGCGCACTTTCTGGATTTCCTCGAGATCAAGGTCGGCCACGAGCAGCTCATCCTTGTCGCGGCTGGCTTGGGCAACAATTTTCCCGCGCGGATTGCAAAAATAGCTCTTGCCGTAGAATTCGCCAATCTTCCAGGGATGTTCGGTGCCGACGCGGTTGATGGCAGCGACAAAATAGGCGTTGGCGACGGCATGAGCAGGTTGCTCGAGTTCCCAGAGATATTCGGAGAGGCCGGCGACCGTGGCGGAAGGGTTGTAAACAATTTCCGCGCCGTTGAGGCCGAGGCAGCGCGCACCTTCCGGGAAATGGCGGTCGTAACAAATGTACACACCGACGCGGGCGTAGCGAGTATCGAAAACGGGATAACCGGCGTTTCCGGGCGTGAAATAAAATTTTTCCCAAAAACCGGGATGGCAATGGGGGATGTGGTGCTTGCGATACTTGCCCAAATAGCGTCCATCGGCGTCAATGACCGCAGCGGTGTTGTAATAAACGCCGGTCATTTCCACTTCGTAGACGGGAACAATGAGGACCATTTGATATTTTTTCGCGAGTTTTTGCATCAAGCTGATGGTAGGGCCGTTGGGGACGCGCTCGGTGAGTTCATACCAGCGGGTTTCCTGCTCGGCGCAAAAATAGGGCCCATAAAAAAGTTCTTGAAGGCCGAGGATTTGTATTTTTTTCTTAGCAGCGGAGGCAATGAGGCCTTCGTGCTTCGCAATCATTTTCTTTTTTATGTCGGGAAGCAAATATTTTTCAGGAGACCACTCGCAATGAGCCTGAATGAGGCCGCAACGAACGATGCGGGGCATTAGACACCTCCCGAGAAAAGCAGGGAAAAAGTTTACCTCTCGGGGGTTTACCCTACAAGGCGCGAGAACGAAAGTTCCGGGCAGGTAATTTTTCGGGGGGACTAGAGCTTTTTTACCCGGAAATAGCATGGAGTGTGTTGAAAACAAAGGGATTAAGTATGGCGCAGAGGTTGCAATTCTACAGGCCGTGGGGGAGGCGAGCCGAGGATCCCTTTAGGGGATTGAGGGCTGGGCCGGTTCGCTTCTCCCCGATACTTTCGCTGATGGTGAGCAGACTGACCTTTCCTCAGACTCACCAAGCCACCCCGAAGCTACTCCCCTAAACAGAAAAGTCGGCGAAAGTATGGGTGTCTCTCCGCGAGCGTGCCGGAAGTTCAGAAATCCGAGAAGAAAAAACCATGGACTGAAGGACTCAGGCGTTGTAGACCGCCGCGGTTGAAGCGAACTGGCTCAAGCGCGGATTGCGCGTCTGGTAATCGGCAAGAGTCAGCGTGAGCATAATCGCGAGCCAGAAGACGGCGCAAGCGATGACGAGCTGCGTGCGCTTGGGGCTGTATCGAGCATGCATGAAGTAAAGAACGACGAGCGTGGCCTTTATCGAGGCGATACAGAGGGCGATGACGATATTGAACTGGCCAAAATTCTGAAACGCAGCCCAAACCGTCAAGCCGGTGCCAACAATCAACGCAAGAAAGATGGCGACATAGATTTTCGGCGAAACGATGTGTTCGGAATGTTCAGCCACGCGATTTACTCTCCCAACTTTCCTAACGGTGCCGGTCAATCAGATATAACAACGGGAACAGGTAAATCCACACGATGTCGACGAAGTGCCAGTATAGGCCGACGATTTCGACCGGTGTGTTGTATTGCGGCGTGAAGCGGCCT
>Ga0307471_100000213_pt1 | contig 29635 bp, 38 predicted proteins | sample atmos_gasesAM3C__2_FD_204566 | JGI IMG/M metagenome (GOLD analysis project Ga0307471, IMG submission 204566) | Hardwood forest soil microbial communities from Morgan-Monroe State Forest, Indiana, United States - atmos_gasesAM3C_515 | ecosystem: Environmental > Terrestrial > Soil > Temperate... | reverse complement strand
CCAGTTCCTTAAACGCGTTACTCTCACTAGGCTTCTGCCGAATCCAAACCTAGCGAATGCTTGCATGAAGGCCATTTCTGATTTCCTCGTACAGCAGGTCTCTTTTCTTGTCAGAGTAGCTACCGTAAGATAACTCCAGGATTCTGTATCCTCTCTTCCGCAAAAGTGATCGCAGCTCTTCGTCCTTCATCATCTGCGCGGTTGCAAGATGGACCCGGCCGTCCACAAACACGAGTAAAGGTCTAGTCTCCCGCGGGAAGTAGAAATCGGCGATGGTTATTGGAATCTCTACTTGCGTCTGGTAGTGCATTCCATCTTGTTGCAGTTTGAAACCTAGCTCTTGTTCCATTCGTGAAGGGTTGGCGTGCAGTCGTTCGCGCCAGCCGCTCCGCAGACCCGACATCTTTGGCATTGAGCAGTGATGCGGCTATTGCTTAGACACGAAGGCGAAACTGTTAACGTCGCTAGGAGATTGGAGCCGCGTGGGCGCAATTGGAACAAAACTTGGCGCCGGTCTGTAGAGTGTGTCCGCAGTCGGAACAGAACTTTGATCGTTGAGACGTGATTGACCTGACTAGATTCTCGTCGGGTCGGAGAAACATTTGGTGGAAGATAACCGCAAACAGAGTGAGGACCCCGCCGATCATTGCGAGATAGAATCCTGACTGGAATCCCCAATTTACGACCGTTCCTGATGCAGCTGTGGACCCTATAGGCCCTGAAATACACGACGATGATCCCTGACAAGTTTGGGTGATGACGTGACTTACTGCGGCGGCGTAGACAATTAGGGTGGTGATCGAAGCTGCGAACCCAGTGGCGAGATATGCCTTCTCCTTAGCGAAGCTTCCTATGAAACCGATTGCTACCGTAATGAAGAGTAATCCCAGCACGAACACATTGAACATTCCCATGGTTTGGGTCGCCTGTGCTACAGCCGTCGAAGAAGTCGGGTCGCCAATGTAGGGCCTTCCCCATAGACTCCAGTTGAGTGAGGCTGAGAAACCATAGGCTGATCCGTCGATTCCCCACCATGGAAGGAACACACTGATGAGAGCTAGCGTTCCTGCCAGAATAGAGATCAGGTTGACGCGCGGAAACTCAGCAAGAACCTTGCTCGCCAGACCAGACCTCTCCCGCACCGAAGACGAGCAGTGAGCCTCTTTCTTGTCCTTGGTGTACTGGAGTCAAAGGGTCCTTGGATACACGCTATCCGTTAGTGTTCGTTTCACTGTTCGTCGTATTAGCGAGGCTGACCGGGTGCTGTTACGACTTTAATCCTTTCTAGAAGCATGAGGGGCGGGAGGTCGGTCTAATTCATATTGAGCAATGCATCTAGTAACCATACATGCTCGGCTCTCAAATTCGGTCTGAGGATCAAGAGCTGCTTCAAGTGGCTCGAGATCTTTGGCTCCGGATGGGCATGCCGGGCTTCATAAGCCGGGTCTCCTGGGTTGAGAACATTAGCTTTCGGAGAAAGCTGTGGCCTGACTATGTTTATGCAGTGAGAGGAAATGTCAAGCTCTCGATTCTCCTAAAGGGTAAACTCACCTCTACCGAGTGGAGACCATTGATCACCTCCGGTCTCATATTCTCCGGAATAATGGGCAAGAAAGTAAGAAGGGCCCTCGAGGCCTCGCTTCTCCTTGTACTGCCTGCACTATTGATTCCCCGTCTTGCTCCGTCCGTATTCGCAACAATATACACGCTGGTGGCTCTCGCACTGCTCTTCAGTCTCCCTTTGGCGATGGTCGGCCTTCTCAGATACACAAAAAAACTCTGGATTAGAGCCGACAGAGAAGCGGCCCACCTAGCAGGAACTGAAGCGTTTCTTAGCTCGCTACAAAAGATCCAGTCAATGAGAATACCTGAGACTGATGAACACCGTGGATTCGTACGTCCAACTATTCAGGAACGGATCGACAGGCTCTCAGGTATGTCTTCACCGTAAGGACGTTCGTCTCGTTAGCCACGGTTTCATTGGCGGCGACCTGACCCCGCAAGAAGTTCAGGCGTATTTTTTCCATGCCCATTCTGGGACGAAGCTTGCGACCAGAATCACGATGAAGGCGAGCCAGAACAGGTTCCAGTCGAATGAGAAGACCGACAGCACATTCAGCGCGCCGAAAATGGCTAGAGCTGGAAAGAGGATTCCGTCTATTCTGCAGTGGACCCTGCCGCAGGATCGTCCGTTTATCAAGCAGCCTATTCCAGCCCATGCGATGGCCGTGACCCAGAGAGCTCCTGTTGCGGTTATGGATAGTCCGGAGAAATCGTGGGCTTCGTTTGCTCCTATCGCGACCACAATAGGGACGCCCCAGAGGAGGTAGCACCAAGGAGCTCGCTCATAGTTTCTCCCATGGGATCCTTGCGAGCCGGCCTGAACAGGCAGTTCCATTACAACAGTCAGGTCGTAGCGGTCGCAAATAATTGCTGTTATGCTTTGGTCAAGGTTGAGACATCGCGTCGGAGTAGTACGACCGCCACTAACGCGGCTACGATGCCGTACACGATGTGTAAGATGAAGGTGCCCACCGCAAAGGTCGGATTTGTTAGATCGGCAATAGCCCATAGGCCCGTGACCGGGACGTCAACGACAATCCATACCGCTATCCCTGCCAGGGCACCGACCCAGAGGCTCTTCCGGACTGTTTTCAGAGTGAAGCTCTTAACCAGGCCCGTCACAGCCACGAACACTCCGCCCGCGACGAGACTTACGATGAAGTGGAGAATCCAGCCTGCGACAAGGGCAGAACCGCCAAAACCCATATTCCTGGCTATTGTAACGTACGGAACTTCTTGTCCCATAGCCATGGAACCCACAAGTGCGAAAACGCCCAGTACGACTCCTCCGACAAATCCGCCTACTAGTCCTACTTTCAGCCCTTTTGAAGCCGAATAGCCTGATAGCTGCATCTCAAATCAACTCTGAGCGGGCTCTGCTCTCCAACGCCTAGTTTAGGTATAAAAGCCATGATGAAGATAATCCTCAATCCATCGCGTAGAGTCGTATGAACTGGATCAAGGCGGTCGCGTTGGCACTAGTTGCTGTGGGAGTAGGATCATTCTTTCTAGCCGCAGTATTCGCGAATGAAGATTTCGGGTCTTGCCCTCCCCTTCCTTCCGGCGCACCACCGTGTGATCATACTTTTCCCGGAACCAATATCTACATTGGACCCGTCGTCAGAGCACTTGAAGTCCTTGGGACACTAGCCATCGGATTTGGAGCTGGACTCTTAGCACTCTCAAGACATTCAAAACAGACGAAGCCAGCCATAGAATCAAGCCCCTAAGTCTTATCTCGTCGCGTCTCAATCGACAAACATGGCCTCAGTTGAATCGAAGCCCAAAAGACCTCTCGGTGTCACGATAATCGCAATCGTTGCTGCCGCGGGCGGTTTGCTCTCCCTCTTTGGAGGAGCCTCAGTTCTTGCAGGCATGGCCTCCGGACCCTTAGTCCTCGCGGTCATAGTGGTCATATTCGGAATTCTTGGCCTCACGCTTGGCGCCGGATTCTACACAGGAGCAAAATGGGCATGGATGGCAGGCATCGTAATCTACATCATATCGATAGGACTGGGAATAGCTGAGATCCTCTACGGCGGCAACGTTGGATTCATCGGTGGCATCATCAGAACCATCGCCGGAATAGTCATCCCAGTCTACCTTACTAGACCGGGCCCAAAGGGCTTCTTTGGCAAGAGCACGACCTTGCCCAGCAAGTAACGGAATAGCTACGGGTCCCTCAGGCTTCGTGTAATTCTCGGAGCGTAAACCTATAGTGGATAAGTTCGGCACTTGTTCCGTTCAAGATTCCTTTTCAGGTTTCTTGGAGAAATTGCTCCAGCCTCGCCCAGTTAAGACACGAACCGTAATCACCACGGCGATTATGATTATGGTAACTCCAACGATCAAGATGGCCGTATCGAGACTCGTCAATTCCTACGGTCAGCTTAGGGGGCTGATTTTGTGAATAGATATAGTTGCTTTCGTTCAGCGTTCGCTTTCTTCGCTTTCCTGATCCCATACATCAGAGGCGGGATAGCGCCGAGAAATTCTGCTACTGCCTCGAACCCGTCTGCTTCTTGGCATGACCCACCCGATTCCGGAACTACAACCTATCTGTCAAGCTGAACCCTGCGCATTCGCAGGCGTTGCACCTTGATTCACGGAAGCTTGTCCGGCCTTCGTGAGTAATCCTGTAGTGTCCACACTCACATTCGTCAAGAGGATACGATGGTAGGTCCGTCAAGAGCTCTCCTCACGAGATTGGCTTAGCAAATCCTCTGGTGTAGAAACAATCGGATTCACTCCATCTTTGTTCGAGTCTATGCGCGATACTCCGGATTCCTGTTTCGGACCGAGAGCCCTTTTCGCGATGATTCGCTGGGTTTGCTCGATCACTTTCTTTACAACCGCGAGATACTGAAGCGCTTCATGTATCCCAGCCGCTACGAACCCAGCACTCTGAGCAGTCTCCTTGTTACGCAGTCTCTTCGACGTGTTGCTCAGATCTTTCTCCATACGTTCCAGATAGTGTGCAAATTCTTTGATCGCAAATAGGGTTTGTTCGGGTCCTTTGTGTTCCCTCTCTGACTTGCTCACGTTTGAGACGCGTTGCCAAAAAGCACGCTCCTGACAATTAGAGTGTTGTTACCCAGACCTCTAAAAGTAGCCAATGATGCGATCCTCGAATGGATTTCAGCGATAGGCCAAGGACTATGCGATTGACTGGCTCGACTACCGCTTTTGAAACAGTCTCATGTTTCAACTCCTGAATGAAGCCCGCACCTTCGCGTTCAAGAAAACTCAGATTAGCGGCTTGAAGCTTACTAAAGTCCCTTGATCCGCAGGGTCTTCAGTTACACTGAGTTAATCCGGCTTGACGATTCAAGGCCCCTAGCACCCCTAGGTGGTTTAGAAACGAGTTCTTCTGGGCTAGCAAAGTCCACAGGCTATGAGAGACCCAGTCAGAACCTTAGAAAGGAAGACTCAAGGCTTGCAAATGAAAGGGCGTTCAGTTCACTATTAGCCGCGTGTATCTCCGAGTCGATCGCAGACGCTCTTGGAAACGACGTCCTTTCCATTCTAGTCTCGAAAGGATTGCTCGACAATGCCGAGAATCCCAGAGAATTAGCAGGACAACTATCATCAATATTTGGGAATGGGTCCAAGGTCCTTGAGCGGATCATTGTAAAAGGACTCTACCAGAGACTGAAGATTCCCTTCGACTCAAACCTCGGTTTCGATTATGGAAATGCTCTAGAAGTCGCACGCGACGCCCACATCTTGGAAATGAGGCGCAGATGAGCGAAGCCCAACAGATGATTTCCACCCTGCTATTCTCAGACGCTAGAGGAGAACTTCTAGTACTGTTCCATAGGAACCCTGGACTTGTAGACACGATCGAGGGAGTCGCCCGTCGAATTGGAAGAACAGAGGTGTCCATTGAGAATGATGTGCGGGATCTAGTGTATCTCGGCGTTCTGAAGACGAAGAAGATCGGAACCTCTGAAGTCATACTCCTCGACCGAGCCAGAGACCGAGAAGTTCTCGGGATCATAGCGACCCACATCAAGGGCGACGGGAGAAGTCAGAATTGACATCATCAGTCCCAAGAACGAGAATAACACCAGACTGGGAACACCGCTTCGCTGTTGTGGAAAGAGAAAGTGGACGCGTAAAGACGGGAATACCAGAGCTTGATGAGATGCTGCGAGGAGGCTTCATGGAAGGAGACGCGGTTCTCTTAGCCGGCAGTGCCGGATCTGGCAAGACAACGCTCTCACTCCAATACCTAGTTAATGGCATCAAGATTGGAGAACCAGGCATCTACGTGACCTTCGAACAGATGCCCGACCAGATCTATAGAGATGCGAAGAACTTTGGATGGGATCTCCGGAGGCTTGAGGAAGAAAACAAATTCCGACTAGTATGCACCTCTCCAGAGCTGTTATTGGAATCGCAAGGCGAGAACTTGCTGGACGAACCAATCAACGAGCTTCACCCTAGGCGGATAGTAATCGACTCGCTGAGTCACCTAGAGATGTTCGTAGCAAAGGGAGACTTCAGGATGGAAGCGTACCGAATTGTCAGCTTCTTGAAGACGAAGGGGCTAAGCTCCCTCCTCATCTGGGAAGACAGCCAGAAGACTGGAAGTTCGTTCAACGTAACCGAACAGAAGCTGAGCTTCCTCGTAGACTGCATCGTCGCTCTAAAGCCCGTCGAGATCGAGTCCTCCATCCGCAAAGCCATGGTCATATTGAAAATGCGCGGAAGCGACCACGATAAACATCTCCGAGAGTTCGAAATCACGTCGCAAGGAATCAAGGTCTCTGCTCCATTCTCCGAGTACGAAGGTCTCCTAACAGGATCACCACGGAGATCGTCGACGGAAGAAGCGGCCAGAAACTGGGCGCAGGCATTTGGTAAAGGAAAGCAGAAACATTCCTGAGACTAACCCCAGCGCTGGTTTCAAATCAGCAACAGGGAACCCTCCGTTCCATTGGAAACCCAGCATTTTCACCGCTCTTCCGCTCCCGTTGTTCATTGGAATGGTGACTCTGTTCGACATCATTCTTCCTCCCACGCCTCAGTTCAGCAGGGCTCTAGCGTTCGAACCACCGTATCTGAACGCTGTCTTGTATACCGTGTTCCTCTTCTTCACCTCCTACCTCGTAGCGTATGTTTCTCTCAAGAGCTATCTTCAAACAGGAATGACGTTTCTAGTGCTTCTCGGCAGCGGTACGTTAGCCTGGGGATCTGTCTCTCTATTGGCCGGGTGGATGACAAACCTGCCGAGCGGACCCAACCCAGCGATCACGATCTCCAACACAGGAGCACTCTTAGCAGGCGCTCTGCACCTAGCAAGTAGCATAGGAGCAACTGGGGGCACCAAGCAGAATCGGCCCAGTCTGCGAAAGCCAATCCTAGGGATTTTCTATGGTGGGGTACTGCTGTCTACGGCAGTCCTCACACTTGCATCCTTAGAAGGACTTACTCCCGCGTTCTTCATTCTGGGAGTTGGACAGACGCTTCTCCGAATGATAGTGCTCGCCAGCGCTGCGGCAATGTTTGGAGTTTCAGCGCTACTCTTCACGAGACTCTACCTTTCCTCGGAGTCGGCTTCAAGCATACTTTACTGGTACATCCTTGCGTTAGCGTTGACGGGAGTCGGACTTGCGGCGGTGTTCTTCGGAAGAGCCCCAGGAGATCCGATTTCTTGGACAGGAAGGGCTGCAATGTTTCTCGGAGGAGTGTATTTCCTCAAAGCGGTGCGCTCTTCCTTCAAGGGCGGCGTATAGCGCACCTTCCATAGAGCCACTTTAGGAAAAATTGGGAAATTCAGTCCTGCGCAAATTGTGTTTACGGTCCAGACTTAGGGGGAATGATCAATGACCCGTTGGGGCTGCCGACGAAGATGTACAGGTTCTGGCCCGTCAGCTTGCTCAGTAGTTGTAGCTCGGTGTACATGTTGGTGAAATCGGCGACCTGGGTTGAATTCCATGTCGTTTTTGTCTGAGCTTCGACTTGCGAGATGATATTGCTGATAGACTGGGCGTTCGCTGCGGCCTGGATCAGTGTCGCGTTTGCCAGGGCCTGAGCGGCTATGATTGTGGCGTTGCGCTGGCCGAGAGCGGTCACGATCAGTTGTTGGGCTTGGAACTGTGCTTGGAGTAGTTGTTGTTGAGCGTTGAGTTTGGCCTGGATTGCGGCGAGGAAACTGTTCGGTAATACAATGTCTCTTACGTTGATCTCGACTAGCTGAATGTCGTTAGCGAGCGATGGTTCAGTCGCAAGGCTTGTTGTCAATCTGACTTCTACTCCTGCCTGTATTTGCGCTCTGACGGCCTGCAGTTCGTCGGCAGTGTAGTTTGCAACAACGTCCCTAACGCTGGACCGGATCAAAGGTACGAGCGCATCGCCCTCCCATGATAGCGCGGGATAGCGTTTGTAGAGTGCAATGACGTTGGTCGCCATTACTTCGTAGCGTACTGTAACGTCTAGTGAGACGTTGAGGTTGTCTTTCGTCAGGACGTTGATGTTGTTGCCTGGACCGACCATCTGAATGGTCTGTACCGCAGTCGAGACAATGACCACGTTGATCCATGGGACGCTCTTCCATGCGAGGGTTGGTCCCGCCACTGGTCCGGCAAAGTCTCCGTTGTAGGGGTTTACTAGTATTCCGACTTGTGAGACTCCCACGGTGTAGAGGTCTGATCCAATCACGCCGAGTGAGGTTAGTGCGATGATTAGCAGTAGGACGAGCGCGGCGATTTTGTGAGGAAACGATCGGAATGGATGCTTAGATTCTGGTTCTTGGATTCCGCTCCAGTTGTTTATCATATGTGTCACCTCCAAACAGTTCTCCGAATAGCGACGTCATTTTCACGGCTCCCTGTCCAAGGCTAGGAAGGTCAGAGTGAAACCTACAGCAAACGCGCCGAGCGCGATGTGCTTGTTCCGGAGAGCCTTCCAGTCCCACCCGATCCAGATCGCTGAAAATACTAGGGGTCCGGTGACGGCTAGCGCAATGGCAATCCGCCTAAAGAGCAGCGCGACAGTGAAGGCGCCTGTGAACAGTCCGCAGATTAGACAGAGGACGACGGGTATCATAACCATGGTCGGCACGGTATCCTCTGGATGCCCTGTCGCGAGAAACGGATGCTCCTTGTCTGGGAGAAGTTTCGTACACCCAACCTCCACCCACCATATACTAAGCCGACTTGGCCAATATCCGCATATACTATGTACAATATGACCGTCAGGAATCCCAGTCACAGTCTTCGGCAAGATTCGATTATCGTGTCAGGCGGGATGATACAAGCAGTTCTTATCTTCGCAGGTCCTAGCTTGATGATTGGAGACTTGCAATGCTGTCGAAAAGGACCCTTGTTCTGCTCTTAACAACCGCAGGATACGGAGTGTTCGTTGTAGTTGCCAGCATAGCCACTATTTGCAGGCTGAATGCCACCGGTTGCTACAGCGCAATAACCGCACCATTTCCCTTATTGGTTATTCCTGAATTCGTTTTGATAGTGGGGCTCTTCGCGAGCTTCTCCTTCGACCAGTCCCGGACTAGCGACGAAGGCCTTCGACAAACCGCCTAGTCGCGACGGAATAGTGTCAAGGAAACTAGGTCGAACTTTTGTGATGAATTGCGTTTCGCTGATCCGACTATCAGGCGTCTGGAGTACCTGATGTGGTGCGTCAGATGTGGTCCTTGTAGGTAGCGTACGAACGTGTGTTTCTATTGTAGAAACGAATGCTGAATTCACTTTCCTCTCCCTCACTACCTTGAAGTAGTAGCGTGTCATGCTCGACAATTATTAGTAAGCCGCCCTCTACCATCCATAATCGCGCAAAACTTGTGTTGAAGATTTGACTGAACTAACCCAAGAACCTCGACTGATCGAAACAGTCAAGACTCAAGCCAGCAGAGCAGCCCTAGCTTTCATATTCGCGACCGTCCTCTTCGACACCCTCGGATTCGGTATCATAATACCCGTGCTCCCTGGTCTCGTTACAGGCTTCGTCGGAGCAGACCGGGCTAGAGGGGCCGAAATCTTCGGCCTATTCGGCACCACCTGGGCACTAATGCAGTTCGTATTCGCGCCCTTACTAGGAGCATTATCCGACCGTTATGGACGAAGACCCGTCCTCATCCTCTCCGCATTCGGTCTGGGCATTGACTACATGATCATGGCCCTTGCCCCCAACCTAACATGGCTATTCATCGGCCGAGTAGTCAGCGGCATCACCAGCGCTAGCTTCACCGTAAGCTTCGCCTACGTGGCAGACACAACGCCAGGCGAGAAGCGGGCTGGAGCCTTTGGAATGATAGGCTCGATCTGGGGAGTTGGATTCATCATCGGACCACTCGTCGGCGGAATACTGGCGGGAATCGGCCCTCGCTACCCATTCTGGGGTGCAGCAGCACTCTCGCTCGCAAGCGCCGCCTATGGCCTCGTCGTGCTTCCCGAATCGCTACCGCTCGAGCATAGGAGTCCTGTCAACCTCCGGAAAGCCAATCCCATCGGCTCGCTGTCCCTGATAAGAGCGAAAACCGGACTCATCGGTTTTGTTACTGTCAACTTTCTCAACTTCCTCGCTTTCCAAGTCCTCCCTAGCGTCTACGTGCTATACGCAGCGTACAGGTACAACTGGGGATACACTATGGTTGGGACAGCACTCGCGCTAGTCGGAGCCTGCAATATTATCGTCCAAGGACTCCTCGTCCGACGTGTCGTTGCTCGGCTAGGTGAGCGCATGACTCTGCTGATCGGCATAGTCTCCGGCACGGCGGGATTCGTAATCTGGGGCCTCGCACCCAACAGCCTCCTCTTCCTGCTTGCCATAATCTTCTACGCCCCGATCGGATTCGTCCAACCCGCTCTTCAGGGACTCATGACTCGACGAGTCGGCCCGTCCGAGCAAGGAATGCTACAAGGCATCAACGGAAGCCTGATGGGCCTAACTGGCGTGATTGGACCCACGCTCTTCACACTGACATTCGCATTTTTCATCGGCACACAGGCGCCACTAAGCCTCCCCGGCGCACCGTTCTTACTCTCCGCGGTACTAATGATCGCCTCACTCCTCCTTGCGCTTAGAGTCACACGAATTACGGGAAGGGGTGAAGTTCCTGAAGACCTCTCAACGCAAGAATTAGGTCGGCTCGTTCCTCCTCTGGACGATCTGTAAAAGGCAACTCAGCGATACTCCGATGCTGTGTTCGAGGTTACGTGCCGCTTTAGTCGCTCAGTCCCCTCTCATCATTCATAATTCGTTCACCAGGAGTGTCTCATGCAGTTCTCTCCAGGCATTGGTAGAGCCATCTTACTGGTACTAGTGACCGCGTCGATGCTCTCTCTGGGGGGTCTTCCGAAGGTCTATGCGCCGAGCAGTGGTGGCAATACGTACAATCTGAACGCGGTGCCAGCTTCGGCTCAGGAAGGAACGACCGTCTCACTGGTGTTGACGGTTACTCTCGGCCCTGTCATAGGAACAACGACTTATTCGTTCAGGTTCAATGTCAAAGACCCGTCCGGGACACTCCACCAGTCTCAAACCGTGTCTCATACCACTACTTTTACCGAGACCCAGTTCAGCGTAATAGTCAACTACACTAGTACTCAATTCCCAGGAGTCAATTCACTCGTCGGCACCTACTTGGCAACAGTCGATCAGCTCGCGCCGAGCGTAGTGACGAACGTTGCAGGCTCCACTTCATTCACGTTAACCAGCACCGATAACAACTCGTATCAGAGAACTCAGACTGTAAACATTCAAGCCAGCGGCTACAACGCCTCCGAAACTGTGAATGTAAGAATTGAAACGCAGACGACCTCAACAATCGTCTATTCCTCACCGACGACAGCCTCGTCTACGGGAGTCGTGATTGCCAGTTGGAGGATTCCTCCCAATGCGACGATTGACAATTACCTAGCGACACTAACCGGAACGTCCACTATCAAGTCCCCTCCTGACAACGAGACGTTCGCTGTGAGGGTCGCCATCATGTCTATCCCCGGCATAACAATGTCAAAATCAACATATCAAAGAACCGATCTGATGCAGTTCAGCTTCCAGCCCAAGTATCCAGACGGCACTATTCCCACTAACGGTGTGGGACTGATGACTCTCACAAACCCTGTAGGTGGAAAAGTCATCCTTACTGCAACCTATGACAGCGACGCTCAGACCTTCAACGCGACCTATCAGACCTCAGTCAGCAACCGGACAGGCACTTGGACAATTAGCATGGGGGCGCATGGCTACAGCGACGCCTATGGTAATACTGGACCAGGAACCACTTTGACGAATACTCCCCGGCTGAACATTGCTACTCTTTCGGTCACAGTGAGCACGAATACCAACATTGCTGTTGGTCAGCAGCTCGCGTTCAACGTAACGGTGACGTATCCTGATGGAACCCTGGTCCCCTCGTCGACGACCAGAGCCTACCTAGTCTACAGTGGGACACCGCTAATCAACGACACAATCCCTTTGGTGTATGACTCAACCCTTGGCCACTGGGTCGGCACCTACACCGCAAAGTCGGGCGACACTGGAGGCCTATGGTCGCTCATTGTCTCATCTTCAGACTCCTCGAATCCTCCAGATTCCGGCAGCACCACCAGGGCGATACAGATTCAGAACACTTCGACCGGCACCCCTTCAGCCAGTTTTCCCCTCTTCTACTTTGGAATATTCGCCGCGATAATCGCTGGGCTACTACTCGCAACTCTGCTTCTATTCAGAAGACGACGAGTAAGCCACACGAGCCTAAAGATCGACCTCGACGCTGTACACTCCGAAGCTGGACGGATAGAGAACCAAGAATTTTTCCAGACCATAAAAGAACAGGTCAGAAAGGACCTGGACGAAAAGAAATAGAGTCATCTCCCCGCTAAATCCACGCGAAAGAGCACGCGACTCACTTTTCCATATTCCAGTTTTTCCACTCTATGTTCTGATCAATTGAACTAGTGATCAAATGCGTTGGGTTATACTCCCGGGCAGACACTAACCTCCACGAAGAAAAATGCGAAAAATGGCAATGATCGGAACAGCAATGACTCTAGCGCTCGCACTCGCAATCGTAGTCCCAGTCTTCGGCGCACTCCCGACAGGAATCTCAGCGGACCATTCAGACCATAGCCATCATCAGGTACCACCAATCGCCAAGGGCACAACTCTATCGATAGGCGGGTCAGGAACGGCCTACAAGATCGGAAACAAGACCATAACAAAAGCCGCTAGCATAAGCCTCACGGCCACTGTCGACAAAAGCTCCCCCGGACGGGGAATGCTCAACTTCACAGGCGGCACATTGACCCTCGGATCAGCAGAGGGAGGTGGCAGCACATACACCATTGTCAGCGGTCATGGAATAATCAGCTACCACAGCGACAAGATGATACTCCACCTGGTCGTCAAGGACAGCTCAGGCAAAACATTCCACTTGATACTCTTCGGCGTCCACGCCAAAGCATCATCCACCACAGCCTTCACCGTAGACTTCCGGATGCCACAGAGCAAACTCGCGCACTTGTGGTTCCTGAATATCCAAGGCGCAACAGTAACACCCAAGTAAGATGGGAATCGGTTGAATACCCATCTCTCCCTTTTTTGATTATAGAGGACGTCGATTATGATCTCGAAAACAGTTCTCATAGGAACGATAATTGGATTGGCAATCGGGTTAGCACTCGGCATCGTTGTAGGGCTGCTCCTCGAAGCAGACTGCACAGTCGTGTGCATTTGAAAAATCCATCTTTAACAAGTCTTAAGAAAGCAACTTGATTCCAAAGTCTCTAAGACGTGGAATCTCGGATTGTCGAATGAAGACCTTGTTCGAAGATGTACGGCTGAGCTTGTCGGAACATTCCTGTTTGTCTTTGTAGGAGCAGGCTCGGCAGTCGCCTCCCAATATCTATTCACAGCCTTTGACCCTAACGCCTCACTACTCGTCGCAGCTTTCGCAAACGGACTAGGTCTTGCGATCGGTATCTCGGTTACGATGGGCATCTCCGGTGGCCATCTGAACCCTGCAGTCACCATCGGACTTCTCGTCGGAAAGAAGGCGAAAGGAAAGGATGTAATCCCCTACTGGATCGCTCAGCTAGTCGGTGCCACTATCGCAGGTCTTCTCCTGATTAGCGTCCTACCGTCCGATGCTGGAAAAGCAGTGTTCTGGGGAGCTCCGACCCTGGCTACAAACGCCATCTCAGTTGCGCAAGGAACGGTATTCGAAATAGTCATGACGTTCCTTCTAGTAACAGCAGTCTATGGGACCATCGTGGACAAACGCGCGCCAAAGATCGCCGGTTTCGGCGTAGGCCTTATCGTGCTCGCGGACGTCCTGGTCGGAGGACCCTTCACAGGCGCAGCGATGAACCCTGCGAGAGCGATGGGCCCCATGATAGCAGGCCTCGTAACAGGCGTCGCATTTCCAAGCTACTGGTACATCTACTGGATAGGACCACTCATCGGCGCAATTCTGGCCGGACTCGTGTACAGTCGAATCCTAGAAGACAAGAGCTCGAACTAGAATTCGACACGCCAATCCGCAGTTTTTCGAAGCCTTCAAAACACTACGCTCGTGCCTCCGATGTCGATTCCATCCCTGATGCAGTGTTCCTGCCGGCGACTACTTCAGAGCCAATGGGAAAGTAACGATGGGGGTTGCTAGTCAGTTACGTCTTGAATTAGGCATCGATTGCGTCCCTCCATCATTGTCGGCGTGCTGGTTTGAGTTCACGGGGGCGGCGTCTGAGGCGTTTCCTCACGTCGAGGCGTGGCATCAGCACTATCATGGCCGAGATGATGATGGTTCTAATTGTCCTCGTAATGTCCGTGACTGTCTTTTTCTTCTACAGCGGTGTCTTCGGAGCCCTGCTGACAGGTGTGACCATACATCCTGAGGAGTTCACCATCATCGCCTCTGGCGCTCCTTCAGGCGTTGTCAATATCACGGCGGTGAATCCAACATCCGGCGGCAACGGGCACTTCAGCACCAGCGGTACACAATGCACCGGGACGATTACGGCATCGAACGTGAACTATTACGTGCCTCCCGGGGCAACATGCACCATCAATGGTGGCACGTTTCAGAGTATCAATGTGAACCACGGCGCGTCGCTGACGATAAACGGTGGAAGTCTTCAGGCGGTCAACGACAATTATTCTGCAAGCATCACCATCACTAACAACGCGCTGCTTGCTGGAGGCATGAGCCTCTATGGAACACAGTACTTCTCGATGACTGGCAGTCACGCCGCCAGTGGATCCGTTACAATGGACGGTGTCCTCTACGCTACTTACTCTAGCAATGTGCTCGGGGCGACGATATTGGCTGAAAATTCTGGTTCTGTTCAAATGGACAGCAACACGATTAGTGGAACTGTTACGTTCACGAACGACCAGATCGTCAGACTAACCAACACAACCATAAACGGAACGCTCACGTTCACGGATCACTCGGATCCCAACTGCTACGTCGACTCGTACACGGTCAATCACACCAGTGGGGGACCTTACAGTGGGACTTGCGGAGGAGGCTCCCCCAGCGGCCTAATGGACATCGAGAATACAGGAGCGTTCCCGGTAAGCTTCAACACACTCTACATGGACAACCAGCCGTGGAGAGGAATCTCCTGGCAGCTCGCAACTGGCTCGACGGAACTGTGCGGTAACACCTCTATTCCGGTCGGTCCCTGCACTGTCTGGCCAATAGTGATTCCACCCAATACCATGGTCCATGTCTCGTTCAGCTGGGTAAATCCGACCCCAACGTCGCCGGTACACACCCTCATGTGGACGACAGAGAACAACTATCTCGAGGCAAGAGTGGACCCGACAGCTGGGCTTGTCTGCTCAACTCGTTCGATCTATCCTCCCAGAGAACCCGTCGGCTTCTGCTAAGCAAACGACGGATCATAGAAGACAAGAACGCAAACTAGAATCGATCCGCCCTTCAAACAGGCGGGAGGAGAGACTAGTCCTTCTTTCTCTTTGGTGAGATTATCCCTAGAGGAATCCGAAGTTTTCTGAACAGGATGCCTTTGCCTGGTACAATGTCGAACTCCGTGGGCTCGGGAGAAATCTTCCTGCCCGCGAGCCTATTGACCGTTAATCTTCTGATCACAGATTGCCCGCTGTGAATTGTGCTGAGCTCTATTACCCCGTCGACCGAGGTCTCAAGGTTTGACCTGACGTCTTCCGGAATCGAGCCCTTGCCAGCAGTCAGCATAAGGATGCCATTGTTGCTCTTGAGCTTCGCACTCAAGACTCTGAGGAAGTTAATGACGGTCCGGGACGGTGCACTGTTGAAAATTGGCGTGATCGAATCTACCACCAACGTCAGAGGCTTCGGCGAGGCCTTCTCGATCATGCCGCTGACCTGGATGCTTATCTCGGTAAAATCGACCGGATCCCTGATAGGCGCGTTTTCTGCTCCTGCCAGAGCCGAATAACAGTCTAGAATCTTGAACGTCCCATCGCTAAGGTTCAAAGCCGGGTCCCATCCGAAGCTTCGCATTCCGCGAGCAACCTCTGATGGAAACGCGTCGTACGTGAGCAGTCCACAGCGTTCTCCCTTCTCCAATTGGTGATGAACCAGCTCTTGGATGAGCGTGCTACTGCCGCTACCCGGCTCGCCCAGAATCAAGAGAGTAGTTCCCATTGGGATCTCTCCTCCCGTCAGCCTGAAGAACTCGTCGAAGCCCCCGTGAGTCGGATTGATTCTCCGAACCAACAGAAGACCTGATCCACCGGACCCAATCGCTAGGGCGGCTAGGAGGAAGTAGTAAAGGTCCAGCGGCTGCTGTGCCGGTGCAGAAGGCGGGACGTTGAGGATAGCAGACACTGTTTCTTGACCTGTGTTGCCGTAGGAATCCGATACTTTCAACGTCACAAGCAGGACCCCCGAGGGATCGCCGGACTTTATGGTGTAAGTGCCCACCCACTGTGACTGACCTGGCACGAACGTTAGGCTTGCTGTTCCTATTTGCGCACTTGGGGACGACAGAATTGCAGTGACGTTTCCGTTTCTGAATAGACTGCCGTCAGGGAATACTATTATTGCGTAAATCGGGACGACCTGTCCCAGTGTATAGGTCTGGCCGGGAATCGAAGCGGACACGGTCAAATTAGCAGCCACAACGGTGAAGGCTCTCACGACGCTCGTAGAGGGGCCGAGGTTTCCGAACCCATCATTGAAAGCCGCCGCATCTATCGAAGTTACCCACGCTCCAGTTTCGCCGTCAGAAGGAATCCTATATGATGCGTAGAATTTCCCGAGGGTGGAATTGTAAACAGCCTGGGTCATGAAGGAAGTCGTTCCATCAGTCTCGGTCATTGTGACTTGGGCTGAACCGGTCTGAACCTGGACCCCGTTTTGATAAGTCGCTTTGAAACTTACGGTTTGGAGCTGCGTTCTGGCGAGAGAGACTTGTCCAATGTTCAGCTGTGAGATTGTGATGTTAATCGCGACGACCGAAAAGCTGCCAGATAGACCAGTTATCGGCCCTGGATTTCCGTAGCCGTCGTTGAAAGCATCCGATCTAATCGCTGCCATCCAAACACCTGTCGGAGCACTAACCGGAACCCGGTACAGGACACTGAAGGCTGAGAGAGTTGAATTGTAAGTTGCCTGAAGCGGCAATGTCGTTCCATTTGATTCTGTCATTGTGATCTGGCCGGAACCAATACGGACCGATGACCCGTTTGGATAGCTGGCATCAAAACTAAACGATTGAGTCTGCATTCGCTGCACCGTTGGTTGAACAATGTTCAGCCTGGGAATTGTTACGTTTGCCGCGAGGATAGTAATGGTCTGGTTGTCCACAATCGTCTTTGCTGGCAAGAGAGACACATACCATACGCCAGTGGGGACGCTGGCAGGTATGGCCCAACTGGCGGACAAGGTTCCAGTGGGACTTGTCATAATCGTTGTGGGATATCCTGGAGCGGGTGATCCTAGGTGGGAGATGTTCAGAGTCACAGGCGAATTATTGCCGTAGCCGCTCGCTACTATCGAAACTGTAGAGGTCCGCACGTATGAAACGGAATCGGTCAGTCCGACAAGAAAACGTCCCGTGGCAACACTTGGAATCGATACGGGATTATTTTGTTGCACATTGATCGTGTAGTTCCCCACGTAGTCGATGTTCGTTCCCCCAAACTGAGAGGGATAGTCGACGCTCAAGACGAAACTCGTCTGAGTAGCTGTAGTGATTGTCTGGTTCGCCGCGTTCGCATTGTGATTTGTGGGATCGGTGACAGTCCAGGTAAACTTGTAAGTTGTACTAACTGTAGCACCGGTGACATTGAGTGTCAAGACGACTCCGGGCGTGTTTGATTCCTGAATTCGGGCCAATCTCGTCGTAAGGGTGTAACTTATCGCGTGAGCTTGCGGGGTCGCTCCGAGAACGAATATGGAGCCCGCTACTAACAAGAATACAATCTGTAGTCTCTTCTGGGTCGCGAGCAACCGTCCCATTCCAATAAGCTATGAAATCCGTTCTCAAAGTTCGGGAAGACTGACTACTAGCGCTAAAGACTCGCGTAACCCCTTGCTCGGGTCAAGAGTATGCATCCAGACACATTCGTCAACCCTAACAATCTCACTTACGCTGGGAACGTATTGAGATCTATTCGAGCATGCCCATTTTCTAACGGGCAAATAGATCTCGGAAATGCTTGGTCCTATGCGTTGTTCGACTTGGTGAATTCTAGCGCGAGCATAGCCATCGAAGCCGCGCCATACTTCAGAACATCCTCGTCAACTTTGAACTTCGAACTATGGTTCGGGTAGACGCATCCTTTAGCGGGATTTATTGTTCCTAGAAAGTAGAATGTGCCTGGTGCCTCGAGGAGGAATCGCGAGAAGTCTTCTCCGCCGAGTAATGGTTTCATGATGATTGTTTTTGTTCCGGGGATTTTCTTTGTTATCTTCATCGCTTGTTCCGTTACTTTCTGGTCGTTGACCGTCACCGGGTAGGCGTCTTTCTCGAAATCGACGACCGCCTTAGCTCCGAAAGCCTTGGCGACTCCCTCGGCTACTTTCTGGACCTTAGCCTTGGCCACCTTCCTCGTAGCTTCGTCGAGTGTTCGGATGGTTCCCTCGAGAACCGCTTCATCGGGTATGATGTTCTCCTTCGTCCCGCTGTGGACCGAGCCTATCGTGACGACGAAGGGCTGGATGGGGTCGATCATTCTCCCGGAGACTCCTTGCATCGACGTTATGATCTGTGCGGCTACATAGACAGGGTCGATGGTCTGATGCGGAGCTGATCCGTGTCCTCCCTTCCCGATGACTCGTACCTTGAACGTGTCCGGAGCCGCCATGATCGGGCCTCCTCTGAAACCGAAGACCTTGGATGGATGGTCGCTGCTAATGTGAAGACCGAAGACAAAGTCCACCTTCGGATCCTTCATCACTCCATCCTCAATCATCGGCTTCGCTCCGCCAAGCCCTCCATGCTCTTCAGCAGGCTGGAAGAGAAACTTGACCGTTCCCTGAAGCTCGTCCCTGTGAGCGGCAAGTAATTTGGCGACGCCGAGCAGAATTGCTACGTGAGTGTCGTGGCCACAAGCATGCATAACCCCTTTGACATTCGACTTGAACGCGACATCAGCATTCTCGTCCAAAGGGAGAGCGTCCATGTCGGCCCTGAGAGCCACAACCCGACCAGTCTTCGACCCCTTGAGAACACCTAAGACCCCTGTCCCGCCAACTTTCCGTCGGACCTCTATTCCCAGGGACTCGAGTCTGTCAGCAACGAGTTTAGCGGTCGCTTCTTCATGATATGCCAGTTCCGGATGCTGATGAATCTCGCGTCGAGTCTTGATAATCTCGGGCTCGATCGCGATTGCCTCTTTCAATAGGTCCATCAGATAATCAACTGGCTACTCTCCGCTTGACGGATGATGATAAGCCTTCGAAGCCCCGCGCCTAGTCTCGATTGCCCTTTTCTGCCTCGTTCTTGTTCATTCGAGCCTTGACGAGTTTCTTCACTAGAGCGGCAGGGATCTTCTCGTTCAGAGGAAAATGCACTGCGGATTTGGTTGTTCCGAAGCCGCCCAATTCTTTCTTGTGCTCCTCGATAACTGGAGGTCGCAGATAGAGTCCGATGTGGGTCTTGTGTAGCCCGAACCAAGCTAGGCGTCCCTTGTAGTCATAGAACGGCATCTGGTAGCTTATGCGTTCGACAGCAGTCGGAGCCACCTCGGTAATAATTGCTCGGAACCGGCGGAGCTTGGCCTGCGCTTCCTTAGGCGAGGCAGATATGTATGCGTCGACCTCTTTCGATCGTTGCTTCGTAACCATTTTCTTCTCTTTCGGCATGAGTCTCTTGCCTGAAGAACCACGCATTCTTTCTGATGACTTGACCAGAGTTTACCGACTCAAACATTCTCTTCGCATATCGTGTTGAGATTGGATGTGATCAAAGCCAACCAGGACCCTACTCAGCCGCGTCGCCGACGCTTCTGAAGGTTAGAGGTGGTTGACGGCTTAGCCTTCCCTTTCGGTTTGCGTTTGGAATACTTAGGCTCGTAGAGCATCACTTTCACGTCGCCTGGTATTGTGAAGTATGTTATGTGGCCAAAGCCTGCGTCGGAAATATCCTGGTCGAAGACTACTCCGCGTTTCTTGAGCGATGCAACTGTGCTCTCTATGTCGGTGCAGTAGAATGATATGTCGTGGGTCCCGGATGGTGGTTTGCCAGATTCGTCAATAGGGTGGAAGCCGAAATCTCCTTCCGGGAGATCGAAGATGAGCCAGCCGTCGCCCACATCAGTATGTGGAAGCTGAAGTTTGTCTCGGACGAAGGCCCGAGCTTCCTCTGGTTGAGATGTGTAGAATAGTCCGTGAATGCCTTTGATCATATGGATTTCGAGGCGCTTTCGTCCAAGCATAAGAGAGTTGACTTAACGCGTTGAAGCCAGGCTGAATTGTCTTAGCTTGAACTCGTCAACGAGTTGCATGGCCGTTTCCATGTTACGGAACACTCCTTTTGGATGATGCGCGTCTGAGCCTAGGCTCACTCTGCAACCAGTCTTTGAACACGCCGAAGCAAGTGTACGAACTAGTTTGGGAGCATTATCGATGTCGTTTCCATTTAGCTCCAGGGCCTTCTCCCTTGTCGCGGCCGTCGCTGCTAATCTCAGCAACAGCTCATCCATCTCCGAGGAAACTGCTCTAAGGCCCCTGAACATTCTCACGGGATGAGCGAGCACTTGGAAAGGAATGAAGTCGCTCTCGAGTGCTAGTTGTTGGAGCCTGATGTACTCTCGCCAGCGACTGTTTAGCTCGTCTTGGTCTAACGCTCTTCCAGGGTTTCCTTCGATATCCTTCGCGTTTTCAAACTCGTGAACTGAACAGAGCAGAATGTCCCACTCTGACCTGTCAACGAATTCTGCGATTTGAGACTGGAACCGGGGGGAAAAGTCTACCTCGAGACCTCTGTTGACCTTCATTCCTGGATCGAGTGGTTCGATTTTCTGGAACTCCCTTTCATATTCATTCAAGTCTGCGAAGAGCCTTCCCGAGGTATGTGTTGAGCCAAACTTGATGGATTCTCGGAGTTCCTTGAACTGAGAGACGTGCTCGGTAATGGAGTACTCTGTAACACCTTTCGCCTTGGCGGCTGCAACCATATCGTTGATGTTCGCGAGAATGATGTGACTGTGATTATCGACACGCTTTGCCATGTCCTAGAACGGTCCACGCTATTGGAGGTCTTAGTTGACGAAATCTCTCCAAAATCAGACTCGCGGTAAAGCTAGACTGTTCAGTTCGTCGTAGCTTATCGCGCCGTCGATCAGGCTATCGAACGTGCCCTTCTCAAGGACTTCCTTGCTGATGCGTTTGAGGAGACCCATTGCAGCATAGGAGGCGCTGGGTCCAAAGCTCACTCGAGCAACACCTAGCCTCTCTAATTCCTTGACGGAGGGGAGTCCTTTTCTGACCATGACATTGGTTGGAGAGTCCAGAGCCTTTACGAAGGTAGAGATCGAAGCCGGGTCCACCAAGCCCATTGGATAAACGCAGTCAGCCCCAGCATCCCTGTATGCTGTCGCTCGACGAATTGCTTCGTTCAATCTAGCCGGCTCATCGCCCTGTCCGAACCTGAAAGCGTCTGTCCGACCATTTATGACGAATGGAATGTTCAACGACTGCGAGAGTTTCCTGACGGCCTTGAGCTTCTCGACCTGCTTCTCAACAGCAAACAATCTCTTCTCGGCATGTAGAAAATCTTCGATGTTTACCCCGACAGCTCCAGTCTTGACAACCTCTCTAACGGTTGAGACGACTTCATCGGATGTTTTGCCAAATCCGGCGACCACGTCTACGCTCAGGGGAACAGTTAGGACCTTAGCGATCCTCCTTATCGCCTCGACAAATTCGCTCCTGTCGATGACCTCTCCGTCAGGATAGCCTAGCGAGACCATCATCCCGGCGCTGGAAGTTGCGACTGCTGGGAATCCAGCGTTTTCGAAGGCTCGCGCGCTTGCAACGTCCCAAGCGTTGGGAAGAACCAAGATGCGGCCCTTTCTGTGGAGGGCGCGAAACTCCTCTGCCTTCTCTCTCTGAGACTTCAACATCGCGATATCAGATCGACCATTTGAGATAAGTGTTGTCGGTCCTTTCACTCATCCAAGTATACTGAAGCTCTGTGGGTCTCCGGTAGGAACGCGTACACCTTGTTGTCTGCCTGGCTATAGGCGATGGTATGGGCTCCGCGCTCTGTCTTCACTGTTTCGACAAGCTTCGTCTTGTGTATATCATAGACATCAATGACTCCGGGATCTCCAATGGCCACATAGAGACGGTTCAGGCGCTTGCTGTAGAATATGACGTCAGGAGGGCCAGTGAGTGGCCCCATTTTCGCAACTTTTCCCGATTTTAGGTCGACGGTGTATAGAGCTGCATCATCGCAAGCGCAGAAGAGTTTCCTCCCCTCTGAGTCGATGTCAAGTCCATGTGGACCGGTCGCAGGAATATCGTAGCTGGCTGCTATTCCATCTGGATCCTTACTTTCGATCGCGACAATCTGTGAAGGTTTTGAAATGTTAACAAAGAAGCGGCCCGATTTCGGGTCGTAGATTGTCCATCGGGTCCGTCCCGGAACGATAATGTCAGCAACCAATATTTTCTTCTTAACATCTACCGCAGAGACCGTGATTGGATCAGGATCATCGGGTCGAGAGACATTTGCGGCGAGGAGAGTGTCACGGGATGGATCATACGCCAGCCCGTTTGGAAAGCCGCCCACGCGTATCTTGTTCAGATTGTTCTCTTGGCCGTGGTGAAACAGGCCTACGGTCTTCTCGCCGCGGTTGGAGGTGAAGACGAGATCTTTCTCGTTGGAGACGAGCACGCCTGCGACTCCCGGAAGATTTCGGATTGAGCGCAAATATTTGCTGGTTCGGATATCGATAAGATCGACTGAGTCATTAGCCGTGTGCGCGACGTATAGAGTTCCCGATTTGTCGTGGATGGCGGCGTGGTCGAAGCCGCCCTTGTTCTGGTGAGTAGGTAGGTCTATGTGGCCGAGGAGTTTCAGGCTTGACCCCGAACTTACCGCGCGGCTTGAGCGACGTTGTACTCTAGCTTCTGTGTTCCTTCGACTTTTAGCTGGCAGAACTTGTAGAGAGCATCGTAGGTTGGGAATTGTAGTCGCATGTTGTCAAAGTCGTCTTTGGCAAGGTTTCGAAAACCGTGCGCTGCAGCTTCGAGTCCAGCCGATTCCGGTGCCGGGTTGGGGATTTTCGCATCCGCTCCCCTCACTATCTTGGCGAGCTCGAGTAGTGCCGGGTCCGTGAGATTGTATTTCTTGATGATCGCGTCGAAGCTGACTCGCTCTTCACCGTTCTCCTTGTAGTGTGTCAGTTCAACGCCCTTCGCGTCGTATGCTATCGCGCCTGTATCCTTGACGAGTTGTGGAATAGTCTCGGGTGGGACGAAGAGGAATTCGGGGTTCTTGTCAACGAACTTTCTGATCAGCCAAGGGCATGCGATCCGGTCGACTTTCGCCTTTTCTCGAGTAACCCATTTCATGACTCTCGAGTGTGCAGATTATCTATGTAAACACTCACCCTTGACGGGTAAGAACCGGTAATGTTTCTGGACTGGATTTCTCGCGATGGAAGATTGGTCCTTGCGGAGAAGATGGTCCGGACAATCCCGTACGGTTTCCTGGGCGTTCTGTTTCCCGTCTATCTTAGCCAGCTAGGGTTCAATGCCGTCCAGATCGGTATTGTGCTGACACTGACGGTCGCAACAAGCGCGTTCTACACTTTCATCGCTAGCCTCGTCGCGGATCGACTAGGTCGTAGACGTTCTCTCGGTTTCTTTGCGTTGACCGACGCGGTTGCAGGCGCCCTCTTATTTGCGTCAGCTTCTTGGTGGGCACCGGTCGCTGCGGGAATCGTTGGGAACATGTCAGTGGGATCAGGAGAGACAGGACCCTTCCTCTCACTCGACCAAGCAATCCTCCCGAGAACCTCAGAGCTGAAACGGCGAACTCTAACCTTCAGCCTCTACAACCTGGCCGGCTACGCATCTCTGTCGGTCGGATCATTTCTAGCCGGACTCCCTCGATACCTAGGTCCAGGTATCCAAGGCTATCGCCCCCTCTTCGCCGCCTATCTGCTCTCTGGCCTTCTAGGCGCACTTCTCTATTCTCGTCTTTCCAAGAAAATCGAACAGGAGCAAACAGAATCATCGTCCCGTCAGGTATTGTCTAGAGAGTCCAGGCCTATCGTGTACAGGCTGTCGGCCTTGTTCTCTGTGGACGCGTTCGCGGGAGGATTCGTGGGCCAGAGCATCTTATCCTACTACTTCTTCGAGAGATACTCTTTAGATCTTACTTCGCTCGGACTCTTGTTCGGGGCCGCCCAGGTCGTAACCGCGGTCTCTTTCCTGCTGGCAGCCCGCCTTGCGCATCGTTTCGGCCTCGTCAATACGATGGTCTTCAGCCACATTCCATCCAACGTCCTGCTCGCGGCAATCCCGTTCGCACCCTCAGCAGGACCCGCGATCATTCTCTTACTTTCTAGACAATCACTCTCTCAGATGGACGTTCCGACAAGACAGTCGTTCTTGATGAGCATGGTTCCGGAACAAGACAGGACGCCCGCAGCTGGTTTCACGAATGTCTCACGTACCAGCGCTCAATCCGTGAGTCCTTCGCTGGCCGGTTATCTGATCGCCGCCCTCTGGATAGGCTCGCCCTTCGTGGTTGCTGGGGTATTGAAAATAGGCTATGACGCGATGCTTTATCGCATATTCCACAGAGCAACACTGCCGGAAGAAGCATAAGCGATCAGCTACTAATCGCTCGACGAGTCCAGCTAGGCTCCTATGTTCTCTAGAGAGAAGGTAGCTCTCATTCAATTCTAGCGAGTCTCACCACTATCCCAGTAGAAGGCGAACAGGAGTTGCAGCTTCGAATGCTCAAGGGCAAGATTCACCGGGCCAGAGTGACCGGTGCAGACCTCAACTATGAGGGAAGCATCGAGATAGACTCGTCCCTGATGGAGGCTGCCGGCATCATTCCCTTCGAGCAGGTTGACATCTGGAACATTACCAACGGAGAACGATTCTCCACCTATGCTCTCTCAGCCCCGAGAGGAAGCGGAACCGCGGCGATCAACGGAGCCGCCGCCAGAAAGGTCCAGCCTGGAGACGAGATCATCATTACAGCCTTCGCCTGGATGAGCGAGAAACAAGCGTTGAACTGGAAGCCCCACGTTGTCCTGGTCGACAAGGAAAATCGGCTCAAGCCGAAAGGACACCTTGTCCAGACCATCAGCCACAAAGAAACATTTCGCTAAAAGCGACCTAACAATACGGTCAAGAAAGAGGGTTAGCCCCAGAAAAAAGGGGCAGCTTTTTTGGGTGTTTAGATGGCTGCTAGTCCGTCAGCGGTTGCTGGGACTCCAGTGACTGTTGTTACGAGTTCTAGGCTTCCGTCGTGGTTGACGCTGAATCCTTCGATAGAGTTACTGCCGTGCACGAAGACGTAGAGGAAGTGGCTGTTTCCGGTGAAGGCCATGTCAAGATCAGTAGCGCCGGTATCGGCGGCAACTGGCTTGAGCAGTGTCAAAGTACCGTCCGAGCTAATCGAGTAGCTGGAAATAGTATGGTTGTGAGCGTTTGCCGTGTATGCATAGCGGCTGTTTCCGGTGGCGACCAGCCAGCAGGCTGCTGCTTGGCCGTTTGCAATGGATCCGCTGATAGTGGTCAGTACGCCTGTCGGGGATACTGAATAGGAAGATGCTGCGCTGCCCGGAGCCTCGCTGACCAAGAGCTGTCCCCTCTGGTCGAAAACGAATCCGAATGGTGTCGAGCCGCTGGACGTATTGGTCGTTGGGCCGGATGCTACTCCTTGCGAGTTGACAGTGTATATGTCGATGAGGCTGGTCGATTTCTCGGTTACTGCAATTATTGTCCCAGTTGGGTTGAAGGATATCTCGGCTACCGTAGCTATGCCGCTGAGTGGCTGTACTGACTCTGGGATCGGCGAAAGCTGTCCAGCGCTACTTAGGTAGAAGCCTGCAATGTTACCGGCAATCTCCGTAGTCCCTGCGTTGAGCACGTAGACCCGATTACCATTGACGGTGACGCTGACGGGCATTACACCCGCGGATGATTGTTTGTCGGTTAACGATAGACTGTTAGATGTGACGCGGAAAACGGATAGATCGTTGCTGCCTGCATTGACTGCGAAGAGCCACCTGCCGTCACTGCTTAGCACTAGTCCGCCTTGGTTGGATCCGGCGAGACCGTTTATTCCTAGCCCGTTGGTTGCGACGTTCGCTACCCAGGTAAGGCTGCCATCAGCGGATCGAGCGTACACAACGACCTGATTCCCTGATGGATCGTTTGTCATGGTGTAAACTGAGCTAGTGGCTGGTTGCGCGTGAGCATGTGGAACCGCTCCAACAGTTGGAACAGCGACGACTAGTAATGCTAGAACCGTGAGGAATATGGAGAGTTTCTGGTTTTTCATTCTACAAACTCACCTCCCATGTTCATGGTCGATGCGTGGTAGCCTGTGCGGATTCTATTTACGGAATGAGCGAGATGTGGTCTCCGTCTGGTCTAGATCCGGCCTGTTTCTACCGGATCGTAGTCCTGAACAGCACCGCAATCCCTAGCACTTCTGTTATGTTGATCCCTAGCAAGTATGCGGGCATCGGGTCGGGTATGAGGTTGGACATGGTGATGAACGAGTAGACAGCTAGAATGTTCTGGGCGAAGAGTACGAGTGCGAAGATTGTGAGTCCGAGGCTGAACTGGGCCCGGGTGTCCCGGTAGATCCGAACATATGTTGCGATTAGTCCGAGTAGTAGGACGGCGCTGAGGGCTGCGGAGTACATGCTGATTTCCATTAACAACGACATTACTTTTTCACCTCCCGACTCGAGGGCTGTATCTTCTTCCAGACCTCGTCAAAGAGACCCAGGTGAGCCTCCATCTCTTGGGAGAGAAAGTAGAGCTTGCCATAATGTTCACCAGCGGGCGTGACGAGATTGTTCTTCTCCAATGCTCGAATATGATGTTCGGCCACCCGATAGTGAACGTCCAACGCGTCAGCGAGCTGGTTCACGTTGTGAGGCTCTACGCGTAACAGGTTGATTATTCTGCCACGGTTGACGCCCCCGCGGGACCCGGCCAGAATATACCACAATAATCGTCTCCAAGAAGTCTCGGAGGGAGAGTGGAGCTTGGCCAATTCCAATGCGCCTGGAGCGTCAAGAGACCCCTTTGTCGTCAATGACATTAAGACTTGTAGACTCTCGCCAAATCCTCCTAATAGGAACTGGTCAGGATCTGGTCAGGATTCCATACCAATCCTCACCCTTCCCTCAGAGTGTCCCACGGAGATGATGCTTGCTCGAAGTATTCTTTTACTTCGCAAGACATCTAGATAATGAGAATCATCTGAGGCTAGAAACACTGTCTGGAAACCTACAGCTTTGACAGTTCGAGCAGACGCCTACCAATTGTCGCTGCGTTTCCCCCGTCTCTTTCCAGATCCGGCCCTCTTCGAAGACACCATTCACCTCGCGAATCGATACTTGACAGCTAATGGACTCTCGCGAGAGAAGTCTGCTCTCATCTTCCAGAGCACAGAAGAAATCCTTCCCGTCGACGATCGAAACAATCCATCTTCCACATCTGGGACGGCAAAGTTTCCGTTTGAGGGAAAAATGATCCTGGCAGAATACATGAGCAATGCCAACGTTCCTCTCGCCTACGCAGACTTCGGAACCGGACTAACTGCAGAAGACCATTCGAGACTATGGAGCAAGGGAAAGATTGGAGAGCTGAGATTCGAGCTCCACGAGTTCAAGCACCAGAGTCAGAGTCTCAACATTCCAGACATTCCCGAATTGTACAGGATTCTCAAGGAGAAAGCCACCCCGAATACCCTGTCGACCGTCGAGCTGGAGAATGTCCAGAGTCAACTGTTCAGACCTGCCCTAGCCTATGTTGAAAACATGTTGAGAACTAGCGCCAAAGCGGATGGACTAGAGTTGGAGATCTATGCTGCCAGAGATCTCTCAGCATCAGAGAGAGCATCCCTAGAGAAGCGGCTCACGCGAGAATCTGGCAAAGATACAATTTTCATCATACTCTCTCGCGAGCCCGTCCCGAAACCGCTACCAGCCGCCGGATAATTCTGGGATTGTAACTATCCGAGTCATAACGTGGTTATGCTAGGGATAAGCCCGTTCGCGCCCTATCGATAGTTGAGACGCAAGTAGTCCGGTTGAAGAGGATTGGGTAAAGGCAAGATTGCGACTGTCCTGGTTATCCTTATTGTCGGTTTAACAGCGGGTTACTTCTTCTACCACGACTACGCACAGGGAAGCGTAACCCTCAGCATAACCGACCCGCCCGGAGGGAATGGCGGCAATCCACACTACAACTCGACCATACTCCACATCTATGTCACGTTTGTCGGATTCCAGATTCATCAAGCAGGAATAGGAAGCACCAACGATACCGGCTGGCATTCTATAGTCGGATTGCCCACGACCATTGACATGCTGTCAGTCTTGGCAACGTCTCGAACCTTGGCGACTGCAAACCTTGCTACTGGATCATATGATCAGCTGAGATTCCCTATCTCGACCGCAGTTGTTACTTTCTCGACTGTAGGAAACGTGACCTATACCGTGCCGAGCGGTTCGTTCAAGGTCTCGATTACTGGAGGAGGATTCCAGAGCAGTCCGGGCACGCAGATCAAGTTGCTCCTTACAATCTCGTTCAATGATGCGGAGATCTTGGCGATGAATGGAATGCTTACTCCGCACGCCACTGCCACGGTAAGCTGATCGTGCTGTAGTATTTGTCTCAGACTATTCGTTTGTAGGATTCTACGAACTCCGGGTCTATGACTCCTGAGATTACGTGTTCGGAGCCATCAGGGAGTATGATCGGAGTCCCGGCGGCGTGATAGGGTAGGTCAAACCTTTCCAGCTTTTCCGGATTGTCAACCTCGAACAGCTTGTAACAGGCCCCGTTCTCGTAGTGGAACGCGTACAGTCTCTCCAATCGTCGTTCTCCGAAGCCTCCCGTGCGGCCTCCTGCGGAAGAGCCGCCCTCCGGCAGTTGGAGGATGTAGACAGAATTCTCGGCTTGGAGGTTTTGAAGGTCGACCGGGTTCTCTGCAACCAGTATTTTCCGGCCCTTTTCGACGACGAGGCTTGTGAGTTCTTCGAGAGGCGTCATGTTTCAGCCAGACCGGTCACGGGGTAGAAAGTCTTATCGGTTTTCTAGAGGAAACTGATCAGAGCATCTTTCCGGCCCATCCGGAGCTGTTTCTCGATCTGTCCCTTCTCATCGTCTGTTAACTGATTGTAGAGTCGTGAATCGTTCTCAAACCTTGTGTATCGTCCCGCGATCAGGTAGATTTCCTTCCCCTGTTCCTTCAGAACAGTAACGCGGTCGAGAAGATTTTTTTCGGTATAGTAGTAGAGGGGTGTAGAGTCATACTTCGCGAGTTCCAGTTTTGAGATTCTCTTCTTCTCTGGAGCGGGTTTTCGTGGCAGTTCTTCAGGTTGTGCCAATCTTTAGACGCTTGAAGTTCATTGCATAATCGATAGT